>Ga0209048_10001012_pt1 | contig 29481 bp, 28 predicted proteins | sample FrelakmetCRP12CR_FD_187146 | JGI IMG/M metagenome (GOLD analysis project Ga0209048, IMG submission 187146) | Freshwater lake sediment microbial communities from the University of Notre Dame, USA, for methane emissions studies - CRP12 CR (SPAdes)... | ecosystem: Environmental > Aquatic >... | reverse complement strand
GCTGTTCAAGGCGCCGATCGACCAGATCTCGCTCGGCATGGCGCTGGTGTTCGGCACCGCCGGGATGCCGCACATCCTGATGCGCTTCTTCACCGTGCCAACGGCCCAGGACGCCCGCAAGTCGGTGATCTGGGCGATGGCGATCATTGGCGGCTTCTACGTGCTGACGCTGTTCCTCGGCATGGGCTCGGCAATGAAGGTCGGTGCCGTGAACATCAAGGCGATCGACGCCGGTGGCAACATGGCCGGCCCGCTGCTCGCGCAATACGTCGGGGGCGGCCCGGAATCGATGCTCGGCAACCTGTTCCTCGCCTTCGTCGCCGCGGTCGCGTTCGCGACGATCGTCGCGGTGGTGGCGGGGCTCGTGCTCGCCGCCGCGTCGGCGATGGCGCACGACCTCTACGTCGGCGTGATCCGTCAGGAGCACGTGTCCCAGCAGGAGCAGGTGCGTGCAGCGCGCATCGCCACCATCATCGTCGGTGCCATGGCGATCACGATCGGCATCCTGTCGAAGGGACAGAACGTCGCCCACCTCGTGGCGCTGGCGTTCGCGGTCGCCTCGTCTGCCAATTTCCCGTGCGTGCTGCTGACGCTGTTCTGGAAGCGCTGCAACACCGGTGGCATCGTGCTGGGCATGATCGTCGGCACGCTGACGGCCATCGGGCTGGTGCTGGTGTCGCCCAACCTGGCGTACCCGCTGGCGCTCAAGGCGCCGCAGGAAAAGATCGTCGCGACGGAGACCGCGAATCTGGCCAAGCTCAGCGCCGACCTCGCGGCGGCTACCGAAGTGCCGGATCAGGACAAGATCAAGGCGGCGATCGACAAGTCCGAGAAGGCGAAGGCAGCGGCGGAGACGAGGATCAAGGCGATCGGTCCCGATCGCACCTCGATCATGGGCCTCGAGAAGCCCCTGTTCGAGCTGCGCAATCCGGGTCTGATCTCGATCCCGCTGGGCTTCCTCGCCGTGATCATCGGTTCGCTGCTCTACCGCGACAAGCGCTCCGAGGACATGTGGGACGAGCTGTACGTGCGCCAGAACACGGGCCTTCTGCTGGCGAAGCCCGTCGCGCACTGACCTCTGTTCGTTGATGTAACGCAAAGACCCCTGCCGCGCGCGGGGGTCTTTGTTTGTGCCCCAGGGTGCCGGCGCGGCGCCCGGAACTTGCCGATGCCCATGACCTCGTCCACGGCCGCCACGCCGCCCGTAATCGTCGAAGCGACCTGCGACTTCCTGCGCAGGTTCGCCCCGTTCAACCGGATGCGCGACGAGGTGCTGCACGCCCTCGTGCCGAAGCTCAAGCTCGCCTACTTCGCCAAAGACGCGACGATCCTTTCCGCGCAGAGCGGCCCGGTCGCCCACCTGCACATCATCCAGCGCGGGATCGTCGGCAGCCGTCCGAACAACGCGCAGGCCGACCCCGACCGCACGCTCGGACCGGGCGAGCTCTTCCCCGTCGGTGCGCTGTCGGCGGGGGGCACGACGACGAAGATCTTCCACGCGATGCAGGACACGTTCTGCTACCTGCTCTCGCGCGAGGACTTTCTCGAGTTGCGGCGCGAATCGCCCGAGTTCGAGCGCTTTTGCACGCAGGCGATCACCGAGACGCTCAAGCAATCGCTCGAAAGCCTCTACAGCCAGTACAGCCAGCGCGCAGCCGATCAGCAGACGCTCACGCGCACGCTGGCCGAGCTCATCCGCAACGCGCCCATCGCCTGCGCGGCGACGGCGACGCTGCGCGAGGCCGCGCAGAAGATGGCCGACGCGAAAGTGCGCACGATCATCGTTCTGGATAGCGCAGGGGCAGCGGTGGGGATGTTCACGCTGGTCGACCTCCTGCAGCGCGTTCTCCTCCGCGAGCGTCCGCTCACGATACCGGTCTCCGACGTGATGACCTCACCGATCGTCACGCTGCCCGGATCGGCCACGGCGTACGAGGCGATGCATCTGATGGCAGAGCGGGGGATCCGCCAGATCGTCGTCGTCGAGAACGGCCGGCCGCTCGGCGTGATCAACGAGCGCGATCTTTTCGCCTTGCAGCGGGTATCGATGCGCGAGGTGATCGAGGAACTGCACGCCGCCGACTCCATCGAGAAGCTCAAGCGGGCCGGCGAGGACATCCGCCGACTCACGCAGAACCTGCTCGCACAGGGTGTCGGCGCCGAACCGCTGACGCGCACGATCGCGGCGCTCAACGACGCGCTGACGCGCCGGGCGATCGATCTGCTGCTCGCGCGGCACGATCTGGACGGCATTGACTGGTGCTGGCTCTCGCTGGGAAGCGAAGGCCGCAGCGAGCAGACATTCGCGACCGACCAGGACAACGCGCTGCTCTTTGCCGCGCGTGACGCGGCCGAGGCGGCGTCACGGCGCGAACGGCTGCTGGCGTTCGGGCGCGACGTCAACGCGAGCCTGGACGCGCTAGGCTTCCCGCTGTGCACCGGAAACGTGATGGCGGGCAATCCCGATTTCTGTCTGTCGACGGAGGAGTGGAAGGAGAAGTTCCTGAAGTGGATCCGGGAACCGACGCCGCAGGCGCTGCTCAACGCGAACATCGTCTTCGATTTCCGGGCGCTCTACGGAGACACTGCGCTCTGCGACGCGCTGCGCCGGTGGCTGTTCGGCTACACGGAGGCGAACCCGGTGTTCCTGCGCCTGATGGTGCAGAACGCGCTCGCGGCCGATGCCCCGCTCGGCGTCATACGGGCATTCACCGTCGACGACGAGGCGGCGGTGAAAGGTACGATCGACCTCAAGGCACGCGGAACCCGACTTTTCGTCGATTGCGCGCGGGTGTTCGCGCTGGCGCTCGGCATCCCCGACACGGGAACCGCGGCGCGGCTGCGGCTCGCCGGGGAGCGTCTCCACGTCGAGCGGCGCCATGTCGACGCCACGGTCGAGGCATTTCACTTCCTGCAGCTCTTGCGTCTGCGGCAGCAGGATCTGCCGACCGCGCACGGAAGCCCCAACCGGATCGACCCCTACGCGCTCCACGAGATCGACCAGCGAATGCTGAAGGAGGCGTTCCGGCAGGCGAAACAGCTACAGGAGCGCCTGCGGTTGTCGTACCGCCTCTAGCAAGGTGACGCGAGAGGCATTGCGGACAACCCACCGCCCGCGGTGCCGGGTTGCGGTGCCGTACCCCGGAGAAAGTCCGATGGTTCCATCGCCGTTCTTGTTAGTATTGAGGCGTTTTCCGCAACCCCGGAGCGGCGGCGACCGATGAATCGATCGAGCATCAAGAGCCAGCGTCTCGTGGCGCTGTTCCTGGTCGGCGCGCTGCTGTTCAACTATCCGCTGCTGGCGTTATTCAACCGCGCGGTGGAAGTATTCGGCATTCCGGTACTGTATGCGTACGTCTTCCTGTCGTGGGCGTCGCTGATCGGCCTGCTCGCGCTGGTGATCGAGCGCTCGCGGTAGCGGCGGTGGCGCCCGTCGGGGATTAGGATGGAACGACCCCCACGCTCACTACGTTCGCTGCCCCCCGAGGGGGCGCAGTCAGTACCCTTCGGACGGCCGGGCGGGTACTGATATGCTCCAGAGCTGGGTGATCATCCCGGTCTCGCTTGCGTACCTCGGTGCCCTGTTCGCGATCGCGTACTACGGCGACCAGAGGGCGGACCAGGGCCGCTCGATCATCGCCAATCCGTACATCTACGCCTTGTCGCTGGGCGTCTATGCGACGGCGTGGACGTTCTACGGAAGCGTCGGGCGCGCGGCTGCCGATGGCGTCGGCTTCCTGCCGATCTACATCGGTCCGACGATGATGATGGCGCTGTGGTGGCTCGTGCTGCGCAAGATCATCCGCATCAGCAAGGCGAACCGCATCACGTCGCTGGCCGATTTCATCTCGTCGCGCTACGGCAAGAGCGCGCTGCTCGCAGGACTCGTCACGATCATCGCCGTCATCGGTGTCGTTCCGTACATAGCGTTGCAGCTCAAGGCGGTTTCACACAGCTTCACCATCCTGGCCCAGTATCCGGAGGTCGTACTTTCGCCGCAGCGCGAGGCAGTCCCGATCCAGGCCGACACGGCGTTCTGGATGGCCCTCCTCCTGGCCACGTTCACCATCCTGTTCGGCACGCGGCACCTCGACGCTTCCGAGCGCCACGAGGGGATGGTCGCGGCGATCGCGTTCGAGTCGCTGGTGAAGCTGGTCGCATTTCTCGCCGTCGGCCTCTTCGTCACCTACGGCATCTACGACGGGATGGCCGACATCTTCGCGCGCGCCGGCGCGCACCCAAAGCTGGCCAGCGTATTTGCCCCGTTGGGCGGGCCGGCAGGAAGCTACGCGAGCTGGGCCTGGCTCACCGTGCTCTCGATGCTCGCGATCATGTTCCTGCCGCGGCAGTTCCAGATCGCGGTCGTCGAGAACGTGAACGAAAACCACCTGGGCAAGGCGATCTGGCTCTTTCCGCTGTACATGCTGGCGATGAACCTGTTCGTGATACCGATCGCTTTTGGCGGCGTCATGCATTTCTCCTCCAGTCCCGTCGACCCGGACACCTTCGTGTTGACGCTGCCGATGGCCGAGAAGCACGAGGCGCTCGCGTTGCTGGTATTCATAGGCGGACTGTCGGCGGCGACCGGCATGGTCATCGTCGAGACCATCGCGCTGTCGACGATGGTGTGCAACGACCTCGTGATGCCCGTGCTTCTCCGCATGAAGTCGGTGCGGCTTGCCGAGCGGCAGAACCTGACGGGCTTGCTGCTCGGGATCCGAAGGGGCGCGATCGTCGCCGTCGTGCTGCTCGGCTACTTCTACTTCCGGCTCGCCGGCGAGGCCTATGCACTCGTGGCGATCGGGCTGATCTCGTTCGCCGCGGTGGCGCAGTTCGCCCCGGCGATCATCGGCGGGATCTACTGGAAGGGAGCCACCCGCGCGGGTGCCCTTGCGGCACTCGCCGCGGGGTTCATCGTGTGGCTCTACACACTGCTTCTGCCCTCGTTCGCCAAGTCGGGATGGCTGCCCATCGGGTTCCTGAAGGAGGGGCCGTTCGGCGTGGCGCTGCTCAAACCCTATGCGCTGTTCGGCCTGGAAGGCATGAACGACATCACGCACGCGATGTTGTGGAGCATGGTTGCGAACATCGGCGCCTTTGTCCTCGTCTCGGTGCTCACGCGGCAGAGCGTGGCCGAGCAGGCGCAGGCGGCGCGATTCGTCGACGTGTTCCGGCGGGACGTCGAGGGGCTAGACGTGCATTTCTGGAAGGGCACCGCCTCGGTGCCTGACCTGCGGGCACTGCTCGCACGCTTCCTCGGCCCGGAGCGTGCGAATGCCGCCATTGACGAGTACGCCCGGCGGCGAGGTTACGATTCGCCGGCAGGAATGCCGGCGGACGCCCGCCTGGTGCAGTTCGCGGAAACCGAACTCGCCGGTGCCATCGGCGGCGCATCCGCGCGGATCATGGTTGCCTCGACGGTCAACGAGGACGAGCTCTCGATCGAGGAAGTCCGGTCGATGCTGGACGAGGCCTCGCAGGTCATCGCGTACAGTCACGAGCTCGAGCACAAGTCGCGCGAACTCATGGTGGCGACCACCGATCTCCGTGCCGCCAACGAGCGACTGAAGGAGCTCGACCGGCTGAAGGACGATTTCGTCTCGACGGTCACGCACGAGTTGCGAACGCCGCTCACCTCGATTCGGGCGTTCTCCGAGATCCTGCACGATAGCCCCGATCTTCCCGCCGCCGAAAGGGAGCGGTTCCTGAACATCATCATCCAGGAGAGCGAGCGGCTCACGCGCCTCATCAACCAGGTGCTGGACCTCGCCAAGCTGGAATCCGGCCGCGCCGAGTGGCAGGTTTCGCAGATCGACTTGAAGGCGGTCATCGAGGACTCGATCAACGCGACGGGCCAGCTCTTCCGGGCCAAGAACGTCAGGCTCGAGGCGCGCCTTCCGACCGGTATGCCGCCGGTCCGTGCGGACCGCGACCGTTTGGTGCAGGTGCTCATCAATCTGCTTTCGAATGCGGTGAAATTCGTGGAGCCCGATGCCGGACGCGTGGTCGTCCTGCTGGAGAGCGGCGCCGGAGTCCTGACCGTGCGCGTCACCGACAACGGCCCCGGCATCAGCGTCGAGAACCAGCAGATCATCTTCGAGAAGTTCCGCCAGGCGGGAGACACGATGACGGAAAAGCCCCAGGGCACGGGACTGGGATTGCCGATCAGCCGTCAGATCATCGAGCACCTGGGCGGGCGACTCTGGGTGCAGAGCGAGCCGGGCCGCGGCGCGACGTTCGCGTTCGAGCTCCCGACAACGGGGTCCGTCGCGATGCACGAGGCAATCGTCGAGGCGACGGGGAGCCCATGAAGCTCGCCGCGCCGGATACAATGACACGCGCCTTCGCGGCGCAGGAGGAGCGATGGGCAAGAAGATTCTGATCGCCGACGACGAACCCAACATCGTGGTCTCGCTCGAGTTCCTGATGAAGCAGAAGGGACATGCCGTCAGGGTGGCGAGCACGGGCGAGGAGGCGCTGAATGCGGTCCGGGATTTCGTTCCGGATCTCATTCTGCTCGACGTCATGATGCCGCAAATGAGCGGCTACGATCTTTGCCAGCGGGTGCGGGAGAATCCCGACTGGCACGGCATCAAGATCATCATGCTCTCGGCCAAGGGACGCGATGTCGAGGTGATCAAGGGGATGGCCGTCGGCGCGGACGCGTATGTCACCAAGCCGTTCTCGACGAAGGACCTCATCGCGAGGGTGCAGCAGCTGCTGGGCGAGTAGGCGATGGGCGAGAGGACCCGGTTTGCGCTGACGCTGGCGGCCGCGTGGGGATTCGTCGCGGCCGCGATCGCCGCGACGGTGATCATCGTGGCGGCCGACTTGAGCGACCAGGAGCGCGCGGTCCTCGATCCGATTCTGCGCGATCGGGCGGCCGCCGTGGTCCTCGTCGTCGTGATCCTGGTCTTCCCGCTGGCGCTCGTCGTTCAGGCGCTGTTTCGCCGCTACATCTCGGCGGCGAGACGACTGGGCGAAGATGCGCGGATCATGCTCACGGCCAATCCTGCGCATCGCGCGCCCCTCGAGGGCGCAGCCGAGATCCGACGACTCGGGGAGCGCTTCAACAGCTTCGCCGAAGCTCACGAAACGCTGCGCAACGAGGTCGAGCAGCGCGTTCGCGAGGCAAACGAGCGGATCGAGCAGGAACGGAACCGCCTCGCGGCGCTGATGTCGGAACTCGCCCAGAGCGTGATCATGTGCAACATCGAGGGGCGCATCCTCCTCTACAACGCCCGTGCGATGCAGTTGCTGCGCAAGCCGCTCGACGGCGGCGACGCGGCCGGCAAGGCGCACAGCCTGGTCGGTCTCGGGCGCTCGATCTTCGCGATCTTCGATCGCAACCTGATCATCCATGCGCTCGAAAGCATCCATGACCGGTTGCGCCAGGGCGCGCGCGGCCCGGTGGCGAACTTCGTCACCACCGCCCCGGCCGGCCAGCTGGTCAGAGTGCAGATGGCGCCGGTGCTCGGCGCCGCGTCCGACTTGGCGGCCGAGGGCGCGACCGACGGGATCTCCGGCTTCGTGCTGATCCTCGACAACATCACCCGGCGCATCGAGGCCGGCAACCGGCGCGACCTCCTGCTCCAGACGCTGACGCAGGGCACGCGCGCCTCGCTTGCCAGCATGCGCGCGGCCGTCGAGACGATCGCGTCCTTCCCGGACATGGAAAGGGAGGCGCAGGACCGGTTCATCGCCATCATCGGCGACGAAGCGCAGCGGCTGAGCGCGAGACTCGATCAGACCGTCGGCGAGTTCGCCGATTCCCTGCGCACCGACTGGCCGCTGGAGGACATGCGCGGTGCCGACCTGATCGCGGCGGCGCGGCGCAGGATCGAGGGAAAGCTCGGGCTGCCGACGAAACTCGAGATCGTCGACGAGTCGATCTGGCTCAACGTCGACAGCTACTCGCTGATGCAGGCCATCACGTACCTGGTCAGCCGGTTGCGCGAGGAGTTCGGCATCCGGGAGATCCGCTTCGGCCTGGAAACCGCAGGCCAGCTCGCCCACCTCGACCTGATCTGGACCGGCGCCCCTCTCGGCACCGAGACCACGATGGCGTGGCAGACGGACTCGATGGAGATGGGCGGCGAAGCTTCGCCGCTGACGCTGAAGCAGATCGTCGAACGCCACAACGCGGAGATCTGGTATCAGATTCACAAGCCTTCGCACCGCGAGTACTTCCGCATCGCGATCCCGTGGACGAGGCCGGAGGAGGCGACGCGAAGCGCCGCCGTCGGCACCGAAAGCCGCCCCGAGTTCTACGATTTCGACCTGTTCCATCAACCGGGCCAGACGCCCGAACAGGACAACCGCCTGCTCGCGGCGCTGAGCTACACGGTCTTCGACACGGAGACGACGGGCCTGCGGCCGTCCGAGGGGGACGAAATCGTTTCACTGGGCGCGGTGCGCATCGTGAACGGCCGACTGCTGGAACACGAGGTCTTCGAGCAACTGGTCGATCCGCGCCGCGACATGTCGCCCGAAGCGAGCCGGATCACCGGCATCGAGACGTCGATGCTGGAGAACCAGCCGACGCTCGACAAGGTGCTTCCAGCGTTCGGGACGTTCTGCGAGGACACGGTGCTCGTCGCCCACAATGCGGCGTTCGACATGCGCTTCCTGCGCCTCAAGGAGGAGTCGACCGGAGTCCGCTTCACGCAGCCGGTCCTCGACACGCTTCTGCTGTCGGCGGTCATCAATCCGCAACTCGATTCGCACGGATTGGAAGCGGTGGCCGAGCGGATGGGCATCAATCCGATCGGGCGGCACACGGCTCTCGGCGACGCGATCATGACGGGCGAAATCTTTCTGCGAATGATTCCGCTCCTTGCCGAACAGGGTATACGGACCCTCGGAGAGGCGCGCGCCGCTTCGCAGGAGACCTATTTCGCGCGCATCGAATACTGAAGGGACACACCGAGCGGTGAAGTTCATCGGGAGCGCGGTCGAGTATCTGCTGGGCGGTGCCAGGGTCGGCGGAGCGAACGAAGTCCGCCTGCGCCGCTGGTTCGCACTTCCGGATGCGAACCTTGTGCTGCCGCACGCCCGCGCGCGTTACGTTGTCGGCGACTTCGAGACGAGCGGGTCGGGCCCGGGGCGCGGCCGGCTGATCTCGATCGGTGCGGTGGTTGTGGCGCAGATGCAGATCGACCTCGCGGGTTGCTTCTCGACGGTGCTGCGCCAGGACCATGCGAGCGCGGATGCCAACATCCTGGTCCACGGCGTCGGCGGCCAGGCGCAGCTCGCCGGGGTCGAACCGGCGACCAGCATGCTCGATTTTCTCGAGCATCTCGGCAAGGCACCGCTCGTCGCGTTCCACGCCGACCCCGCGCGCGCAGTCGTCGACCGGGCGATGCGATCGATCCTCGGCGTGCCGTTCCGGCATGCCTGGATCGATCTTTCCGCGTTGCTGGCGGCGCTCCACCCGAAAGTCCGGTGCGCGACGCTCGAGGATTGGCTCGTGCATTTCGGGCTTGCCACTGGCACGTGGCACGATTCGCTCGCCGACGCGTTCGTGACCGCCCAGCTGGCGCAGGTCGCGCTCGACGCCGCGACCCGCGCTGGAATGACGAACGCCCGCCGGCTCGTCGATCTCCAGCACGTCTCGCGCCCGAACCGCAAGGGGTGAACGGGCGCGGACGAGCGTCGCCGGTTTCCGTTGCCAAGCGCCGCCCGCTTTCGCATAATGGCCGGACAATCCAGGAGGAAGCCGGCGACCGCAGACGCCGGCTGCGGCATGGCCGACGACGCGATACTCGAGACACGCCAGCTTACCAAGGAATTCAAGGGCTTCGTCGCTGTCAAGGACGTGAGCCTGCGTGTCCGACGGGGCACCATTCATGCGCTCATCGGTCCGAATGGCGCGGGGAAGACGACCTGCTTCAACCTGCTTACCCATTTCCTCACCCCAACGCGCGGCCAGATCTTCTACAACGGTCAGGAAATCACCGGCTCGCGGCCCGCGGCGATTGCAAGGATGGGGCTCGTTCGCTCCTTCCAGATATCCGCGGTGTTTCCCAATCTCAACGTGCTGGAAAATGTGCGGATCGCGTTGCAGCGGCGGCGTGGCCACTCGTTCGACTTCTGGCGCTCCGAGAGCCGGCTCGCCCTTCATCACGAGCGCGCGCTCGAATTGATCGAAGCGGTGGGGCTCGGCGAATTCGCGTACACGCACGCCGTGGAGCTGCCGTATGGCCGCAAGCGCGCGCTCGAGATCGCGACTACGCTCGCGCTCGATCCGGAGATGATGCTGCTGGACGAGCCGACGGCCGGCATGACGCACGAGGACGTCGCGCGCATTTCGGCGCTGATTCGGAAGGTCGCCGCGAGCCGCACCGTGCTGATGGTCGAGCACAATCTGTCGGTCGTCTCGACGCTCTCCGACCACATCACCGTCCTCGCGCGAGGCGAAGTGCTGGCCGAGGGGGACTACGCGCACGTGTCGAAGCACCCCGACGTCGTGCAGGCCTACATGGGAACCGCGGATGCCTGACGAACGCGCGACGACCGCGGCGGCGCGCGCTCCCGTTCCCGCCGGCGCCCCGCTGCTCGCCGTGCGGGAACTGAACGCCTGGTACGGTGAATCGCACGTGCTGCACGGCGTCACGTTCGACGTCACCGCCGGCGAAGTCGTTACGCTGCTCGGCCGCAACGGCGCGGGCAAGACGACGACGCTGAAGTCGATCATGGGCATCGTGCCGCGCCGCGAGGGTTCGATCGCGTTCGAAGGACGGGAGATCGGCAAGCTCGCATCCAACCGGATCGCGCAGCTAGGCATCGCCTACTGTCCCGAGGAGCGCGGGATTTTCGCGAGCCTGGACGTCGAGGAGAACCTGCTCCTGCCGCCGGTGGTGCGCGAAGGGGGGCTTTCGGTAGACCAGATCTTCGAGCTTTTCCCGAACCTCAAGGAACGCCTGAAGAGCCAGGGGACGAAGCTGTCGGGTGGCGAGCAGCAGATGCTGGCGATCGGCCGCATCCTGCGCACCGGCGCGCGGCTGCTCCTGCTCGACGAGCCGACGGAGGGCCTGGCGCCGGTCATCGTGCAACAGATCGGACGCACGATCGCGAAGCTCAAGACCCAGGGCTTCACGATCCTTCTGGTCGAGCAGAATTTCCGCTTCGCCGCGACGGTCGCGGACCGCCATTACGTGGTGGATCACGGCCGCGTCGTCGACATGATTCCCAACTCGGAACTGCACGCGAACATGACGAAATTGCACGAGTACCTCGGCGTCTAGAACGAGACGAACCACGAACCCGCGCGCCGCGTCAGGGCGCGCCTAAGCACCACAACGAAGGAGGCACCATGAACGCATTCAAACGCACCCTGGTCGGGTTGGCCGTCGCCGCCGCGCTCGGATCCGGCGCCGCACAGGCACAGATATCGGACAACGTGATCAAGATCGGCGTCCTGTCCGACATGTCGAGCCTCTACTCCGACATCGGGGGCAAGGGCTCGGTCCTGGCTGCGCAGATGGCGGCCGAGGATTTCGACGCGGCCAAGAAAGGCCTCAAGGTCGAGATCGTCTCGGGCGACCACCAGAACAAGCCTGACATCGGGTCCGCCATTGCCCGCCAGTGGTATGACGTAGACAAGGTCGACGCGATCTTCGACGTACCGAATTCGGCCGTCGCGCTTGCGGTGAATCAGATCACGCGCGACAAGGGCAAGGCATTCATCAACTCGGGTGCCGCGAGCTCCGATCTCACCGGCAAAGCGTGCTCGCCGAACACGGTGCACTGGACCTACGACACGTGGATGCTCGCCAATGGTACCGGCAGCGCGATCGTGAAGACCGGCGGCGACACGTGGTTCTTCATCACCGCCGACTACGCGTTCGGCCACGCGCTGGAGCGCGACACCGAGGCCGTCGTGCAGAAGAATGGCGGCAAGGTGCTGGGCAAGGTGCGCGTCCCATTGAACACGGCCGACTTCTCGTCGTACCTGTTGCAGGCGCAGGCGTCGAAGGCCAAGATCATCGGTCTCGCCAACGCCGGCGGCGATACGACCAACTCGATCAAGCAGGCTGCCGAGTTCGGCATCGTCAAGGGCGGGCAGAGCCTCGCGGGTCTGCTCGTGTTCCTGTCGGACGTCCACGCGCTCGGCCTGCCGACGGCGCAGGGCCTGATCTTCACCGAGACGTTCTACTGGGACATGAACGACCAAACACGTGCGTTCGCGAAGCGTTTCGCGGTCAGGAACGACGGCAAGTACCCGACGATGGTGCATGCGGGCGTGTATGCAGGGATGCTGCATTATCTGAAGGCCGTCGAGGCGGCCAAGACGGACGACGGTACCAAGGTCGTCGCCAAGATGAAGGAAATGCCGACCGACGACCCGCTGTTCGGCAAGGGTACGATCCGCGTCGACGGCCGCAAGATCCACCCGGCGTACCTCGTCGAGGTCAAGAAGCCCGCCGAATCGAAGGGGCCCTGGGACTACTACAAGATTCGCGCGACGATTCCGGGGGACCAGGCGTTCCGGCCGCTGAAAGACGGCGAGTGCCCGTTGGTGAAGTAACGGCCTTCCGTCGCGCCGACGGATGCCCGATCGCAGTTGATCGAGTTCCGGCGTGACGGAAGACGGAGCGCGTTGAGCGGCGTCACGTGCCGCTCCGACGCGCCACCGGGCGCCACCCTTCCCAATGTCCGAAATCTTCGGCGTTCCGACGCAGGCCCTGTTCGGGCAGCTGCTGATCGGGCTCATCAACGGCGCGTTCTACGCGATGCTGTCGCTCGGCCTTGCCGTGATCTTCGGGCTGCTCAACATCATCAACTTCACCCACGGCGCCCAGTACATGATGGGGGCGTTCTGCTCGTATTTCCTTTTGCAGTTCGCCGGCGTCGGCTACTGGTGGTCGCTGCTGCTCGCGCCGATCGTCGTCGGAGCGACGGGCGTGGTCATCGAGCGGACGATGCTGGCTCGCCTCTACAAGCTCGACCACCTGTACGGATTGTTGCTGACCTTCGGCCTGGCGTTGATCATCCAGGGACTGTTCACGAACTACTACGGCTCTTCGGGTCTGCCTTATCGGATCCCCGAGGAACTCAACGGCGGCATCAATCTCGGCTTCATGTTCCTGCCCAAGTACCGGGCGTGGGTGATCGTCGCCTCGCTCGTGATATGCGGCGCGACCTGGTACGTGATCGAGCGCACGAAACTGGGCTCGTACCTGCGGGCGGCGACCGAGAACCGGACGCTGGTGCAGGCGTTCGGGATCAACGTGCCGCGAATGATCACGCTGACCTACGGCTTCGGCGTCGGCCTCGCGGCCTTCGCCGGGGTGATGGCGGCGCCCATCTATCAGGTCAACCCGCAGATGGGCGCGAACATGATCATCGTCGTGTTCGCGGTGGTCGTCATCGGAGGCATGGGCTCGATTATCGGGGCGATCATCACCGGCTTTGGGCTCGGCGTGATCGAAGGGCTGACCAAGGTCTTCTACCCGGAAGCGTCGAACACCGTGATCTTCGTGATCATGGTGATCGTGCTGCTGATCAAGCCCGCCGGGCTGTTCGGGAAGGAGCGCTGAGGCCGTGGCTCGCTCGATTTCCGGGGAGGTCGTCGCGACGATTGCCGTTACCGAGACGGTGACGGTAATCGGCGCGGCCGCGGATACGGGGCCGCGCGAGCGGCGACGCTTCCTGCTCGCGACGGCGCTGATGGTGGCGGCCTTTGCGATCGCGCCGCATGCCGGCGTCTACCCGGTGTTCCTGATGAAGGCGTTGTGCTTCGCGCTCTTCGCGTGCGCGTTCAACCTCCTGATCGGTTTCGGCGGTCTGCTTTCGTTCGGACATGCGATGTTCCTCGGCACCGCCGGGTACGTTTCCGCGCACGCCGCCAAGGTCTGGGGCGCCCCGCCCGAGCTCGCGATCCTCGCCGGAACCGCGGCCTCGGCACTGTTGGGCCTCGTTTCCGGCGCGCTCGCGATCCGGCGCCAGGGCATCTACTTCGCGATGATCACGCTGGCGCTCGCGCAGATGATCTTCTTCTTCTGCCTGCAGGCGCCGTTCACGCACGGCGAAGACGGCATCCAGGCGGTGCCGCGCGGCAAGCTGTTCGGATTCATCGACCTGTCGAACACGCTGGTCATGTACTACGTCGTGCTCGCGATCTTTCTCTTCGGATTCCTGCTGATCTTCCGCGTGATCCACTCGCCGTTCGGCAACGTGCTGAAGGCGATCCGCGAGAACGAGCCGCGCGCGATCTCGCTGGGCTACGATGCCGAACGCTACAAGCTGCTCGCGTTCGTGCTGTCCGCGACGCTGGCGGGACTCGCCGGCGCGACCAAGGCCATCGTGTTTCAGCTGGCGTCGCTCACCGACGTGCACTGGACGATGTCCGGCGAAGTCGTGCTGATGACGCTGCTGGGCGGCATGGGGACGATCTTCGGGCCGGTTGTCGGTGCGTTCACGATCATCGGCCTCGAGAACTATCTGGCGGGCTTCGGTCAATGGGTGACCGTCATCACCGGCGCGATCTTCGTTGTCTGCGTGCTCGCGTTCCGCCGTGGCATCGTCGGCGAATTCGGCGCGTGGTGGGCAAGGCGCAAGGGCTGACCGGCGGCGGACTTGCCGCTTGGGGGGTGATGGCGCTGGCCGGCGCGCTCCTCCTCGCGGCGGGCGAGCACGCGCGAGCACAGTCTTACCTGATCGCGGGGAGCTGCCGCGACGGTGCGCCCAACGGCGCGTACGAACTCAAGAGCCAGGACGGCCGGTTAAGGGTGATCGGGGCGTTCGCGAAGGGTCGGCGCACGGGCACGTTCGTCTTCTGGTCGCCGACGGGTGCGCGCATCGCGGTGATCCCGTACGAGGACGACGCGAAGGTCGGCACCGTCGCGCTCTGGTACGCACCGGCGAACCCGCGGGGCGAGTCGCGCCGCAAGCTCGAATCGGCCTACGCGGCGGGCGTGCTGCATGGCTTCACGCGGTCGTGGCACGCGCACGGGAAGCGCCGTGCCGAGTATCTCTACGAGCGCGGGCGGCTCGCCGCGGCGGAGGCCTGGAGCGAGTCCGGCGAGTTGTTGTCCGCGCCCGAAGCCCGCCGACTCGCCGAACAGGATCGTGGAACCGACGCCGATTTCTACGCGGGCCTCGAACGGATGATTGCCGAGAATGCCCCGCGCTGTGATTGAATCGATCCGCAAACACCTCGACTGTGGGAGACAGACCGATGGAGACAATCAGACGCCGCGACATGCTGAAGACAGCCGCCGCGATGGTGGCCGGAGGCGCCGCGGGTGGTGCCGTGCCGGTGCAGGCGCAAGGCGCGCTCCGGACGCCGTTCACGGTAGCGCCGACGTTCATTCCGATTGCCGGCAGCGGGGAGTTGTTCCCCGTGCGACGGATCTATTGCATCGGCCGCAACTACGCGGCGCACGCACGCGAGATGGGTTCGGATCCGACGCGCGAACCGCCATTCTTCTTCCAGAAACCGACCGACGCGATCCAGATCGTCCCCCCGGGCGAGACGGTCGACCATCCCTATCCGACGCTGACGAGGAACTATCACTACGAGATCGAGCTCGTCGCAGCGCTCGACAAGGGCGGCCGCGACGTCCCGCCCGACCGCGCGCTCGACCTCGTGTTCGGCTACACCGTCGGTCTCGACATGACGCGCCGCGACCTGCAGCGCGCGATGGGCGACGAGAAGAAGCCCTGGGAAATCGGCAAGAGCTTCGACAAGTCGGCGCCGCTCGGGCCGCTGCAACCGGCGGCAAGGACGGGTCACTTCACCAAGGGGGCGATCTGGCTCAAGGTCAACGGCCAGGTGAAGCAAAGCGCGAACCTCGACCAGATGATCTGGTCGGTCGCCGAGCAGATCAGCAAGCTTTCCGCTGCCTTCGAGCTCATGCCGGGCGACATCATCTATTCCGGAACACCGGAAAACGTGGGGCCGGTAGTGAGGGGCGACATCATGGACGGGCACATCGACGGGCTGCCCGACATCCGCGTCAAGGTCGTCTGAGCGGCGATCTCCAATAGTTGCGCGCCCGCTGCTCGCCATCGGCGCGGCGCCGGCGATTCACTTTGACGCGCGCCCGCGTTTCGCGCTAGATTGCACGACCCGGTTGCGCCCCGCGAGCCCAGGGAGCCGGCCCGGTCGCGCGGCAACCTTTCCCCAATCGAGGCAAATCTCATGCGCAATGCCATCCTCCGTCGCGCCTTCGCTGCGGGCTTCATCGCCGCCGCCCTGACAGCTCTTGCGATCCCGATGCAAGTATCGGCACAGGAGTTGAAGATCGCCGTCGCCGCCGACATCACGTCGATGGATCCGCACTTCTTCAACCTGTTCCCGAACAACAACATGGCCGAGCACGTCTTCGACAAGCTCGTCCAGATGGACCCGGATTCGAAGATGATCCCGGGCATCGCGACGTCGTGGAAGGTGATCGACCCCACGACGTGGGAGTTCAAGCTGCGCAAGGGGGTCAGGTTCCACGACGGCAGCGAGCTGACGGCCGAGGACGTCGCGTTCTCGATCGATCGCGTCGCGCAGATCCCGAACAGTCCTGGTCCTTTCGTCGCCTATACTAAGGCGATCGTCGGCAAGGAGATCGTCGATCCGTACACGATCCGCTTCAAGACTGCGTTTCCCCACCCGCTGATGCCGAACGACCTCTCGACGATCTACATCGTGTCGAAGAAGGTCGCGACCGGCGCGTCGACGGAGGACTTCAACACCGGAAAGGCTGCGATCGGCAGCGGACGCTTCAAATATGTCCGGTACGTGTCCGGCGATCGCGTCGAGCTCGCGCGCAACGACGCCTACTGGGGCGAGAAGCCGCAGTGGGAGAAGGTCACGTTCAAGATCATCAAGAACGAGCCCGCGCGCGTTGCCGCCCTGTTGTCGGGGGACGTCGACGCGATCGAGCAGCCGCCGACGGCCGACATCCTGCGCATCAAGGGCGATCCGAAGTTCACGGTGACCTCGAAGATCTCGCACCGCGTCATCTACTTCAACTTCGACCATCTCGACCGGGCCAGCCCTTTCATCACCGACAAGGCCGGCAAGCCGCTGGCGAAGAATCCACTGCTCGACGTGCGCGTGCGCCGCGCGATCTCGAAGGCGATCAACCGCCAGGCGATCGCCGACCGGGTCATGGAAGGGCAGGCCGTGCCGTCGGGCCAGCTCGTCTCGGAGAAGCTGTTCGGCAACGTGCCGGGCTTGAAGGCCGAAGTCTACGATGTCGAGGGCGCGAAAAAGCTCCTGACGGAAGCCGGGTATCCGGACGGCTTCAACATCACGATCCACGGGCCGTCGGGTCGCTACGTCAACGACGAGAAGATCGTCCAGGCGGTCGCGCAGATGCTGTCGCGGATCGGGATCACGGCCAAGGTCGAGACCGCGCCGATGGGACCGTACTCCGCCCGCGCGTCGAAGCAGGAGTTCAGCTTCCACATGGTCGGCTGGGGTGCGTCCACCGGCGAGGCGTCGAGTCCGCTGCGCTCGCTGCTCGCGACGTACAACCGCGACAAGGGCCTTGGCGCCGTGAACTGGGGCCGCTACAGCAACGTCAAGGTCGATTACCTCATCGAACAGGCGCTGCAACAGGTCGACGACGAGAACCGCAGAGTCATGCTGCAGAACGCGACGAAGCTCGCGATGGAGGACCTCGGCATCATGCCGATCCATTTCCAGTTCACGCTCTGGGCGACGAAGAAGAACGTCGCGTACACGCCGCGCACCGACGAGTACACGCTGGCATTCCAGTTCAGGCCCGTGGGCGCGAAGCCTTGAGAGAGTGAGAAGGTGAGGCGGTGAGGACGTAGCCCGGATGCTCGTCTTCATCATTCGCCGCAGCCTGCAGAGCGTCGTCGTGCTGTTCGCGATGTCGCTGCTGGTGTTCGTCGGCGTCTATGCGGTCGGCAATCCGATCGACATCCTGATCAGCCCCCAGGCCGACCAGATCGATCGCGAGCGCGCGATCGCCGCGCTCGGCCTCGACAAGCCGCTGTGGGCACAATACTGGAGCTTTCTCGCGGGCGTGACGCGGGGAGACCTCGGGCGGTCGTTCGTGCACAGCACGCCGGCGCTCGGCCTGATTCTCGAGCGGATGCCGGCCACGATGGAGCTCGCGCTGACCGCGATGCTGATCGCGATCGTGCTCGGCATTCCCCTCGGGTTGTGGGCGGGGTTGAAGCCCGACGGATTCGCGGGCCGCTCGATCATGGCGGGTTCGATCCTCGGCTTTTCGCTGCCGACGTTCTGGGTGGGGCTGATGCTGATCATGGTGTTCTCCGTGATGTTGGGATGGCTGCCGTCGAACGGGCGCGGGCCCACGACGATGCTGTTCGGTCTCGTCCCGGTGTCGTTCCTGTCGGTCGAGGGCTGGGCGCACCTCGTGATGCCGGCGACGAACCTCGCGCTCTTCAAGCTCGCGCTGCTGATCCGCCTGACCCGCGCCGGCGCGCGCGAGGCGCTCCTCCACGACTACGTGAAGTTCGCGCGCGCCAAGGGCCTCACGCACGCGCGCGTCATCGGCGTCCACGTCCTGCGCAACATCCTGATCCCGATCGTCACGGTGATCGGACTCGAGTTCGGTTCCGTGATCGCCTTTGCGATCGTCACCGAGAGCGTGTTCGCGTGGCCCGGGATGGGCAAGCTCCTCATCGACTCGATCGGCGTCCTCGACCGCCCGGTGATCGTCGCCTACCTGCTCGTCATCGTGACGATCTTCATCGCGATCAACCTCGTCGTCGACGTGCTGTATTCGGCGCTCGACCCGCGCGTGCGCCTCACGGAGAGCAAGGGATGAGCGCGCCGGGCGAAGCCAAGGCCCGAAGGGCGCGTCGGCGCGCGAGTCCGCAGGCGGCCGACACGCATCCGGTTGTGATGGATGCCGGGTACAAGGAGGCCGAGGGATGAGCGCGCCGACGCTGTCCGCAGGCGCGCCCGCCGCCGAAACGCCATTCCGGCGCATTGCTGCCGATTTCGTCGCAAATCCGGTCGCCATATTCGGGCTCGCGCTGCTCGGCGTCATTCTGTTCCTGGCTCTGTTCGCGCCACTCATCTCACCGCAGAATCCGTACGACCTCGCCCAGCTCGACGTGATGGAAAGCAGGCTCCCGCCGGGGTCTCCGTCGCCGACCGGCGGCACGTACTGGCTCGGCACCGACGATCAGGGGCGGGACATGCTTTCGGCGATCTTCTACGGACTCAGGATCAGCCTCGGTGTCGGCGTGGTCTCCACCGTCTTCGCTCTCGTCATCGGCCTCGCGATGGGGCTCGCCGCTGCGTACCTCGGCGGGCGCATTGAGACACTGATCATGCGCATCGTCGACATCCAACTCTCGTTCCCTGCGATCCTGATTGCGCTGATCCTCATTGCGGTGCTGGGACAGGGAACCGGCAAGGTCGTCGCCGCACTGGTCACGATCCAGTGGGCGTACTACGCACGGACGGTGCGCAGCGCTGCGCTGGTCGAGAAGCGCAAGGAGTACATCGAGGCGGCGAAGTGCCTCGCGCTGTCGCCGGCGCGCATCGTGTTTCGGCACCTGCTGCCGAACTGTCTGCCGCCGATGATCGTCGTCGCGACCGTGCAGGTGGCGGCCGCGATCGCGCTGGAGGCGACGCTTTCCTTCCTCGGGCTCGGCCTGCCGATCACCGAGCCCTCGCTGGGCCTCCTCATCGCCAACGGTTACCAGTACCTGCTCTCGGGCAAGTACTGGATCAGCTTCTTCCCCGGAATCGCGTTGCTGTGCACGATCGTCAGCATCAATCTCGTCGCCGACCAGCTCCGCGACGTGCTCAATCCACGTCTGCAGCGATGATGCCGAGCGAAGCGGCCCCGCTGCTGCTCGACGTCCTGGGCCTGCGCACGTATTTCTTCACGAGGGCGGGGGTGGTGAAGGCCGTCGACGACGTCTCCTTCGCCGTGCGCAAGGGCGAGGTGCTGGGGCTTGTCGGCGAGTCGGGATCCGGAAAGTCGATGACTGGCTACTCGATCATGGGCCTCATCGATCCACCCGGACGCATCGTCGATGGCAAGATCCGGCTCAATGGCCGCGATCTGCGCATGCTGTCCGCGGAAGAGCTGCGGCAGCTCCGCGGCAATCGGATCGCGATGATCTTCCAGGACCCGATGATGACGCTGAACCCGGTCCTGTCCGTCGCGGTGCAGATGGTGGAAACGATACTCGCGCACGAGAAGGTGTCGCACGCCGCCGCGCTCGAGCGCGCGCGCGCCGCGCTGGTCAAGGTGGGAATTCCATCCCCGGAAGAGCGGCTGAAGGCATACCCGCACCAGTTCTCGGGCGGGATGCGCCAGCGGGTCGCGATTGCCATCGCGCTGCTCAACAATCCCGACCTGATCATCGCCGATGAGCCGACGACCGCGCTCGACGTCACGATCCAGGGCCAGATCCTGTTCGAAATGCAGAAGCTCACTCAGGACACTGGCGCGGCGATGATCTGGATCACGCACGACCTTTCGGTCATCGCGGGCCTCGCCGACCGCGTTTGCGTGATGTACGCCGGACGCATCGTCGAGCAGGGCAGCGTGTCCGACGTGCTCTCGCAGCCGCGTCATCCGTACACGCAGGGACTGCTCGATTCGGTGCCGTCGCGCAGCGCGCGCGGCACGCGCCTGAAGCAGATTCCCGGGATGGCGCCGTCGGTGCTCGAGTTGGCGCCGGGATGCGCCTTTCGCGAGCGCTGTGGCTACGCGTCCGACGTCTGCGCGATCATGCCGGAGATGCGGCTGGCCGGCGACGTGGCCGGCGGCCAGACCGTGCGTTGTCACCACCCGCTGGGTACGGGGGCGTCGTCGTGAACACCGTAACGCGCACGGCGACCAGGACCGGGACCGATACGGGAATGCCGCTGATCGAGCTGCGCGGCGCATCGAAGCGTTTCGTGAAGGGGATCGACGTGGCGACGCGCATCGGCAACCTGCTCGGCGCCGGCGTCAGGGAGGAGATCGTTCATGCGGTCGATGGGGTCGACCTGACGATCATGGCAGGGGAGGTCATCGGCCTGGTCGGCGAGTCGGGTTGCGGCAAGTCGACGCTGGGCCGACTGGCCGTCGGTCTCCTGCCGCTGTCCGCCGGGACGCGCCTCTGGAAGGGCGATCCGCTCGCGGGCCTCACCCGCGAGGCGGCGCGCCGGCGCCAGCTCAAGATGCAGATGATCTTCCAGGACCCGTATGCCTCGCTCAATCCGCGAATGCGCGTCGTCGATATCGTCGGCGAGGCACCGATGGCGCACCGAATCATCGCCCCGAAATCGCGAACGGAATATGTCGGCCTGCAGCTGAACCGCGTCGGTCTCGACCCGACGCTGATGCGGCGCTTCCCGCATCAGTTCTCCGGCGGGCAGCGCGCGCGCATCGGCATTGCGCGCGCGCTCGCCGTGAAGCCCGAGTTCCTGGTCTGCGACGAGTCGGTCGCCGCGCTCGACGTGTCGATCCAGGCGCAGGTGCTCAACCTGTTCATGGAGCTCAGGACGGCGCTGAACCTGACCTATCTCTTCATCAGTCACGACCTCGGCGTGGTCGAGCACATCAGCGATCGTGTCGTGATCATGTACCTGGGCCGTGTCGTCGAGTCGGGGTCGACGCCCGAGCTGTTCGCTGCGCCCAACCACCCGTATACGCAGGCGTTGCTGGCCGAGGTGGGCAAGGTCGAACCGGGCAAGCGCCGCTTCGTGCCGATCAAGGGCGAGATCCCCTCGCCGCTCGCGCCGCCGCCGGGCTGCCATTTCCATCCGCGTTGCCCGCACGCGATGGCGAGGTGCCGGGAAGCGGCGCCGGCATTGAAGGAAATCGCGCCGGCGCGATGGTCGGCCTGCCATTTGAACGATGGCGGTGCGTGAGATGCCCATCAGGCCGTTCGTTCGACACGCGCCTGCGTCCGGGGCATTGCCGCTGGTGCTCGATTCGCCCCATTCGGGCGAGCACTACCCCGACGACTTCGACCACGCGCCGCCACGTGCGATCGTGCGGCAGGCGGAGGACACGCACGTCGCGCGTCTCTACCGCGGCGCGCCGCGTTTCGGCGCCACCTTGATCGAGGCGACGTTTCCGCGCGCGTACATCGATGCGAACCGCAGCCTCGACGACATCGATCCGGAGTTGCTCGCAGACGCGTGGCCCGCGGCGGTTGCGCCATCGCGCAAGACCGAACAAGGCATCGGACTGGTATGGCGGATCGCGCGCGGCGGATCCCCGATGTACGACCGCAAGCTGACGGCCGACGAGGTTCTGCGTCGGATCGACCGTTGTTACGTCCCGTATCATGCGGCGCTCGCCGCGGAGATCGACGCACTGCACCGTGCGTTCGGCGCCGTGTGGCACATCAACTGCCATTCGATGCCAGCCGTCGGCGACGCGAACGCCGACGACCCCGGACGCGCGCGCGCGGACTTTGTGTTGGGCGACCGCGACGGCACGACCTGCGCACCGGAGTTCACGGCGCTCGTCGCGGAAACGATCGCCCGTCTTGGTTACTCGGTGGCGATCAACGACCCGTACAAGGGCGTCGAGCTCGTGAAGAAGCATGGACGGCCGGCGGTGCGGCGCCACAGTCTGCAGATCGAGATGAACCGGCGCCTCTACATGGACGAGGCGACGCTCGAGCCGAACGCGCATTACGCCGAACTCGAGGCGGACCTCGAGCAGCTGGTGGCGCGCATCGCGGCCTACGTCCGGGCGCAGGGCTGACCGGCAACGCCGGGCGGCAGCAGGCGGGAGGGTTGGCTCTTCCGTCGTCCGAATGGGCGAAGCGACGTCGATCCAGGCCGGATCGGGGTTTGCGTGGCTGCTGCCCGGGCAATGCGGCCGATTGGTCAGACCGCTTGACCGCTTTCGGGGGCGCTGCCAAACTTCCACGCCGACGCCGGATGGCCCGCTGCCCGTCGCGGTGCGATTGAACGTGCCCATGCAGCTTCCAGGAGGATCCATGAATCGACTCACGCGCGCATTCGCACGCGGCATCGCGTTCGGCGTGTTGCTGTTCGCCGGGGTCGCCCTGGCCGCCTATCCCGAGCGCCCGATCACGCTGATCGTCCCCTGGGCGGCGGGTGGCGGCACCGATGCCACCGCCCGCATCATCGGCACGTTGCTGGAAAAGGAACTCGGCCAGCCGGTCAACGTCGTCAATCGCACCGGCGGCAGCGGCGTCGTCGGCCACTCGGCGATCGCATCGGCGCCGGCGGACGGGTACACGATCGGCCTCATCACCGTCGAGATCGGCATGATGCACTGGCAGGGTCTCACCGAGCTGACCGGCGCGTCGTACACGCCGATCGGGCTCGTGAACTTCGATCCGGCGGGCGTGCAGGTAGCCGCCGACTCGCCGTACAAGTCGGTCAACGAACTGGTCGCGGCGATCAAAGCCAGCCCCGGCAAGTTCAAGGCTTCGGGCACCGGGCAGGGCGGTATCTGGCATCTCGCGATCGCGGGCATGCTGCAGGACATGAAGGTCGATCCGGCAAGCGTCCCCTGGGTGCCGTCGAATGGCGCGGCGCCGGGATTGCAGGACCTGGTCGCCGGCGGCGTGCAGATCGCGCCGGTATCGCTGCCCGAGGCGCGCTCGCTAATCGACGCCGGCAAGGTCAAGAGCCTCGCGGTGATGGCCGAGGCGCCGGCCGGGCTGTACCCGAACGTGCCGACGCTGAAGACGGCGACCGGCAGCAACTGGACGATGGGTGCGTGGCGCGGAATCGCCGCACCGAAGAATCTGCCGCCCGAGGCGCGCGACAAGCTCGCCGCGGCAATCAGGAAGATCGTCGCGAGCAAGGAGTACGTCGACTTCATGGCCCAGCGCGGCTTCGGCGTGATCTACCAGGGCCCCGAGGACTTCGCCAAGTACATGGCCAAGTCGGATGCCGATCTCGGCGCGACGATGAAGGCCGTCGGCATCGTCAAGTAACGCAGCCGACGGCGAGCGGCCCGCGGAATTGCGGGTCGCACAGGGCTACCGATGCTTCGGCCCTGTGCCTGCGGCGTTCCCCGTCGTGATCGACGCCGCGCGTTCCCGAAGGCGCGGAGATGCTGCCGTCAAGGGATGAAATGAAACTGAACGATGCCGTCTGGGGAGCACTGCTGATCTTCTTCAGCGCCGCTGTCCTCGTGCACGTCCAGCGGTTCCCGGCGATCCCCGGCCAGAAGGTCGGCCCCGCACTGTTTCCGGGCTTGCTCGCGGCGGCGCTTGCGGTCTGTGCCGTGCTGCTGATCGTCAAGGGACTCGCGGCGCGCGCGCACGGCGGGGGGCGCGCGAAATGGGCCGAACTCGACGGGTGGACGAAATCGCGCCGGCACGTGATCGCGTTCTTCGCGGTGGTCGGCGTCAACGTGTTCTACATCCTGCTGGTCGACAGGGTCGGCTTCATCCTCACGGGGGTTGTCTATCTCGCCACGCTGTTCACGATCTTCGGTGTGCGGCTCAAATGGGTGCTGCCCATCGCTCTCGCGGTCACGCTGGTCATCCATTACGCGTTTTACAGGCTGCTGAAGGTCCCGTTGCCATGGGGCGTCCTGCAGGGAATCGCGTGGTAGGGGGCCCGCCGGCGCGGGAGGCCGACGCGCGGGCCATCCGCACGGACTGCCGGGACAGGGAGGCCAGGCGATGAGCGGCGCGTGGGTCCAGGCGTTTGCGATGGTATTCGAGCCGTACAACATCGTCGTGATGTTGGCGGCGTCGCTGTTCGGCCTGTTCGTCGGCGCGGTCCCCGGGTTGACGGCGACGATGGCCACCGCGCTGCTCGTCCCGGTGACGTTCTTCATGGCGCCGATACCGGCGATCGCCGCGATCGTCACGGCAACGGCCATGGCAATCTTCTCGGGCGACATTCCGGGTTGCCTGATGCGCATGCCCGGTACGCCGGCATCGGCCGCGTACACCGACGAAGCCTATTCCATGACCAAGAAAGGCCAGGCCGAGCTGGCCTTGGGGGCGGGGCTCGTGTTCTCCGCCATCGGCGGCCTCTTCGGCACGGCGGTGCTGATCCTCGCCGCGCCGGCGCTTGCGGAGTTCGCCCTCAAGTTCAGCTCGTTCGAGTACTTCTGGCTGGTGCTGATGGGCCTCACGTGCGCGGTGTTCATGACCTCCGACCGGCCGCTCAAGGGTTTCGTGTCGCTCGTGCTGGGGCTGTTTGTCGCCTGCGTGGGCCTCGGCAACCCGGCCGGCTATCCGCGCTTCACGTTCGGCAACGTCGAGCTGATGGGCGGCATCGGCATGATCCCGATGATGATCGGGATGTTTGCTATTTCCGAGATCATCCGTTTCGCCGTCGACACGAATCCGCCGATGAAGATCGTCGACAAGCCGATCGGCAACGTCTTCGCCGGAATGTGGGGGCTGACGAAGAAATATCCGATGCAGATCCTGCGGGGCAGCGCGCTGGGCACGCTGGTCGGCGCACTCCCCGGAGCCGGTGCGGACATCGCGGCCTGGATGTCCTACGCGATCAGCAAGAAGATGTCGAAGGAGCCCGAGAAGTTCGGCACGGGACACGTCGAAGGCATTGTGGAAGCCGGATCCGCCAACAACAGCGCGCTCGCCGGCGCATGGATTCCGGCGCTCGTGTTCGGCATCCCCGGGGATTCGATCACCGCCATCGTCATAGGCGTGCTGTACATGAAGAACATGAATCCCGGGCCTTCGTTGTTCACCAACAATCCGCAAAATATCTACGCCGTCTACCTGCTGTTCATCATCGCCAACCTGATCATGATTCCGCTCGGCTGGTGGTGCATCAAGGTGTCGAAACAGATCCTGAAGGTGCCGCGCACGATCCTGATGCCGGTCATCATGCTGTTCTGCGTTGTCGGCTCGTTCGCGATCAACAATACCGCGTTCGACGTGACGGTGATGCTGGTGGCCGGGATCTTTGCCTATGTACTCGAGGACAACGGGTTTCCGGTTGCGCCCGCGATCCTCGGCGTCGTTCTGGGCGGCATGCTCGAGGAGAATTTCATCACGTCGATGATCAAGTCTGACGGGAGCCTGCTCGCGTTCGTCGACCGGCCGGTGGCGGCAACGCTCTGCGGCCTCACGCTGGCTGTCTGGTTCCTGCCGCTGCTGATGCGCCGCCTGCGCCGCCTTGCCGGCGTGTGACCGTGGTCCGGACGCGCGCGGCCGCGCGTTGCCCCCTTCTCCCGCACTGCGGTATAATTTGAGGTTGCGGCCGCATCCCGTGAAGCGCGATGGCGCAGGGGGGATGGCGTCCGCCAGGAAGCGGAACGGCCATGCGCGGCAAACTCGTCGTCGGCAACTGGAAAATGAACGGCGGGCTCGCGGCCAACGCCGCGTTGCTCGCCGAGCTCGTTGCCGGCTGGAAGGCGGCGCCGGGACGGGAGATCGCCGTGTGCGTGCCGTACCCGTACCTGGCGCAGGTCGCTGGGGCGTTGGCGGCCTCGTCGATCGCCTGGGGCAGTCAGGATGTGAGCGAGCACGTGTCCGGGGCGTATACGGGCGAAGTCTCGGCCGGAATGCTGGCGGAGTTCGGATGCCGGTATGCGATCGTCGGCCATTCGGAGCGCCGGCAATACTACGGCGACACGGACGCGATCGTCGCGGCGAAGGCCGTCGCGACGTTGGCAGCAGGACTGACGCCGATCACGTGCGTCGGCGAAACGCTTGCGGAGCGCGACGCCGGCGTGACGATGTCGGTCGTAGTGCGGCAACTGGATGCCGTCCTGATGGCCGTTGGCGGGAACGCGGCGAAGCTCGTGGTTGCATACGAGCCGGTGTGGGCGATCGGCACGGGGCGGACGGCCTCTCCGGAGGAGGCACAGGCGGTGCACGCGACGCTGCGCGCGCGGCTGGCAAAGGCCGGGGCGGCGGAGGTCGCGCTGCTGTATGGCGGAAGCGTCAAGGCGGACAACGCGAAGGCGTTGTTCGCGATGACGGATATCGATGGTGGCCTGATCGGCGGGGCGTCGCTCAAGGCCGCGGAATTTTTGGCGATCGCACGGAGCTAACATGCGGTGCCGGAGTCAAAGATGAACATGCTGGAAACCTTGGTTTTGATCCTGCACCTGCTCGTCGCCGTGGCGATCTGCGGCTTCGTGCTGTTGCAGCATGGAAAGGGCGCCGACATGGGCGCCGCGTTCGGCAGTGGCTCGTCGGGCAGCCTTTTCGGTGCCGCGGGCTCTGCCAACTTCCTCTCCCGGACCACGGCAATTCTCGCGGCGGTGTTCTTCGTATCGAGCCTTGGCCTTACCTGGTTCGGCGCGAGCCGCGGGGCGCCTGGGGGATTGATGCAACAGGGCGTGATGGAAAAGGCCGCGCCGAAGACGTCCGATGTTCCGGCGGCCCCGGGCGCACTTCCCGGTGTCGGCCCTGGCGCAATTCCAACGACGTCGCCGACCGGGGACGCGTCGAAATCCCCGGCAGCGCCCGCGCCGGCGGGTTCGAAGTCGAGCGAGGTTCCGAAGTAGTGATCAAGGGCGATCGGAGGGCCGCGAATCGCCGCGTGGTTGTCTTTTCACGGCGGGTCGGGTTGGGGCAAGGGGTGCGCGGTCTCTGATTTCCGAGGATGCCGACGTGGTGAAATTGGTAGACACGCTGTCTTGAGGGGGCAGTGGCGCAAGCCGTGGGAGTTCGAGTCTCCCCGTCGGCACCAGATTGAACGGGCCCCATGGTCGGGGTGCGAGGTACGGCGCGCTGGTTGGCTGTGAGCGCGACGCGACAGTGAACGCCGTGCGGCGAGACGATCCGCGACCGATGGCGCGGGGTGGCGTCTCGCCTTGGACCGTCGTCCCCTGGGACGTGCGGCCATGGGCAAAAAGGATGGATCCGGGCGCGGGGCAGATTCCGCGCGTGGGTCGATGACCATGCTGGAACAGTATTTCCCAATCCTGCTCTTCATCCTGGTCGGCCTCGCCGTCGGGGCCCTGCTCCTGACGGTCGGTACGCTCCTTTCGCCGAGCCGTCCGGACGCCGAAAAGCTCTCGCCTTACGAATGCGGCTTCGAAGCCTTCGAGGACGCGCGAATGAAGTTCGACGTCCGCTACTACCTCGTCGCGATACTCTTCATCCTGTTCGACCTCGAGATCGCCTTTCTCTTTCCGTGGGCGGTCGTGCTGCCCGAAATCGGCTTGTTCGGCTTCGTCGCGATGATGATATTCCTCGCGGTGCTGGTCGTCGGGTTCGTCTACGAGTGGAAGAAGGGCGCCCTCGAGTGGGAGTAGCGGCGTGAACCGGGGAGCAGGGGCCCCGGGCGCGGGCAGCTCCTGGGGAGGCGACCGGGGTGAATCGACGCATGCTGCCGACAAGCGGACATTCATACGGCGCTGTCGGTGCAAAGATGCCGAGGCGGTACAAGGCAAGGAGCCAATGAATCATGGCGATTGAAGGCGTCCTCGAGAAGGGCTTCGTGACGACGTCGCTCGACAGCGTCATCAACTGGTGCCGCAACGGATCGATGTGGCCGATGTCGTTCGGCCTTGCCTGCTGCGCGGTGGAGATGATGCACGCCGGTGCGTCGCGCTACGACCTCGACCGCTTCGGCGTCGTTTTCCGGCCGAGCCCGCGCCAGTCCGACGTGATGATCGTCGCGGGCACCCTCTGCAACAAGATGGCGCCGGCACTGCGCAAGGTCTACGACCAGATGGCGGAACCGCGCTGGGTGATTTCGATGGGGTCCTGCGCGAACGGTGGCGGCTATTACCACTACTCGTATTCCGTCGTTCGCGGCTGCGACCGGATCGTTCCCGTCGACATCTACGTCCCGGGATGCCCGCCGACCGCGGAGGCGCTGCTGTACGGCATTCTGCAGCTCCAGAACAAGATCTGGCGCACCAACACGATCGCGCGCTGATGGTCACCAAACCCGATGTGCTGGCGACGGTCCTGGCGGCCGCACTCGGCGATGCGCTGGAACGCGTCGATGTCGCACTCGGCGAAGTGACGGCGATCGTTCGGCACGATCGGTTGCCGGAGGCGCTGCGGACGGCGCGCGACCGGCCGGAACTGCGCTTCGAGCTCCTCGTCGACCTCTGTGGCGTCGATTACTCCGCCTACGGCGACGGCACGCGCGAGGGGCCCCGTTTCGCCGTCGTCTATCATCTGCTGTCGCTCGCGAACAACTGCCGGCTGCGCGTGCGCGCGTTTGCGCCCGACGACGAGTTTCCCGTCGTGCCCAGCGCCGTGGATCTCTGGCCGTGCGCCAACTGGTTCGAGCGCGAGGCGTTCGACCTCTTCGGGATCATGTTTCCCGGCCACCCGGACCTGCGGCGCATTCTCACCGATTACGGTTTCGTCGGGCATCCGTTCCGCAAGGATTTTCCGCTGTCCGGGCACGTCGAGATGCGCTACGACCCGGAGCAGGGCCGCGTCGTCTATCAGCCGGTGACGATCGAGCCGCGGGAAGTGACGCCGCGGATCATTCGTGAGGACAGCTACGCGACGGGCAGCTGAGGCATGGCAGAGATCCGCAATTACACGATGAATTTTGGCTCCGGCCGGCCTTCGGCCTTAACTTGCTCGCGCAAGTTAGCCTGCACCGAAATTCATCTGCGTTCCCGC
>Ga0209048_10001011_pt1 | contig 29484 bp, 27 predicted proteins | sample FrelakmetCRP12CR_FD_187146 | JGI IMG/M metagenome (GOLD analysis project Ga0209048, IMG submission 187146) | Freshwater lake sediment microbial communities from the University of Notre Dame, USA, for methane emissions studies - CRP12 CR (SPAdes)... | ecosystem: Environmental > Aquatic >... | reverse complement strand
GGCCGGAGAATAGTCCATGGCATATAGCACCAAAGCAGGATAACTTTCATCGATCTTTTCCTTGTTCGTGCGAATCAAGAGTATTTTCTTGATCGCAAGGTCCTCGGCTCGCTTTCCCCGACCCTTGAACACGATCCTTGCGAGGATATTGGCTTCTTCGAGTTTGATTGGTGCTACTGACTTGACTTCTGTATCGATGGTTGTTAATGATAAAATTTGCTCGATTCGTAAATCTGGATAAGAAACTTCTTTCGTGCCTTCATTAGGCAAACTTTCAAAGCCAGATTCACCACGCATCACCTTGAATCGTGGCGAGATGATGGACACGAATGGAACGGATTTGATCGTTTCCCATGCTCCGTTTTTCTTGTTGTATTGCAGCGCCATCCTATAGATAGATTCACCATTTGAATCATCGGTGATCAAGTCCGTGAATTCTACCGTGCAAACATGCTTTGGCTTGACGAAACGGAAGGCTCGACCATCTCCCTTCGTTGTCTTATAGTTTGACGGCACCACGTCATCTATGAGTAATTTATAGAGATCAACTCGCTGATCATCGGTTAATCCACCACCAACATGGGTTGTTTCTTGAAAAGAGCCATCTTCACGCATCACGGCTGTCAGCAAGGTGGAGATTGATTCCTTTCCGTTTATTTGCTTGTCCTTGGTCATTTCAACAAATCCGATGATCACGACATCAGCTTCCAAGATTGGCTTGACCTTGTAAAGCATGCCTTTATTCGTTCTGAATACGATGCCTTCATTGCCTTCATCGACCACCCATTTATGATATAATTCTTGGATTTGGCTCGATGGTGCATTTTTTACATTCGGGATTACCCTTGCACGGCATCCATCGCACCAAGGGAATAAGGTCTCGAGAAATCGCAATCTTGCTTCGTAAGATAAAGAAAGCATGCTCACGCCGTTGATATCGATCACGTCATACATCTCGAACTCGATGCGATTCAAATCAGCCATCGATTGTGGTGAACGGGATGCTGTCAAGAAATCGAAAATTCGTGGTCGATCATCAAGTCGTGTCGTCGTTGCATATAATTCGCCTGCGATGAAAGCTCGTGAAATCTTGTCTCCCTCATTCAATAAATTTGGGATTGCTGGCAAGGTAGCTTCGCTTAAAATTGCTTCTATCTCTCGTGAAACTGGTAATGCATATCTCGCACGGGCATTAGGTGAATTACAAAAGATCGATAGGGGCATGCTGTTGATATCATAACAAAGCATGTTGTATTCTCCATCGCGCTTCAACATGATCACGAGGTCATCGGGATACGTCTTGTTCACGATGTCCTCAGGTCGCAATGCATACATGCGTTTCAAGTGTTTTGTCTTGTAGTTATCGACTATAAGTTGGATTTCCGGTGCGACGCTGTGCGTTTGACCAATCCAATAATTATCGAGCTTTGGAAAGGTTGCTTCGGTCTTTGCCTTGATTATTTTGTCTGCCATTTCCGACACTTTTTTACTGGAGATTCTTTAAGTTGTTATTAATCCAAAGGATATTGAAATTGTTATCAATCTTTTAATTTCATTTGTGCTTTGTGCAAGATCAGCGCATAATCTGTCACGATCATGTTGCCGGAAGCATCTTCCTTGCCTTGATAACGCCCTTCAAGCCATCCGAAGAAAGGATCACCACCATCGATCAACACGAGAGGTTGCACTTTTTTATCAACCAGCGTTGAAATGAGCGCAAGTTTTCCCATGTCTTGCAAGGACTTAGCCATCTCGGATAAAAAACGAAATTGCAAGCCATCAACGTGGCTCAAGTAATATGACCCACTTAACGACCAGGATTGGATCAATTCCCGTGGATCAATATAAGCAAGCCATCGCAAGGGAAGGTCTTCATTGATGTTGGATTCAATCTCCTTCACGCGTTGATGTTCGCAATATAATCCTCCATCGATGCTGCAAGGAATGGGTTGACCATCATCACCTATCTTGACCTCATATTCCGAGAAATCATAACAAAGTTGATCGTCACCCGTGATCAGCACCCTGCTCGTTTCATGGCTTGATTTTATGACTTCCTTTCCGATAAGATTCATCTCGATCTCGGGATCAGCATCAAATAAACCCTTGATGATGTCGCCACTTTCACGCATGAAATTGATCGTTTGGTTTTCCGACGTGAATAACAGACGCCTCGTGCTGCGAACCTTGCCAAACCTCGTTCTTGGAATTATTACGAAGGTTTGAAAGCTTTTACTCTCGATAGTGACTCCCGGAAACATGGTTTCAATGATTTTCTTCGCTTCATCAAGAGTAGGCTTGGCAAACGAAACCATTAATACATCATTAAAGCCATTATAGAAGACTCGTGAAAACTTGTCAGTAATATTAAAATCCGAGCTTGTTTCCATGAAATCCTTGATCTTATCGCCTAACTCGTAATCAATCTTGTATGGATTTGATGCTAAAGGTTTCTTCCATGTGAATCCACGTTTCACATGGCGCGCTGTCATTTGGATGACGGTATCTCCCGCAGGTTTCTTGTTGTCCTGGATATGCATCTTGAAATTTGGTAATCGTACTAGCATGATCAATCTTCCTCCGATGATTCTAGTTCAAGACTCTGGATATCGATCTCCGGTTCCTCTTCCATTATATCTTCCGGTGCTTCACCATAATTCAATAGTTGCGTTGTATTTCTCGAACCAACTGACAACGCAAGATATGACTTGTCTTCGTCCTTGCTGCCTTGTAATAAATGCAAGAAACCAGTTTTCGCAACTGGACCAGCCTTCCATAGAAATGGAAACGTGAAGAATAATGGAACATTGCCAATCTGTTCCTTAATGAACGCAATGAGATTACTTGCATTTGCTTCATCCTCGTCCGTTATGGGAACAAGCAGATAAATCGAGGATACATCGATATCCAAGACTTCATTCATTTCAATGTAATCCTTGAGTTCAACTGGTGTTTTCAAGCTTGATGGAAGCATTGGTAATTGCTTGCCGTCTGGATCGATAGGAAGTAACTTATCTGATTTCGTGTAATTACCTGATTCGTCAACATAAATCCTTGTTAACATCCCGCTGCTAATTTTGTCTGTTCTTGCTGGAATGAGGAGATTATATCTCGTGTCAAGATAAGCGGTGGAGCAAGGTTCACCATTTTCTGCAATCTTCACTCGTTTCTTTTTTCCGTATTTCTTTTCCTCGGTAATTGCGACGATTTTGAAGTTTATGAGCATTTCTTTTGCAATCTTCTCGGATTCTTTTACAATCTTCTTGTAATCTGGATTGAATTTGAATTGAATAGTATAACGTCCCGCGCTTTTCGTGGTATCATACAAGCCTTTCAAGGAGAATTTGCGCGATTCTTCAGGCTGCTTGCCTTGTTCTTTTTTTGGTGCTTCACTTGATCCTGGCACGAGTTTTGCTTGTTGAACTAATCTATATGTTTCAAGTCCGGTTTTTGCTGTTCCCATTAATTCAATCAAGTGTTTATCCAAGAGTTGATGAACTACATCGGTATCCACTGGAGTTCTAAATCCCATCTTTTGTAAAGCAAATATTCCCTTGTCATATTCTCCTACTAAGAACACTCCTGCATCGTTCATCTTTTCCAGGACTTCTTCAATGCTTGAAATAATCTTTAGTTGCTTGCCTTCTGTCTCTTTCATTTCCTTTGATAATTCTAATTCTACAACAATTGACTTCCCAACTTTTTTCACGTTTACATGATCAAAATAAGATTCTATTCGCCCTTTTGCTTCTTCAAAGCTCACATCCGTTTTAAATTGGACCTTGTTGTTCATGATGTTGATATCATTGGTAGTCATGTTCTTTCCATTTACCGTAAATTCAGGATAATAACTTACTAAATAAGAAACAATGTCATCAGGTGAATTCGGAGTTACCGTGAATGATTCAGCGATCAATTCATTTATTATTTCATCGAATATCGCTATCAAGAAAGGGAATTCAGTTTCCAGCACATGCTGCAAATTCCAAAGTGCTTTATCGAATATCTCGACAAGTTCTTCCATCATGATCGATCAATAAAGAACTATCATGAAATGATATAAATCTTATAATTTTGGATATGCCAAAAATTATATCAAGTTCCTTAAATACTCGCAATGTGATGATTGTAACAGTTCTTGACGAAAACCAAATCAAGAATGATAGTACCGTGGGGACCACGGGAATTAACGCTCGTGGAGATCGTGCAAGACTATACTTCTTTGATGGCTACGGTCAATGAAGCAAGAATCTTTCGCCTTTAGGCGAGAGTAGTTCAAAACTATGATGAAATGATTTGATTTTTTTTTAATTGAATCCTTCGCTAGCAACTTTGTTTTTTGTTAATACTCAAGAAGTAAGATTATATCGAAAATTAACTAACTATTTTTGGCAATGATCAACCATTCATTGTCCATTCCTTCTGGTGAATCATTTTTTCTTCCTTTTAATAATTGACGGGTGATGATGTGATCGTAGCCATACTCAAGTATTTCATAATCTAGGTCCTCGAAGAGTTCCTTGAAGATTTCATTGCAGCTAATTTGGATACCTAATACCGTCGGATTACCTATAAAGAATCCGAATATTCCACCTTTTCTCAAGATAGTCTTCATTGATTGGATGAAATAGTGCATGTCAGAAAAGTAATTGGCTATGAGTGGCGTGTATTTCCCATTTTTTCCATATTTTACACCTTCCTTATCAATCAAGGTGTTGAACGTCGAAATAAATGAAGGGACGCCTTCCATCCTGGTTAAAATATCTTGAATATCAAGGTCTTTTCGATGTCCAATTTCTGTTCGTGTTAGTTCCGTGGCCTTCTTATCATCAATTATATCGAGCCAGTAGAGATGTGACTTGGATGATCGTATATATTCTTGTGCATAAACATAAGGGGGTGATGTAATGATCATGTCAATTTTGTGGATAAATTTCTTGGGAAAATGATAATGGATTGAATCAACGCCGCTCATGCTCACGACGAATCGTTCGTTATTTGAGAGGCGAGCAAGGTTGAGGTTTGAGAGTTTGTTGAAATGCAAAATCTTGATCCCTTTGCGTGAAATATACTCGTCAAATTCATTAATCATGTGGTAATTTCTCATGAATCGCTTTATGAGCAAGGAATAGGGTAAATCTGGATTAGTTTGATACCGTTCTTTTAATCTTTCGATTTGCATGATACGATTCTTTGATTTGAATAGTTTCGGGACATCCAAAGCACCATTGGAGAAGTAATCCGTTACGTGCAAAGCTGTTATCTTGAGCAAGGTGAGCAATGTTTCGCTCATGCTGTCTGGATTCGAGTTGATGTAACCCCAAATTTGCTCGATAAAGGGCTTGAATTCGGGTTCTATCCAATGATCGATATTTTTCCAGCTTGGAATGAATCTTCCTGGATAGGATTTAATCTTGTTAATTATCATTTCGATATCGACCAGGGGCATCGTGGAGGTTTCGTGGTTCTCGATGGTGAAATCAAGCTGTGTTGTCTTAATATAAGAAAGTAAATCGGTGATCGGATTGTTATCCATGATGATGCAATTATGTCCTTGCTTCAAGGCTTCTATCGCGGTCGTAGCGGAACCTCCGAATGGATCGAGAATAAGCATACCTTCCTTAAGGGTATAATTGGTGATGATATAATAAGGAACATGAGGTATGAATTTTGCTGGATAAGAGTAAAGCCCGTGAGTCATGTATGTAGTTGATGGAATATCGGATGCAAGAATTCTTGACCGAAAAGAATAGTTAATGATTTGCATTGACTATCTTTCCATTTATTTTGATGCTTGCTCTAATTCCAGAATCTTGCGTCCCATTGCGCGTAACCACAAGGCACAACCATCATAACCTTCAGCGTCACAATCTATCTTTCCGTCGGAGTATTTGACGAAATGCGGGCAGAAAATATCATCACATTTTTGGGAAGGTTCAGGCTGATATTTTTCGGCACAACTATCAGCTTGTGCATCGGTTATCTCTACCATGTTATTGAACCTCGTCATCAATTCTGAATCTCAGGTCAGATTCTCCATCGTTAATTTCTTCGATAATGGCATGTTGTTTCAAATTCTCTAACTTTCTCGGTTGATCAAGGATGTTGATGTTCCAATCATAATCCACGTTAATTTTCTGGATTTCTCCTTTCTTTGATTTATACACGACCATGGCAATCTTTACTTGCGAGATCGCAGCGCGACATCCCCGACAAATTGACGTGTTACCAAAAACATAGATGATTGCACCCTTGACAGCAATACCTTCTCGTGCTGCCATGTAAATTGCATTTTGTTCAGCATGTGATCCAAAAGCCCTGCACTTGTCCAATTGCGTGCCACTTTTGATGTTATTTTTCAAGCGATAACACCATCCAATTTCTTGACATGTCGGTTGATTTTTTGGTGGTTCATTGAAACCCCAGGACAATATTATTCCTTGTCTCACGATCACGGCTCCAACCTTTGACTTGAAGCAAGGACTTTCTTTGCTCACGGCTTCAGCTCTATCTATGAAATAATCATCGTTGTATTCCAAAATGTTCAACCCAATATTGATTCTTCCTTGATTTTATATTTACAAGCACCAATCCACACGATCCTTCGGTTTAAATTGAAAGGCTTTAGCGCGTTCCGTTGAAGACGCTGTATTAGCGCGGGTTTTAGTTTATGCCGCATCTTAGGCGGGATGTCATCTAATGTCATGCAACTTGGGCAACCAGCTAGTGGTGCGAGCATTGGCGTGCCATGCCATTGACCTTTTCCTTCATCAATTGTTAAATTCACCGTACCACAAATCGGGCACGCTTGCGTGTAACAGCCATCCGGGTGTTTAAACAGCGTTCCCCTACAAATAGGACACACGAGATTCCAAGGTAACCAATATTCGCCATGAGCAGGGTTCGTGCATCGACAACATAACTTGCCGGGATTGGCACAGTAATGCCCACATGCTTTTTTCTGTCCTTGAATCATGGAAGCATTCCCTCAATCCACGAATTCCCAATTTGGATTCCTTCAGGTAAGTGTTTCATTTTTTTCACTTATTACTTGAATTGGTATGAATAAATTCGTTGTTGCTTCCTACATTCTTCATTCGGATGCTTGCACCCGAGATAGAAAATATCCTTCGCTCCTTTGATATAGAATCGCACCAAGTCGTTGATATTGCGCTTTTCGTGGCAGAAATAGCAACATGCCGTGTTCAGAGGAGCTTGCATTTTATCACTTTGATTTTGACTTTACGATCAAGTAATGCCCGGACTTTTTCTCGATGATCATTACTTCCTTCTTAAGTTGCTCAAGTAAATCAAGCGTTTCATCTTCTTTAAAACCGAGCGGTGCAAATTGAGCACGTTCAATGATGTCTTTTGAATCTACTGGTTCATTCTTTATCTCTTCTTGAAGATTTTTGATAATATCGTATAGTTTCTTCATCTTGTTTATTTTCGATGTTTTCTTTCCTGATTGTATTTGATCCACGTCGAACGTCTGCGTTTCTTGGTCGTAAGCAACTTGTTTCATGGATTCTTCATATAATTTGAATACTGCTTGCACGTCTTCTTCGGTTACCTTGTCTCGCAAGGCTTGTTTTGCACGAGCTTGGCACATCCGCAATATTCCTTCGAGTGACCTGGCGACCATCCCAATGGGGTCATTGGGGTTGATCTTCTTTCTTGCCTTGACGTAATATTCACTAATGATGCTCTTGATCTCGCGGGGAATCTTGGGAAAACATTCACGCCGTGCATATTGGATATATTTTCGTAATAATGATGGTTCAATTGGCGCTACAATGCTTTTCTTTTCTTCATCAGTCAAGTCTTCTTCATTCATGTGGAGAGCAACTATCTGATCCGCTATTTCTGCATCTATCTTTTCATTTGGTTCATCAGTCACGATAAAGAGCAAGTCAAATCTCGTCAAAAGAGGAGGAGAGAGCTTGATGTTCTCCGTGATAGTTAGATTCTTGTCATATCGCCCGAGCTTTGGATTTGACAATGCAAGAATTGTCGTGCGCGCGTTGAGTTGAGCGGAAATACCTGCTTTGTTGATGCTAATCGTTTGCTGCTCCATCTGCTCGTGAATGACGGTTTGATCCGCGAGTTTCATCTTGTCAAATTCGTCAATCCCGCAAATATGTCCATCCGCCAGCACCAACGCACCAGCTTCCAAGGTCATGTTTCCCGTGAATTCATCTTTCAAAACGGCGGCCGTGAGGCCTGCTGCGGTGCTTCCCTGCCCAGATGCCTTGTAACTCCCTGGTAAAAGACGTATGGTTGCTGCCAATATCTGCGACTTTCCCGTTGATGGGTCTCCTGCAACGAATTCATGAATATCACCGCGCATGCGATGCCCAGATTTCATCGTCTTCGTCACGCCACCAAACAAGGCTAGACCAAATCCTTCTTTCACATGCTCCATGCCCTTGATCTCTGGCGCAATGGACCTCGGGATGCGTTCATGAATATCTTTCTCTTTTGCGAGGTCCTTGATGATCTTCTCATCTTCATCGGTGATCTCGAGCTGTTCCGGGTCCGCTACTTCGGATTCTATGTGGTTGACCACGAGTTGATATTGCATGATTCTCGCGGTGGACCCTTGTTTTTTTTCCATTATTGCACGAAGCTGCCCCGTGAGCGTCACGCGTTCCCCAGGTCGAAACTTGTCAACGATGTCATCAGTCAATATACAATCAAGATGACGAGGAATGGCAGAGGATTTACTTTCCTCCATCCTTTCTTGAATGCGAATTTGTTGCCAATCAACCCACTTGGTCTTCTTTTCAAGAAGGCGAAATTCTGACTTCTTGGTATTCTTGCAACCACCAACGTTACAGATACTCGGATAAATTAAATCATCCGTGAATTGTTCAACTTCATGGTCAGCATCACATATCGCGCATTGAAATGATGCAACCATGACCTCGGGTAATGGCTTTGTCGAGCGAATGATGATTCCAGAAACAGAAATCATGGTTGCGACATGAGCAGCTCGTATTTCGCGTAAAGGGATTTGGCAATATGCTTTCATGTTATAGAAACGAGCGAAATAAATATCAGTTAATTTCACGTTTTTTGTATTTTCATTCTCGTGCAGGATATTTGTCATGGCCTGGCTTGCTTTCTTTATGTATTCCTTTGGATTTTCCGTTAATTCCTTAGCAAGTCCTGGCTCGTAGAGCATGAGGTCATTATAATCTATGTCGAGTGATCGCTCCCCTTTCATCTGCATTTCGATTATTTTCTTGTGATACACGAAGAATTTAGCAGGATTCTCGTATGTTTTAAAAAAATCCTCGAACTTTGCAACCGGGTCCTTTGGTGCTTCTGGAATATCCGCAGGCATTACCATGTTAGATCACGTTCTGAAGGATTTTGAGAAGATCGAGGAATCTCCGTTGTCGTTTCAAAGGTCTTGATACTTCATTCAATAATGCTTTGCATTCCGGGCATTTACCAGATCGAAACATGATGTTTGAACAACGCTCGCAAATATACACGACGTTGACTCCATCTAATCGCTCATCATCCCAAAGGTTTGCTTTCAATCTCAATCCTCCATGAATGGACGGACTTTCGTGTTTAAATCATCGATACGTTGCATGATTTCATTTATGATGGGGTTCGCCCGGCAATCATCAGGGAGTGTTTGTCGCGTGAGCCAGAGAAGCGGGACATCCTCGCGCATAATATCGAGCAATTCTTTTGGGTCTTTCTTATCGATGGATGAATCAAGTTTCATTGGTTCTTTTGGAAACGTGAAGTCAAGCAAATCGGCAGGAGATATATACCACATTCCTGGCTTGTAATTCGCATAGTGAACGAAACCAAATTGATGATATACTTTCATGCCATCCTTTGTCCTATATTCATCGTAAAACTTGTTTTTTTCATGAGTATTGCCTGGAATTGGATGCAAACTTTCATGGATGATCTGGGTATCGGTGAATTCCACGTAATCTCCTCGACCACCATGAATGACACGAGCATATCCATTTGCTATAGGAACGCCACCACGGGTCTTGATAATTTCCTTGTCCTTGAAATATTTATAACATGCTCCACTAAATGTCCCGTTGCATTCATGATTCGTGAAGATGTGAGGACAAGAATAGGTTTTTCCGAGAAAATAGGAATTTTCCATCCAATAGGCTCTCTTGCAAGATAAACATCCCGTTGGTTGAAGATTATCTGCCCAACTTGGAAGGAGCACGGTTTCTTTATCTTCTGGAAGGAACATCGTTCGTAATGAATCCGGTCGATTAACTCCTGGTGTCTCGTTCATGATTCTACCTCTTTCTCAATTACTATTATGGGGGTATATTCCTTTTTTCTTTGCCCACTGATCAAACTCAATGCAACTATAATCAAAACCTTCGCATTCATCGTCTGGATTATTACCATTTAGATAATTCCGATATTGTCCACAGCCATCATTACAAGGACAACCAATCATGCTTTTTTCGATATTTTCTTTGTTTTCCTCATTCTTCGCGGTCATAGCTATTCAACTCCGGGAATTCTTCAAGTTCATCTTGAGCATCGTCATATTCTTCTTCAATAGCATCGCGCACGATGTCAGGGGGATACCATTCCTTGCAAACAGGACACCATCCGCCTTCTTGCCAGTTGAAGTTTTCGAGAATACTTCCACATCTCGGGCAGTTCATGCCGTCACCTTCTTCGTGAAGCATCCCAATTTCTCCTTGGTCGAAACATGCCAAGAAGAATTTGTTGCGGTGAAGTCAAGAGCTGGGCGTTTCTTTCCCCATATATCCCACAACGCGCAAGCAATATAATGCGTCACGTGATCTTCCAGATCATTGCCATTACAATGAAATTCGCTTCGTGGAATACCATATTCACAACGCTTGCAAATTTCAAATCCCTCGTATGATCGACATCGCTTGCATTCATTGAAACCTTGGAATGTGTCCCTGGTTTTTCTTCCACAGACGATGCAAGGCTTTCTCGTCTTGGTTTTAACCCAGACAATCTTCATCTCATTTTTCTTGACGGTAATGTAACCGATAGGATTTCTCATCAATATTGCCATTTTCTCGCCTTCTACATTCCTTTTTGCTTGATGATTGTCGATGCAAGCGTTTCCTTGATGTAAATTTTCTCCTTTGATTGAATCCCTTGTAACCAAGTTGGTGCTTCTGCATATAGAGATTGGAGATAATCCGTTAAATCATGATTGATGTATTTCTTCATGAATCGCAGCCAGATTGGATTCATGATACCGAGCCAAATTTCATTCGTTAATTCGGATAATCTCTCGATAAGCCGAGCAGGATTATCCAAAGCGGGTTCAATGGAGAACGTGACATTGAAACCCCGCTCGTGTGCCATTTCCGCGCACTTGATTCGCTCGGATAAAGAAGGGGCATGAAGCTCGTATCTCGACATCAAATCGGCATTCATCGTCGTGATCGTGAAACGAAACTTGATCAAATCGATATAATTCTTGAACTTTGTCGTGATATCATCAATTGCCGCGAATGCAGGCTTCGACGTGATCAACATTCGGTTTCCAACTTGAAGATTCTTCTCTATTAGTAAGAGACAAGATGGATATGTTTTATCTGCTGGAACGATGTCGTGTGTTGTTGGAAACATGGTCATCTTTGCTGAATGCATGTAGCCATGATTGACAACTTCTTCGCGGAGTATCATGTCTTTCCACATATCCCAGGTTTTTCCAGACCTGGCTTTGAATCGACAGACAGCGCCGATCCTTGCATAACAGTAGAGGCAGTCATTGGCGCATCCATTACAACAATTTAACATGCGTTGTGCCCATTCCCACGTTCCCGTTACTCGATTTGGTGAGGGAAAATTCACGCGTTGGGCGAGTGTTTGCTCATTCGCAAAGCCACTAAACAAGGCAAGTAAAGATTCCATCAAATTCACTTCAATTAATTTAATTTCTCTTTCGCTTCCTATTTAATTGCCATATTTTTGCTTTCTTTTTCACATGGAAGATTTTACTAAATTGAAGAATATATAAATTTGGGATTAAAGTAAATCTACATACAAAAACGTGATGATGATGAAATCAGCAGACGAGCTTTACGCGAAATTTAAAGAGATGGAAGAAGGTGGACCAAAGTTTCAGAATCATGTGCCAATCGAAAGAGAGACCATCGAGAAAGCAATTAAATTCGTGGAGAAACTTGCCATTGAATGTTCACGAATCGACGTAGCAATGCTTCCTCCAGATTTTTGTCCGGGGATGAATGGTGATGTTGACATTCAATGGAATATGGAACATTGGGCATTGCTCGTTACCGTTCCCTGGTCAGATGATGGCCTTTATGGATATTTCGGGAGATACTTGAAGGGATTGGTAGATTTTGAACGATGCTTGAAGGGATTATCATCGAATGTAGAAATAGATAATGATAAAGATGAATTTCTTTCGATCAAGGATATTGCGGTATTCCTCAAGCAGATAAATGAACAAGAAAGAAAGCGAGTTGGAGAGGGTTTAAACGAAAAACAAGCTGAATCCTTGGTGGATCAAGACTGAAATTCGAGAATTCTGCAAAAAGGCCACCGATGCGTTCCATGAGATAATCGTCATTATTAAGGTCGTCCGGTCTATGTTCATTGGTATCGTATGAAAATATTTAAACTTCGACGTGGAGAAATCGAACATGATGCATAGCCACAGATAATAGATATTCATGTGGAAAATAGAATCGAATCTGCTGCCAGCATGTTTTCTAGTCGAATTTCGGAGAGACAATCGAGGTATTAAGCCTTATTTTTGTGTTTCATGAAGTAGTTAGCTTGAAATGCAACTTCATCATCATACGATCTTATGCAAATTGAATTGTTTTCAACTACAGATTGCCCGCGATGCGCCAAGCTCTCGGAGTTTCTTGATAACTTGGGTGTTTCTTACACGAAACGCGTGATCGATAATGATCCTGATGCTGAAACGGATGCTCTCATGTTGAATATTTTTTCAGCACCAGCATTAAGAAAAGATAAAGAAGTCTTGCGTTTGAAGGAGTTATTTTCTCAAGAAGAATTAAATCAAGATATTATCAAGATATTTGTCAGGGATTTCACCCCAGTTATTCCGAAGAAGTTGGAAAAGAATGGCGAAGAAGAGAAAATCGAAAAAAGAGTGAATAAAAGAGTAGATAAACGATGGGCAACGCTTGATGGATTGAGAAGTGAATGATGATGTTTTATAATAGAGTCTTCGGTTTGAGCGTTTCTCCGAGTAATTTAGAAGGTCTCAAGGATGCTGTAAAGAAACTGGCACATGCCAGCTTCTTGTTGAATGCACCGAATTATCACGATTTTGTTAATGAAATTGGTTGCGTTTATTATCTTGAAAACGGTGAATTGAAAGAGGAATGCATCGCTAGTACATCGAAACTTTCCGAAGTGGAGCTTGAATTACCAATAGAGGGTAAGGATATCTGGGGATTTTTCCATGTTCACCCAGGGAATCAACTTGCAGAACAAAGCCCGTGGGATGAAGAAGAACTCCTGGAAATTGCGGATGAAATGGATCATTGGGTCGGTAGCTACATCATGGGCATGGATGATGATGGAAATGTGGTATTAAGCGAAGATAGTTATGATCCTAATGACTAATTTTTTACCAGGTGAAATTATGGAATGTTGTTGCTTGATCCAGCAATCCGCATTCTAGAATTTGGTTTTGTGAATTTTTATAAATCTTTAGCTGCGAAATGCCCCTGAGAAATGGATTTTCAAAAGCTTCTTTTGCCCGTGAAAGCATCAAGCAAGAAATCGTGGGATCATTCACCGCAAGTTTAACCAGCAAATCAATCAATATGAGTAGATTATCCTTTGATTCATGAATACTTGTTATTTCAAAAATGAGGATATCGTGTTTTTCGACCTTTTCTAGATTATCAATCTTCTTATATTTATTGCTTGGAATGAACTTGTTCATAATCTGTTCATCTTCCTCCAAGATGGCAACCTTGCGTGATTCATCAAGTCGCAATAATATCATAGCAATTGCACCGATAGAAAAGAGATCATCACATATCGAAAAGATTTTGGTTCGTTTCGATAGAAATTGAATCAAGAAATCGTGAGAATCAGCCATGTATCCAATAATATCTCATGAAAGTTAAGGCTTCATGATACTATCGTGGTATATCAAGCCTTTTTCTTGATAAAGACTTTAGATTTAAATTGTGGAATGATAAATATCAGTTAGATGATAATGGATTACACATTTTTCCCTCATAATTCAAACGCAAAAAGGAGAATAAGTCTTACTAAATTTGTTATCATAGAAGTCATTATCATGTTTGCATATTTCACTACAACTTATTCTCTCTGGAATATCTTTGACATGGTGCAATTATCACGCCAAATCGTATTTCTTTGGTTCATTTTTATTGCCGGAATGATCATGATCGTCTTTGGCGTGATATATAGCCACTCTGGATCAAAGGAATCAAAAGATTGAGTTTAAAATTGAGTTTAAGATTATTGCTTTGTTATTTCCTTTCTTGCTCTTGTTTTATCGAACCAATATTGTTTGGATAACCTTGTTTTCTTTACAATGGAGTCAAGACAAACTTTTTCCATGTCAAGAATTACCCGATCTGCATCCTTGATTGGCTTCAAGCTCAAGGCTTTCAAGTCAATATCATACATGACCTCATGGATTTCCCGTGCAATATCAAAGCTCCATTTGACTTGACAAGAATTGATGAATTGATCGAGCTTCTCTAGCAATCGTTTCTCGTGTTCTTTTCTTTCCAGTTCTAATATTTTAACAGCTTCTTGCTTTTCACGTTTCAATTCACTTTCCTTCTTTTGTAGTAACTCTTGTTTCTCGAAGTCAATGCGATCTTGCTCGGTTACTTGTTGTCGCTCGAGTATCTGCCTGATCCCATTCTCGAATCCCTTAACTTCTTGCATCTCCACGAGCAATGCTTGATTTCCTGCTTTGATATCATTAAGCACCATCGAATCTTGAACGATTTCGCCTTCAAAACCATCGATTGTAGTTTTCAATCCTGAAATTTGCTGGCCTAATTCATCAAACTGAACTTGCCCAAAATTATCCATTGCATCGATCTTCGTGTTAACGGAAGTGACTCGTGCATCGATTTTGGTATCCAATGTCGTGAATGCACCATCAATTTTTGCGTCGAGAGCATTTTCAGTTGCATCCAAGCTCGTCGTGATTGCCTTCAATCCATCGTGGACATTATCCTCGATTCGATCCATGGTCTTGGTCATGTTACGAGCAGCAACTTTGATCCAAGCCTCGTCCATCTGGATCGTATATATACGATCTGCATATTCCTTGTTTCTTCTTGCTTCTTGTTTTTGTTGATATGCTAGATTCTCGATACCTAACATCGATTTAATGATTGTTTGGTGTGTCGTGCCTTGGAGAACATAATCTGCTCGTCGCTTGAGAAAATCCTTGATCAGTTTCACGGTCGCAGGTTCCGTGCTTCGCTGCTCGAACCGGATAAAGTTATTCAGGCCATCATCGATGAACTTGGTAACGTCACCTAATGATGAAAATGCTGATAGTTTTCCCGCGTCGATTGCCCCTTTCAACACGGATGTCATGTCATATATCCGCAGCATGATCTTGAATGCCTGGACCTTCATTTCCTTGCATTGCTCGTTGATGTTAATCTTCTGCATCGTGCCATCGTTCACGAGCATGTCGATGTTATACTCGACGTTCGTTACCTTGAAATCATCAGCGTGAACTTCAGGAAGAAATTGCTTGTTATCCACGAGAAAAACGTCATCCAACCAATCCATGATCGATAAAAATCGAAAATAGGTTATCGCTTCCTTGTTGGTCTGCGTCAGTTCTTGATTGATCGTGACGTGCATGCTCGGTATTCCAGCCAATCCTTGATGCAATCCACGATAGAAATAGATGGTCATCTCCCCGCCTTTCTCGAATACAAAAGAATGAAAGATGCGTTTTTTCTTGAGATCGAAATACCATCCACCACTACCGATCACGACGTTGCTTCCCTTGCTATATTCATCCTTCGTGATCACGCCTTGAACAAGTAGCCCTTGAATGAATGTCGCGTCCCGCATCTTGCCAAGCACGTCGATGATTTCTGCCTCGATATCAATGTTAATCTTCATGTGGAAGAAGGTTTTTACCAACGCCGGAAACTTGGCAACCAGCAGCCCCCTCCAATCTATTCCCCCGTGCTTGATATAAAGATAGATGTTATGAAGGCTTAATTCAGTCGCATGATTCGAATAGATACCAAGGTCCGATAAAATAACGTGGGTTTGATGCTCGATCAACTCCTCAGGTGCATGTTTCGCCAGCAAGTCATGGTTGATCATGTATTTTATCTCGTTTCCCTCAGATTTTTCATCCAGCAAGCCGAATAATACCATTTTATTCAAAGCGGCAAGCACGGCCTTGTAATAGGAATTGTATTCCTTTGATGTCGTGACCTTTACTTGCGTTAACGGATATCGGGAAAGGAAGTTCTCCGTATCCACGCCTGCACCCTCCAGTCCTGCCATGTAAAGATAAAACTCGGACAAGATCATGCTTCTATATTGATATCCATCAACTGATTGCTTGAGAAACGAGCGATCCGAGAAGAGAAATTTATACATGAACCGGAATAATCCTTTTTTCCTCACGTTCAGCGTGTATCCTTCTTTTAATTCCCTTAACACGCCATCATCAACGAGCTTGGTTATCTCCTCCTCTGGTTTCAATGCCACTTGACGAACTAAATCGATCAATTCATCCTTACTTAATATAGGAGGATCGAATTCTTGCTTCACGTCCCACGTTTTTTCATCAAAGATTGCCCTGGCCGTGAACCGCAGCAGGATGCGTCCGGTCGCGTAACCTGGACCTGGTATCGATGCACTCATGACCCTTGTTGCCTCCCCTTGATTCCATGTGGAATTTGTTGTGGGTTTCCACATGGTTTCTGTATCATTCCATGTGGAATGGTAACATCAAGTTCAATCATGCTAGCGTCCAAAAAGTTAGCTCGGGTAGTCGTGCGTCTCTTGCAAAGTCCTGGTCCAAGCATGAACTCCTTCTTTTTAGATTCTTTAAATAAACATGCTCCGATCCTTGGTGATGCCCGCTCGTGGATTCCATCAGAATGACTTGATCTCAAAGAAGATTGAAGATGCACCTTGCAACCCATGTATAGCGTTTTGATGCCAGCGTGAAATGAAATGACCAAAGATGATGGGGACTGGAGCAATCGGATCACGATGAGTATATGCTTGTGTTGCTTGATTACGCTTCATTTCCTTTGAAAAAGGAAAAATTATCCATGATGATATCGAGTTGATGTATCAAGGTGGATGGATGTTAGATCAATCTTAATATATTGGTTGTTTCCTTGAGTTTAAAAGGATTTGGAATTCTCCACTCGAAACAAGGGTAGTGGTAAGACTTCGCAGGCTGATCTCGCTTAAACTTAATTAGAAATAAGAAATATTGCGACAAAAAGGAGAGATTAACGAATACGATATTTTGCGTTGCGGCCATACTTTATACATGAATCTTCGGAATTCACCTTGATATGGTGTTTCTTGCAGTAATTTCTCCCGTGATTTGATAATTTCTTGCATGAATTACAAGATTCTCCGAAGAAGATTTTCCCAATTTCTGTTATCTCCGGGTTATTAACCAAATAATTGATAATTTTCTTGAGCTGCCCCGAAGAATAATAACCTTGCAAAGTGTAAGGAGCTGATTTATAATCAGGGTCATTGATTTCAATTATCTTTCCAGCATTAATGAATATAAGAGATGGTAAAACGTCCACGTTAAGATTGTCAGCAATCTCCGTGTTTGTTTCAGCATTATCTATGTTCATCGTGAAGATATCGATCTTCTTGTCCTCTGGATTTGTAAAAACGCGATTATAAAAAACCTCGAGTTGATCCAGTGCTTTATGTTCCTTTTTACAAAATGTGCATGTATTCGAGTCGATGCAAAGAATCGAGAGTTTTTGACGTTCATCGAAGAATTTGGAATATTCTTCTTCTGAACCAAATGAAATTTCTTGCATGAAGGAATCTTGGATGATCGAGTAAATAAAGTTTCTTAATTTTAATCGAGTTTTGTTTCAAGGTTGACCTTGATATTGCCATTAAAGATCAAATAACTCATCAAATGCTTTCTCGAATCGTTTCTTATTGCTGAATTCCTTTCCGAGGTCCAACCAGACCTTTTCAGATTCCGCGGTATCTGATTGTTCACCAAAAGAAGTAGTCAAGATGTTTGGTCTTTCGATCTGTTGCTCGATGAGCTTGGTCTTACCTTTCTTGATTGGTGCTGCACTTTCCTGGACTTCTTTTTGACCATGTGATTCAACTTCAAGTTTCTCCGTATCAAGTGAAATCTTGTATTTAGGTAAGACTTTCTTGAATTCCTTCATGAATGCTTCATCCTTGACTTCAGCAGCAATCTTGTAAGCAATGATCTCATCCATCAATACCGTATCACAATATTTACAATATCCATAACTTGATTGTGGTAATTGCCTTTCATTTTCTGGAAGATTTGCATACAAGAGGGAAACTCTCTTTCGATATTTATCATCAATATGGAAAAATGCGTGGCTTAATTCATGAATAAAGAAGTTGTCCTTTGATTCCAAGGATTCTTGAGATAATCCTATCACGTAAATCTTGTTGATATCCATCGTTTTCTTTCCTTTCTTCAATGCGGCGTGGATAAGATGCAATAATAATTCTTCTTCTTCACGTAATGGAGATTCTGATTCCCGAAACTTTGTTTCCCACATATCGATGGTTGATCCTGAAATGTTGAAACCTTTGCATGTATCAATGTAGGTGAATTTTCCTTCACCGCATTGGCTTGACCACCAATCCGTGTATTCTTTCATTGAAAAATAATGCCCACGAAACTTGTCATTTGGGCTTTCATTATATTCTTGTATTCTCAAGAATGCCCAAGCCAAGGATTGATTGGATTTAGAAGTAATCGCAAAAATCATGTTACCAAGAATGTGAATGTCTAATTTAATGGGGATTGGAGATAGTGGCGCATTGCCATTAGCGTTGATTGAGACTTCACTCGAAATAGGAGAATGAGAGATACCTAAATCATAACCACAATGCTCACAAAACCTTTGTTCATCGCCCTTCCCGGGATCGAGGTCTGCTCCACACGCTGGACAAATCTTCATATGTTCTAACCTGGAATTATTTTGCTTTTGTATATTTGCTTGATGACGTTAACATGTTCAAGGATTTTAAGGTCTATGAGATCGAGATGGGTCAACAACACGTAAAAGAAATTATGGTCCATGGTATAATAACTCGATTCGCGGGATTCAAGATGATTTTCTTGGATCGATTTCATCGCATCTTCATTGAAGTCCTTGTAAGTTGACCTTCGATTACCTTTTTTATCACGGTAATATCGGGAGAAATAATTCTTGAATAAATGATCCTTTAATTGCAAGAGAAGATAAGCAACGTGTAGATCACCATTAGCATTCGTGTAGTTTGGATATTCATTTCCATTTTCCCAGATCGAACTTATTATGCCTGTTTTAGTGTTTTTAACTTGTTTTTGCTCTAGAAAAGCAGGCATGGTATCGTGAAAAATGCGGCGAATCAAATATTCAAAGGGATAATAGATCGTGATCAAGTGTTTGATTGCTACTTTCCGCTCTTGATCGAAGCCAATGGATGCATCGATCAATTGTTTGACGAGCGTTATTTCCAGAGCTTGTAAATATGGCTGCGCAATCACGGGGAGGCAATACATGATATTCAATAATTTCTGAATGATGCTTGAAAATGGACTTGATCCGGCATCTGATCCAAGAATGAAATTGGTATCAAAAATATCCTTCGTAAAATTGCGATATATTCCAACTTCTTTGCCGGAAGGAAGCGTGATGTTCACGGTGGGATAAGGAGAAATATCTTTTTCAGATACGAGATATTTGCTGTTATCTTGTTCCGCGATGGTTTCTTTGAATAAAGTAGGTGGGATATGATACAATTCACCGGTAACAGCTTTTACACTAGCTCCTTCCGAATAATACGTTCCGAAGCCAATTTCGTTGAGAATATTTTTTCTAAATTCTTGCATTCCTTCATCAAGGTCAATGAGAATCTTACCACTAGAATTCTCCAGGAGTATCGAAAGATTATCTCTTAATTCATCATCCCATGCAAATGCAGGGTCTATGTGTTTTACCAAGTTCGTGATATCCGGGCTTTTGAATCCATTTTCATCATATTTAATTATTAACTTGTTATCTTCATTAAATTCTTCAACGCGACCGAAGAATGTCAAGAATAGTTTTATATTATTAAAAGAAAATAATGCAGTTGTATTACCTTGGTTCTCTTCCAGCAATGCAAGGTCTTTCAATCGAAATGTTGAACCATCGTTCGTAACTATATCGTTCATGCTGATATTGACCAAGAATCGCTCTTCGTCTTCTTGAACGGTGTAATGTATAGGAAGATCATCAGACTTGACTTCATAAAAGCAATCCTTGATTTGCTGCATTAAATATGAAAGAAGTCGCTCTATGTCATCCAAATGAACCAAGTCATTCATTGGAGAATTGTTAACATTTCCAATGCGAAAAGGTAGAAGCTGCTCTATGAAGCTTGGATTTTTGTTAAAATTATCCGAAAGTTTCTCGAACAATACTTTCGTGAAAATACTCGATGGTTCGAGCATCGGTTCGATCCAGGATAATAATTTCATATATCGTTGAATGTAGAAACAAAAGTCCTTGAAATGTTGATCGTGAATGATGATTCCAGGCCGCTTGAATGCTGTTTTTGTTATGTGCAAGTCTCCATACATGATTTTGTCGAGATATGTATCCATCTTGCCAGGATACATCATTATTTGAAATAAATTGTATTCCAAGGTATGGCCCTTGTTTTTCACGCAATCAAGCGGTTCGATGTTCCCATATTTCGAGATAATACCACCAGATTCAGGAAATGGCTTTGATTCAAGAAATGCATTGTAGAAATCAACATCACTTTTTTTATCAGGATCATCAAGATTTAATTCTGGTGTCTCAAGAAACAATTCCTTGTGATCGAGCATTCCTGCAAACCGAATTATCTCATAAAGTGCATACATGCTTCGCGTATCATGAAATCGTTCTTTTAGATCAAGTAACTCTTGTTCTATCAAGGTCCCGTAATCACTTGTCTTGATGGATGCAACGCTATAATTCGAGACTTGTGTTATCAAGTGGTCGAGATGCGGTAACCATGTGGAAATGAATTCCTTTGCATCATCAAAATCTTCCATGTTTGTTTGAATTTGTTTAAAGCCGAATCTAAGATCATCATTAACAAGTAACGTTAATTCATCGACATTGATTGGCATGATGATGTTTTTTCCGAAAGATGTAATTTGGTTGAGCGATGCGAGACCTTTGATTGATCCCTCATCACGGTTATAATTCAGTATTCCAAGATTATATTCATTAATTAAAGAAGGGTTAATGCTATTCTTGAAGGAGGTAAAGAAATCAATTTTCAAACAATTCTCGCATAACCCAGACCCATACATTAAACAATTGTATTCTGCAATCATTTTACTAATGATGAAATCTTGGTAGATTTCTTCATTGTCAATTGAATTATCATTACTTTCATAGTCCACGAAAGGATGACCGACTCGAGCATGGGCATTGAGTAATATGCCATTGAAATGCCTATGACAATAGATATGCCCACATTTCTCGCATTTTATCATGTAGGAATCGTGAAAAGTTGCCGCGCACTTACGTATCCTATTATCCGCAAGAAGGCTTGTTTTTTGAAGCAAAGATTCAACTTGATAATCACATGAAGAAATGATTTGTCTCGATTTTGTTTTTCCTGAGAATTTGAATCTCTTGGAATCATTTTGTTGAAAGGATATTGATGATGCAATCTTTTTCGATAGAAAATTTATGTAGCTTATCAACGATTCCTTGAACTCAGGTGAATATTCAATAAGCGAAATCTCGTTTATATTATTCGGGGATGCTGTAATTAAGGATGCAATTGATTGAGGAATATCCATGATCGATCAGATTTGTCGATTTTGCGCTATATAGAAAATGAGGTAAATTGTTAATGATATAATTTCAATAAGCAATAATGAATATATCATTACATTATAAATATTCCAATTAGCACCCCAGGTAACCAAGCTTCCAGAACCTCGATTACTTGATGATGCGGAATCAAGCTGTCCAAGAATAGCCGTGCCAGCTAAAATCAAGATGCTCACGTTCAGAATGATGCAAGAAAATCCAATGACGAGAAAAAATGTTTGAATTCTGGATGACATGAAAGGATCAGCTCGTGATTAATGAATAATGCTATGCCGAAGTTATTTAAATTTTAGTTTCATTTTTGATGATGATCTTTGTTTCTTTGAAAATAAAAGATCATAAAATATTATTAAAAGATAGGAAAATCCCTTCATGAACTATCCTTGAGCCAAGATAAATCTTTAATCGTGACATGAACATTCTTGTTATAATAAGTCGGCACGAGTACGTGCAATGTATAATGAAAACGCTCTTCGTCAAGAAGTGTTGTATCCAAGATAGATTCCCAATCATGCACGAAATAGTATAATCGACGCTTGTTGATCGAATCTATTGGGAGTTTTTGCGAACCTTTTGTCCATTTTGATTTGCCCCAACGAGATTCAATGGTCGAGAAAAATGTTTTATCATTCCTGCTTTCTTTTAGGAATTCTTCGATCTTATCATATAACACGCCACGTTCTTGCATGACATTCTTCGTGATTAATTTTATCGTTGCAAGTCTATCAAATAACATGACGAGTCCTTGAAGTGTCTCATCCAAGTAGATGAAACTCCTTATTCGATTGATGATATCTTGACTTATTGGATAATATTCGAACTTTTGTTGATCGCGTTTGATAAGAAAATCAAGGAAATATTCAACGATGTGAAGATTAGGAGCAATCTTTTCGTCGTAAAACTTTTCTTTCTCTTCAGGAAAAAAATCAGCAATCAAGTTATAGCGAATTAATTCCATCAAGATAATAACTTTCTTCAAAAGATTTCCTTGCTGAACTTGTTTCAATGCATAATCCCGCAATTTATCGATTTCGGTTTTCACGGATTGTAAATTCTGATCAGATGAAAGAAAGTCAAATTTTGCTGTGTTAGTATTTACATCAAGTTCACTAAATTGTCTGGTGATGAAAAATAGTTCAACTAGTCGTGAAATGAATGCTGGCACGTCCAATTGATCGGAAACTTGAAGAAAAGAAAGAGTTGAGATAAATATCACCATCAATTTTTGATGGCTCAGGATACTTCAGCGGTAATCTCATCAAGGAATGATTGATTAACCGTATTATCGGTTTCTAACTCGCCGTCATCCCTGATCATTTGAAAGAACATGAGAACGCGCACTTTGTTGATCTTGCGTAGTAAATCAGCTTTCATTTCAGGGGTGTATTCATCTTTTTTCAAGATTTCCTTGTAAATCTGGATGGTTCGATCAGCAATAGCTTTCCTCGTCTTCATTGTTTCTTGCATATCTTCTTTGCTCAGATTACCATCATCGACCATTTTCTGCAAGGAATCTTTTGAATTTTTCACGATCTTAAACTTGTTATTGATGGCTTCAAGTGCTTCATCCAGATATTCCCCAAGTTTATTATATGTAAGACCTCCCTTGGGAGGATTTACAACAGCAGCATACGGGAACTTGAACATAGTTTTCATATCTTTTGACATGCAATCATCTTGTTTTCTCGATGATAAATTCATTGATTATTGGTGAAATAGCTATGATCAGAATATTTAAACTTTAAACTAAAAGTCATTCAGCATGTTTTCAACATAGAATTTTAAAATAAGTGGCAAATCAAGTATATTCTTCAAGAGTAAATTCCATTGATAATATCTATCTTGTAGAGTGCTTGATGTCAAAGAACTTTCTAGCTCATGAATGAAATTTTTAATAAAATCCATATCACTAATTTCTTTTTCGAGCGAAAAATAATATTCTTGATAATCAGAACCACGAAACTGCAAGTGCTTCAAGAAAGGATAAGCATCAGGTATGATATCTTGGATATTTATAGTAAACAAGTATTCATGTTTAATGTTCTTGAACGTGCCTCCGGCTATTCTCTTAATTCCAAGATTTGACCAATTAAACGTGTCTAAATACTTCATTTTAGTATCAAAAAACACTTTAGATATATCATCCAGGAGGATTTTTTCATATGTTGATTGATATATAAAATACTCAGCCGGATGGTCTTGTGTATATGGAATTCCAAAAATAAACCATGTATCTTTCATCGTGAATTGATCGATTATTTTAAAGAAAGGATGTGGCCTTAACTTGGAAGTAAATTCCTTAAGCTTTTCGAGCATATTGAATGAATTCCAATCAATAGTGAAAGGAGTGAGATCAATATTTGAAATAACAAGCTCTTTACCGATCATCTTATCAAAAATTTCAATAAGATCAGTAAAAGATGATAGTTCGAGAATCATGTCATCGAACATGTCGATAAGTTCTTGATCTCTCATTGGAAGGATTCAATCCTCGTTTTATTTTTCGAGTTCTTCCTCGGATTCCTGCTCTTCCTCTTCCTCGGATTCCTGCTCTTCCTCTTCCTCGGATTCCTGCTCTTCCTCGGAATTTTCTCCTTCTGTTTTCTCTTGTTCTACTTCAGTTTCTTCTTCTTGTTCTTCTTCAGTTTCTTCTCCCGTGTCTTCAACTCGTGGTGCTAGAAGCCATTCATTATAGGAGAAATCATCGATCTTGTCAAGAATCATGACAGGAACGTCATCTCCAAGCGAAATTTCAAGTGGATGTTCTTTTGATTTCTTGGTTTTGCTTGCCAGCGCAGGAAGCGTCACGATGTTTTTTAAGAATGGTAATGAAAATATGCCTTTTCCATCACCTTTTGCCTCACATATATCCGTATCATAATCACCGGACTCATCTTCAGCTTTGATATAGACATATCCATCTTTTGTATAGAATTGAGCGAGATCACTGACAACTTCGGCTCGTTTAACATGCTTCGAAAGAACATCCGTGCCAATATTAAAATGAACCGTGTATTTTGCTAGCAATGTTTCCTTAAATGATGCAAGCAGATTATCTTCCTTTTCATCATAACTTTGAATGATTCTTGCTTTGAGGGTGAAGCCACCGAATTTGATTAACTTCGGTGTCACTTCAACGGTAATGAGTTCATCTTGGTTTGTTTCGAGGACCTTTAGCAACTTGATCAAGTCATGAATATTAATACCAATCTTGAATGGATCGCCCGTGAGATTCCAATAACCACCTTCAATTTCTAGTTCATTCATTTCACAAGATTGACTCGAGAAGAAGCAAAGAGCCATTGCGACGTGTGAAGGGTCTATGCAACGAATTGCGATGAATTCATTTGTAACATGAAGATATGCTTCATCAACCAAGAAACTAACTTTTGAAACCATGTTTCCAAATATCGAGCGAAATAATCGTTCGGGGACCGCGAATACAAGAACACCCTCTGTTCCTTCAGAAATAGATGTAAGTTGAATAATTATCTTATCGAATGAATTAATCAGTTCTTGGAAGTTCATGATAATATAAACTAATGTTGAATCAATTTAAAATCATCATGAAGCTATTTTTTAAGTCGAGAAAATGGAAGGGAAAAAAAAAGAGTGATTAGAACGACCTTCCATAACAAAGAAACCTAGAAGCGAGCCGCACTTGCACTAAGCATATACAATATAACTTAGCTGCTGGAGGTATATAAACATTACATTATTTGAGAACATCTTTGGTTTGATGTTTTTGTAATGACAAAAAAGATTAGCAAAAGATTATTCAAGTTTCTTTGTCTCGCTACAAACCCAGGAATATCCCCACCCGAGGGATTTTCCGAATGCTCGCCAGGACATTGGTGCAATTATTTTGCTCAAGAATGCATTGCGTTGGATCATGGCAACTTCACATTTATTGAAGTTATCAACGACTTCAGAGAAAGAGTTCGTGTGACCACCGTGCATGATAACTCGATCTTCGAGATTGAATGTTGCTTGCTCGTTTTTTGAAATGGTTTCCTTGATGTAGAGTTTGCTCATGGTATCCTTGATCAATGCTTGTAGCAGGATAGGATCAACATCCTTTATCACATTATCGAGATACTCGTAATTTGCTTTCGATGTCGTTTCTCGCAGCTGGTGCTTCGAGTCCAATTTTCCTTGTATGTAGCCAATTGACATGAAACATTGCACGTATTTTTCCTGTAGCCGATGGACAATTTCATGATGCACGGTTTGTTTGACCAATTGGACCCAGCCTAGATAGTCTGCACAAAGCATCTCGATGGGATGGATAGAGATATACTTCCTCACGAATTTTGGAGCAAAGCTAAGCTCTTCGTCATTAGAAGTAACTGGTTTCCCTTTGATTGGTTCACTCACGGTGACACCATCATATAACATCGAAGGATTTAGCACGAGCCATGACATGTAGGGAGATACAACCCAATAATCATATACTGGCTGCGTGAATAGATGTTTAACGGAATCATAATGCTTACCCAACACTTGAATGAGATCAAATTCCTTGAAAATATTATCACGGGGGTCGATGATGGATATGGATTTGTTATTGATCAATCGGATGTTTGGGAAATGCTCATCGATGATCACTTTATCGAGAACCTTGAGCTTGTCGTGCCAGCGATCTATGAATTTTGCATTGAACCAATGTGGCCGTGTGTTTTCATTCTGTAATGATCCACCCATGATGATTGCTCTCAATTTTGCCGTGAAGCAATTTGGATGGCTCTTGCTGCCAAAGATATCAAGAGATTGATTTTTAGTGAGCGTGATGTTATTTTCTTGGATTAATCTTCGTAAATCTGTCACTAGTGCCTCGAAATGATAATATCTTGACTTTACGATGTTCTCTTTGAATTCGGTGAGCGATTTTAACACGAGATATGTGTCGAACAAGGTATCCAAGTCTCGCTTTTGAAATTCATGATAAATAAGGGGCATGTAAAAACCACATACATTTGACATGAAGAGATCGATTAAAAGACCTGGATTCATGGTAGTTCCTAGTTCTATTTGTCGTTCCACGATATTTGCTTCGATTAATTTTTGCAAGCACTCGGAAAGAGGGCCGCGTTCAGAAATTCCCCATCTGGAAATGATAGTATTAAATTCCACCGAGCCAGTCTTGAGAAGCTCGTGTTTCAAAATTGCCAAGAGTTCCTCCTCGCTATATAATACCGATGATGCAACCAAGTTTTCAATAACTCGTAAATTTTTATTCGTTCCGATTTGGACTTGGCTTGCTGGTTCTAGAACGAAGTTATTACCATTTTGGAAGGTTAACCGATATCCATTACCGTCAGGTAATATTTGATGGATTGCCGTGCCAGGTTCATTAAGAGTTTCACCAAGCCTAATTTCTGCACCAACACCAAGAGCGGATAAAATATCCTTTTCACCTAGCAAATCTTCGACAAGATTGCCCGTACTGCATTCCTTGTTTTTACAGAAGGTCATCATCACGGCTTTGACGGAGACTGCTGCTTCATCAATTGATGCTAAATTCTTTGTAGATTTGCCCTTATTAGTCAATATAAACAAGTTCAAGGCATGTGGAAGTTTTCTCAAGGAGAATGGATCATTTTCATCAAGAATTGATTCAGATTCGACTTTCACACTCAAAAGTCCAGAGCCAAGTATCCTATCAAAAATGTCTATAAGCTCTTGCATTGGATTCAGTTCCTCTTCTTGGCTTGATTCTATTTTTATCATCTTTTCAAAAATATTGATGAGTTCTTGGAAGTTCATGAAAATCTCTCCAGGAGATTTGAGTAATAATATGTTCATGTGAAATGATTTAAATTTTAAATATTCTGATGATACTTTTAATCATGTGAAAATTGGTTTTTATTATTTTATTGAAGAAAACATATCTATAATCATCACTTTCGAAATGTCCCCACGATCTCCAGTCATGTCAAGACTCGATTGATCAATGGTGATGCGTGGGGGTGAACCGTGATTCCAATGCCAGCAGAAATTCCAGAAATCAAGAACGTCGCTCAAGCTTATGAAACCGTTGAAAGAAACTTTTTCAAGGCTTCGATTTACTTGTTGTTCATGGCAGAACAGAGTGAAATGCTTATTCGATTGAACGTGGGTGGGTTAGATACCATCGTTCAATTTACCGATGTAGTTTTTAATCAAGAGAATTTGTCTGATGATAGTTTAACTTCGTATGAATATGCCTTCCGTATTGATGGAAAACACATGGATGTTGATCCTTTTTTCAAAACCTTGATAAATCTAAAAAAAGCAAGGGAATTTATGACATTGTATCTCGAATTCTGGGATAATTTCATACGAAACAAGCGGCAGAAGACAATTGTTGAAGCTGCACAAGATATTGCTAATTTTGATACGCTTTTTGCACTCGCATGTGAAAATATCTTTACGCCAATCGCTTGGTTGGAAAAGGATGTGATCGAAGGAATGGCTGGTGGACCTGGAGGGTCTGGTGGTTCTGAACCCGGAAAGCGTAAAGATGTTGGTAAATATATCCCTGATCCAATCCAAAAGATAATGGGAGAACCCCCTGTGCCAGATACACATTATCATGAAGGAGGAGTTCAATCAGCGGGTCAAGAACAAAGTCAAAATGAAGAACCGGGATCAGCAGGCCAAATCACGGAAAAAGGTCAGACCAAACCACAAGAAACTCCTAATGTCGAGGAAGGGGGTGAAGAAAGTCAAGAACAGCAAGAAGGGGGCAATAAGAAAGAAAAAGAAAAACAGAAACATGAGAAGGAATGGCAGCCCCCGGCACCTGAAGGCGGAGAAGAAGGTGAAGGTGGTGGAGGTAAATCAACCTCAAAGGGTGTTAAATCTGGTAAGGGTGATGCGGATGAGGATAATGAAGGAGAGGAGGAGGAAGAAAACGAAGAGAATGAAGGAGAAGAGGGAGAAAATGAACCTGGAGAAAAAGAAAAGAAATTGAAAATTGACATCAATATCGAGGATTTGAAGAAATTGATCGAAAAACGAAATAAATGGAGAAGCGAATGATCATGGATGAAGACCAAGTAGATGAAAAAACTATCCCTGAGATCGAGAAATTGGTCATCAAGGCTTTTGAGGATAATGACTTAGAATTCACCCGAGATGATGTTGAAGAAGCAATTGAAACTACTTTAAAGAAAATAAAATCTCTTGAAAAAGAACAGGAAAGAAAAGAAAAAACCGAACCAAGTGAAAGAAAAGAACCTGGCAAAGAAGAAGAGTTTGGAGAAGGCGAAGAGCCTGGTGAGGGTGAAGAAACCGGAAAAGAAGAGCCAGGTAAGACTGGTAAGCCTGGAGAAGGCGAAGAGCCTGGCGAGGGTGAAGAAACCGGAGAAGAAGAGCCAGGTAAGACTGG
>Ga0209048_10001010_pt1 | contig 29506 bp, 28 predicted proteins | sample FrelakmetCRP12CR_FD_187146 | JGI IMG/M metagenome (GOLD analysis project Ga0209048, IMG submission 187146) | Freshwater lake sediment microbial communities from the University of Notre Dame, USA, for methane emissions studies - CRP12 CR (SPAdes)... | ecosystem: Environmental > Aquatic >... | reverse complement strand
TTCTCGACGGGCGTTCTGCGCGGCCACGAAGGCGCGCCTTTGGTTGTCGGCGACATCATGTATTTGCACACGCCGTTCCCCAATATCGTTTATGCGCTCGATCTCAATAAAGACGGCAAGATTCTCTGGAAATACGAGCCCAAGCAGGATCCGTCCGTCGTGCCCGTTATGTGCTGCGACACGGTGAACCGCGGTCTCGCCTATGCGGACGGCAAGATTTTCCTTTCGCAAGCCGACACCACTCTCGTCGCGCTCGACGCCAAGACCGGCAAGCTCGTTTGGTCGGTGAAGAACGGCGATCCTTCCAAGGGACAAACGTCGACTGCGGCGCCGCATGTCTTCAAGGACAAAGTGTTCGTCGGCATCGCCGGCGGCGAGTTCGGCGTTCGCGGCCATATCACTGCTTATAACGTCGCTGACGGCAAGCAGGTGTGGCGTGGATATTCGACGGGCCCGGATTCGGACACGCTGATTGATCCCGAAAAGACCACCCATCTCGGCAAGCCGGTGGGCAAGGACTCGGGCACCAACACTTGGGAAGGCGATCAGTGGCAGATCGGCGGCGGCACGACCTGGGGCTGGTACAGCTATGATCCTGAGCTCAATCTCATCTATTACGGCTCTGGAAATCCCTCGACCTGGAATCCGAAGCAGCGTCCCGGCGACAATCGCTGGTCGATGACCATCTGGGCGCGCGACCTCGACACCGGCAAGGTGAAGTGGGTCTACCAGATGACGCCCCATGACGAGTGGGATTACGACGGCATCAACGAGATGATCCTTGCCGACCAGGACTTCGGCACGGGAACGAAGCGCAAGACGCTTGTTCACTTCGACCGCAATGGCTTCGCCTATACGCTCGATCGCGTCACTGGCGAGTTGCTCGTCGCCGAGAAATACGATCCGGCGGTGAACTGGGCTACCAAGGTCGACATGGACAAATCGTCCAAGACCTATGGCCGTCCGCTGGTCGTCGACAAATATTCGACGGACAAGAACGGCGAAGACGTCAACACCAAGGGCGTCTGCCCTGCGGCTCTTGGCTCCAAGGACGAGCAGCCGGCTTCGTTCAACCCGGATACGGGCCTCTTCTACGTTCCGACGAACCACGTCTGCATGGATTACGAGCCCTTCCGCGTGAGCTACACGGCGGGTCAGCCCTACGTCGGCGCGACGCTGGAGATGTATCCGCCGCCGCCGGACACGCACACGGGCAATTTCATTGCCTGGGATGCGCGCACCGGAAAGATCGTTTGGTCCGACAAGGAGCAGTTCTCCGTGTGGTCCGGAACGGTCACCACGGCTGGCGGCGTCGCCTTCTACGGCACGCTCGAAGGCTATCTGAAGGCCGTCGACTTGAAGACCGGCAAGGAGCTGTACAAATTCAAGACTCCTTCGGGAATCATCGGCAACGTCATCACCTATGAGCATGGCGGCAAACAATATGTCGCAGTGCTTTCGGGCGTTGGCGGCTGGGCCGGCATCGGTCTCGCGGCAGGCCTGTCGAAGAGCAACGAAGGTCTGGGCGCGGTCGGCAACTATCGCGCGCTGTCGGATTACACCGCGCTCGGCGGCGTGCTGAGCGTTTTCGCTCTTCCGAACTGAGCGAAATTCTGCAGTTGTAAAAATCGCGGCGCTCGGCGACGTTCGCCGAGCGCCAACTTTTATGGTTGTAAAAGAGAAAAGTCGGGGAGACAGAGTTATGAGACGGTCGATCTCCGGGGCCATAGCCCTGGCTGTGTTCATGTGCGTTGGGACGGTCGCCAAAGCGGAGCCGCCTGGGGATCCGAAGTCAGTAAAATCGGTCGATGGCAAGCACTTCGACGCGAAGGGCGATCCGACCTACAACGTCAAGCCCGACGGAACGGTCGACTGGTACACTTTCTCCGGCTATCGCCGCTATCACGCCGAATGTCATGTCTGCCACGGTCCGAACGCCGAAGGCTCGACTTATGCGCCGGCGCTGAAGGATTCAGTGAAGCGCTTCAACTACGCGGAGTTTGCCGGCATCGTCATTGGTGGCCGCGAGAACAAACAAGCTGGCAACGAGAGCGTGATGCCAGGATTTTCCGACAACAAAAACGTGATGTGCTATCTCGACGACCTCTACATCTATCTGCGCGCGCGGTCGATGAGCGCGATTGATCGCGGCCGTCCCGAGAAAAAGGACGAGAAGCCGGAAGCATTCGCCAAGGCCGAAGCGGACTGCATGAGTAAGAAGTAAGAGTTCCTGAATAGAGGTTGATCGCTTGACCCTTTCCAATAGAAAGCGGCATGGCGACGCTGCGCTAAAGACGATTCTCGTAGCCGTCGCGAGTCTCCTTGCGACGGCTATTTGCTTTGCGCAGACGCTCGGTCCCGATTTCGGCGCGCGCGGTGACGACAATAAAGGATCGATCGAACTTGTGGACCCGAAGGTCCTTCGCGTTTGCGCCGATCCCAATAACCTACCCTTCTCCAATCAGGCCGGCGAAGGCTTCGAGAACAAGATCGCGGCGCTTATCGCCAAGAAGCTCGGCAAAGAGCTTGCCTATAGCTACTATCCGGGTGCGACGGGTTTCGTTCGCAACACCCTGAATGCGCATCTCTGCGACGTCATTCTCGGCGTCCCGCAAGGCAATGATCTGGTCCAGCCGACGAACCCTTACTACCGCACGAGCTATGCTGCGGTGACGCGGGCGGATTTGGGTCTCGACGGGTTGAAGTCGCTCGCTGATCCGCGATTGAAAGAGCCAGGACGTCGCATCGGCCTCGTGGCGAACACGCCGCCCGGAAATCTGCTCGCCGCCAATGGTCTTCTCGGCTCGCTCAAATCCTATCCGCTGATGGTCGATACGCGCGTCGACTCGTCCGGCGCGGCGATGATCAAGGACCTCGAAAACAAGACCATCGACGTTGCGCTGCTCTGGGGGCCGATCGCGGGCTATTACGCCAAAAAATCGCCCCAACGCCTGATCGTAACGCCTCTTGCGGACGAAAGCGGCGCGCGCATGAGCTTTCGCATCGCATTCGGCGTGCGCCATTCGGATCAGAACTGGAAGCGCGAACTCAACCAGCTGATCGCTCAAAACAAGGGCGAAATCGACAAGATCCTCGTCGACGCCGGCGTTCCGCTCCTGGATGAAGACGGCCACCCATTGGCGGCGCCGAAATAGCGAATGCGGGCAGCGATTTTACTCGCCGTTTTGGTTTTCCTCGCCGCCACAACGGACGGTCTCGCGGAGGAAGGCGCAGTTCCCGAGCCGAAATCTTACCGTCTGGAAGATTATCGCTCCAAAACGCCTCGCACGCTCGCAAGCGCGACCGTGATAGACACGCCGCGCGCCTTTGAGATATGGAGCGGCAAGAAAGCCGTTTTCGTCGATAGTTTGCCGCACGCGCCTAAGCCCGCGGGCCTGCCAAAGAATGCAGTTTGGCGTGAGATGCCTCGTTTCGACATACCTCGGAGCATTTGGCTCCCGGACACGGGTTTCGGCGAACTCTCCGATAAAATGCAACGCTATTTCGAATCGGGGCTGGCGCAGGCGACCGAAAACGACAAAACCAAAGCTCTGGTCTTTTATTGTCTCGCGGATTGCTGGATGTCATGGAATGCAGCAAAGCGCGCATTGACGCTCGGTTATTCGAATGTGTTCTGGTATCCGGAGGGAACGGACGGCTGGGCGGCGGCAGGGCATCCGCAGGAAGAACGCAAACCTGTGCCGCGCGACTAAAGCGACTCGCCTAGATCGCCGCCTCAATCGCCCGCGCGAGAGCGCCGAGCCGTTGCTCGATCAGCGCCGGTGTTTCGCACACATAGGAAACAGTCTGGCGCCGTTCTTCGAAAATGCGCATGTCCCATTGCAGCGCCTCGCTCAGCTCCTTCAGCTTTTGCGGGTCCGGATTGGGTTTGTCCTGCTCAGCCCGCATCGCCTGCGCGGCGTTGCGCAGCTGTTCTGCGAGCTCTTTTTGTTTGCGGCCAAAGCGATCCAGACCGGCGATCACCTCGCGACGCTCGGCCTCAAGATGGTCGTATACGCCGGCGAAAAGCAAGGTTAGACGTTCGGCGCGCTTGTCGCCGGCGGCTTTGGCGAAGTCTCGCACCAGCGCGTCAGCGGTTTCGATAGGCGTTTTTCTTACGCTGATGCGGATGACGAGGTCGGAGACGGCGGCGTCATCGCGCCATTTCTTCACGGCCTCCTCTATAGGCGGCCCGGTCCAGACGCTCGCTGCCGAGAGGCTCGGCACCTTGACCTGGCGGCAAGGCCAATCGCCTTGATCCTGTTGCGGACGCTGCTGGGAAAAAGCCGCGCCTACGATTCCGAACTCAAGAACAAGCGCTGCAAAAGCGCCAAGCAATCTCATTGCGGCATCCCTTCGCGAGACGCCTTTTCGCTCGCGCTTCCCATCCATCGCACAAAATTCCGCCGCCAGACAACCTTGGTCTATATAGGCCCATCATGAAGATCGTGCCGGTCATCGACATCAAGGACGGCGTCGTCGTGCGTGCGATTGGAGGCGAGCGCGCGACCTATCGCGCCATCGTAACGCCGCTTTCGAAAAGCAGCCGTCCGTCGGATGTGATCGACGACTATTTGCGGCTTTTTCCGTTTGACGCCATTTATGTCGCCGATCTGAACGCCATCGAAGGCGCGGCCGGCGTGAACGACGACGCGGTCGCCGAGCTCGCGCGATTCCATCATTTGCGTTTTTGGATCGACAGGGGCGCAAGCTGGCAACCGGGAAGCTTGCCTTCTGGCAGTTTCGAACGGGTGATTGGAAGCGAAACCCTTTCCAATGCGGACGAATTACGCGCTCTGGCGCGCGATGCTCGCGCTTTGTTGTCGCTCGATTTCCGAGGCGGCGAGTTTCTCGGCTCCCCGGAAGTTCTGGCGCATGCTGAATTCTGGCCCGAACGGGTGATCGTCATGACTTTGGCGCGCGTTGGAAAAAGTGAAGGCCCTGATTTCGAGAGAGTGCTCAAGGTCGTTAGGCGCGCGGAAGGCCGCGACGTCTTTGCAGCGGGCGGCGTACGCGACGCGCGAGATCTGAAGGCCTTGGCTGAAGCCGGAGTCGCGGGCGCGCTCATCGCCTCCGCGCTTCATGGCGGCGCGCTTTCGGCCGCCGATCTGCGCCAACTTCAAAAAAACGAGAAAGGGAGCCGCTAACGGCTCCCTTTTTGGACTTCGAAGCGCTTTCGCGCTCAGATCAGTTGGGCGCGAAAGGATGCTTGGCGGTTACGCGCGCCGACAGCACGCTTTGCGCAGTCGGGTCGCCCTTCATGGCGCGCGCAATGGCTTCCTTGGTGGCCTTATAGTTGAAATCCTGAATCTTGCGGTCGTCATTGGCTTCCCAATGGATGAATACGCCGACGCAAATGAATAGGTCATCCGCCTGATCGATCGGGATGACGCCCTCCGCGACGCTGTCGGCCACCGCCTTCGCCACGCCATACTGAGCGGGACCGAACATCTGCACCGCCTGCTTTGCGTTTTTGATCGTCACTTTGTTGAACAGAACGGTCGCAGGCTTCACCAGAAGATTCGGCGCGACCACGGCAAGCAAGGTGGTAAAACCATCCTTGTTGTTGACGAGCGCGTTGGCGAAAGCCTTTTCGGCGGCGCTGCCGCGCGGCCCCATTATAAGATCGATATGCGCGACCTCGTTGCCCTCGCCGACGAGCGATTCGCCGACGCCCGTCGTTCCCGTGCTCGCCGCAAAAGACGCGGGAGCGGATTTCGGGAAAAGCGCACCCAAAATCTTGTCCAAAATCGAGGCCATGTTCGATCCCTTTCGGTATGTTGTCCGCGTCTGCGCGCGTGTCTTCCTTTGTGCAGGGGTGAGAGCGCCGCCCCAAATTCTCTTCTCTGCCGGTTTTCTCGGGGCCGAGCGCAAGGCCCGATTTGGCCTTACACACACGCCATAGTCAAAACACGGCTGTTCGTGAACCGATCCGATACTTTCCGACGCCGCGTCGCAAGGTTCAACCGAGGCTCCGCGCCTTTCCGCCCTGCACTACGACGCCAGAGGGGAGCCGCATGCGGCTCCCCGGCACATTCGATCTTCGCTCAGTCTCAATTGGGAGCGAAGGGATGCTTGGCGGTGTTGCGCTGAGCCACGACCTCGGAGGCCTTCGGCTCGCCCTTCACCGCGCGGGCGATCGCTTCCTTCGTCGCCTGATAATTGTAGTCCTGGATCTTCTTGTCGTCGCTCGCGTCCCAATGGATGAACACGCCAACCGAAATGAACAGATCGTCCGCTTCCGCCAGCGGGATCACGCCTTCCGCAACGCTGTCCGCAACGGCCTTGGCAACGCCATGCTGCGCAGGGCCAAACATCTGAACCGCCTGCTTCGCGCCCTTGATCGTCACCTTGTTGAAAAGGATCGTGTTCGGCTTGCACAGAAGGTTCGGAGCCACAACAGCCAAAAGCGTCGTGAAGCCGTCCTTGTTGTTGACGAGCGCATTGGCGAAAGCGAGCTCCGCAGCCGAGCCGCGCGGTCCGATGATCAAATCGATATGCGCCACTTCGTTGCCCTCGCCGACGAGCGACTCGCCGACCAGCATTTTGTTAATCAAGGCCATGTCGTTTCCTTTCCAAAAAAACCGAATAGTCCGCCCGCCCGCGTCAAAGCGGCAGGCGCCCCCGTTAGCGGGGTCGTTGCGGCGGACAGCTGCGCCGAACCGCCGACCCGTATAGCCGCGAGACCCTCCCCGCGCGGCGCGGACTCAACCATTTTTGCCCGCGTTTGCCAAGATGCGCTGGGCATAATCCGCGAAAAGAGTGGCTACGGTCAAATCCGCGCTCGATCCGGGGTTTAGGCCTCGATCTTTCAGCGAACGATCCCAGAGCAAGGCGGCGTCGACGACCGCCTCCGGCCTGCTTTCGCCCGTCAAAAACGCGGAAAATTCGACCGCCTCGCCCATGACTTGAGCAGCGGCGGCGGGCCCGAATTTACGGACGATGTGGGTGTCGGGATAGGCGCTCAAAAACGCAGCATAAAGGCGCAAAGTGGAAAGTTGTTTGTCAACGCCGAGAGAGCGCGCCCTTGCGAGCGCTTCGAAACCTGCGCCGAAAATGTCCTCGTAATCGGTTGCGTATTGGTAGGCTATCCGATCGCGGCGCGCCGCAGTCTGCATGGCTTCCAATAAGCTTACCTGGGGAGGCGCCTTAACGTCATGCTGCGGTGCAGCGCCGAGACCCGCGGGCGACGCCTGCGTGATTGCGCGAAACGCCCATTCAGCGTCGTCGCGATCGAGGCAGGCGAGCGTCCGCCGCAGGTTCTGACGTAAATCGACGCCGCCCTTGTCGAGCGCCGCATGAGCGAGAGGGGCGCACAAAAGAATAATCCCGAGATTTGTGTTCATTCCGACGCGCGCCCATGTCGCCTCGACGGACTCGTAAATGCGCCGGCCGACCTTCAATCCGGGCGCGGCGAGCGGGCGCGCTGCGGCCTGCGCGCTCAGCAGAAAATGCTCGGCCTCCATGCCATGACCCGGAGCGAAGTAATGCACGTTGCCGGGCTTAGGGACGCTCAGCTCATCTTCGCAGGCGGAGATGAATGCGCGCGCCAGTTTAGCAGAAGCGTCGTCAACGCCGCTCATGCGCGGCGCTCCGCACCTTCGATTGCCGCAAGCACGTCGGCGGCAAGCCGTTCGGCAATTGAAAAAGGAGTGACGCTTTGCAGGCCGCTCCAGCCGGCCATGCTGTTCACTTCCAGCACCAGCGGCGTTCCGTCTTCCTCCGCGATCAGATCGACGCCCGCAAATGACGCGCCGAGCGCCATTGCGGCGCGCAAAGCGGCGTCTTGCTCCTGCGGCGTGGGTTCAATCGCGACGGGCTTCGCTCCCTGCCTCACATTGGTGATCCAATGGTTGGACCGTCGCAGCATGGCGGCGACGATCCTTCCCCGCGAAATCAGGATACGCTTGTCCTTGAACGGCTTGTTTCGCGGCGATATGAATCTTTGCAGATAATAGACGCCGCCGATTTCTTCAGGCGCAGGCAATGCGCGCTCGTCGCGTATGAGGCGCAATCCCCAGCCTTGCGCGCCGAAGAGCGGCTTCAGCACCAAAGGGCCTTTACGACATTCGCGACGCGCAATCGAGCGCGCTTGCGCCACGGACTGCGTCGCAAATGTCTCCGGAGTGGGAATTGCCGCGCGGCGGAGCGTGAAGCTCGCCATCGCTTTGTCGGTGCAACGCTCGATCGCGCGCGCGCCATTGACGACGGGGACATGCAGCGACTCGAGCGCATGCAATACGCCAAGACGCATCGTGATCATCTCGAGCGATCCGTCGCCGATCGCCCGCACTACGGCGGCGTCGGGGAGCGCGGCGCGAAAGCCGGGGATCGCCAGTCCGAAGGGACGCGCCGTGTCGATTTTGCACGCAGCGAGGCGAACCGGGATCGCGGCGACGCCGAATTTCTCGAAGGCGAGCGTCGTCTCGTCGACATGCCAGTCGAGCTTGTCGGTGAAGATCGCTATGCGCGGAGTCTTTATCATAAGTCGATCCGAACGGCGGCCTCGAGCCGACCGGAGAGGTCGCCCACAGTCAGGAGGCGATCGTCAGGAATAGGAGATCGTCCTGTTCAGGACGACCGCCGCAAGCTCCCCGGAAAGGCGTCAAATCGTCGGTCTCGCTTCATCAAATAGCCGCGCGGCCACTCAGCCGAAAGAGGCGTCGAGCAGCTTTTCATTGATCGATCCGGCGCGGAAAGTTTCGCCGGTTTCGACTGCGGTCACCAAGGCTTCGGCGGGCGAGAACAGGCTGCCGTCAATCTTATAGAAGTCGCCCTTATAGGCTTTGAACACTTCGGCGAAGGGGCGGCCATAGTCGCGCGAATTGCTGCTCGGCAGCTTTTCCGCAAGTTCGCGCGCGGCGTCCGCCGGACCCTTCACGAAAAGATGCGCCCGCCCCGCATAAATGATTGCGTCATTGGTGCGGCCCATCGCCTGGACAAAGTCCGGATGCGGCGGCGACAAAGGCGCCGTTGCGATTCCGTCGACGATATTTTCGAGCGGAAAATGAAGCTCGTGCGCCTTGTGAAGCGCAACCTCCAGCACGCGGCCGACCACCTGCACGCTGCCTGCAAGACTCTGCGTCGGCGCGTAAATGAATGCGACATGTTTCGGATCGACTTCAGACTTCGACGCAACCTTCTCGACGACTTCCTTCGGCGGCGGCGAACCGCTTTCAAGCACGATCGTCACGCGCTTGGCTTTGTCCTTATAAGGCAGTTCCTCGAATAATTTCTCGACTCTGGCCTGAGCGCGCCCAGGTCCCGAACCAAGAGCGAAAAACTTCTCATGCTGAAGGCTCCAGCCCGCATATTGGCTGGCGAGACAGGCGACTACCGGATCGGTGCTGGAGACGGTAAGCCAGAACGGCCATTTCGAAGCGCCCGGCGCCGGAGACAGCGTGACGCGGCCAAGTCCGCCCATACAGATTTCCGTGACCAGAAGGCCCGCCTCGACGCCGCCCGCCGTCTTGGCCCCGGCGTCGATCAGCAGCTCACCCAACGAACCGCGCGACACCGCGACGCGATACTTATCTGCGCCCGCCGCCAGGCGGTCGACGATTTCGCCCGCGAGAAGATTAACGCTCGCCGTGGCGCCGCCGGAGGCGTTCGATGCTCCCTTCACTGGTCTCTCCCTGTTCGCGCGGTCTTTGCGCATGCAGGCCATGCGCGCCGGCTTCTACAGGACGCAACTTATATGGCTTTCGGCGAAAGCGAAAGCGCCGCCATTTATCGTTTCGCGCGGGCGCCAGAGGCGGGGCTAGCCGACGAAAACATGTTTTTTCGTTCGCCGTCGGCAAACTGTCGAGAACCCCTCATCAGACTTTCACACCCAAGTGTTAGACGGACAGCGTGATGAAGCGCTTGGTTCATCGGAGAGATGAAATGTCCAACAACGTCACGAACCAGGGCGGCGGAGCCGCCACCGAAAAGCAGGAAAAATATACAGGAAAGCTGATCGGCGGCGGCGTCGCCGCAGCGATTGGCGGGACGATCGGAGCGCTATTGCTTGGCGGATATGCCATTCTGCCTGCTGCGATTGTGGTTGGTCTTCTGGGCGTCGCGCTGGGCGCAGCGTTCGATTGATTTTGTGGCGTGGCGTGAGTTGTCTTTTGCGTTGGCGCTAAATCCGAAGCCACCATAAGGCGCCATTCTTTCACGAGCCTCTTTCAGCCGGGTTGGCGGCCTCGCTCGGATTTTCCGGGCGAGGCCGTTTTTTCGCCGAGATCGGACAATTTTGCGCTGTGGCGCGAAGCGGCTATGTAACGCCTGCAAATGCGTCAGGAGCCTCAAAAAAGGTGGAGAATCGGCGTCTATCTCAGGAGAGCGGCTATGGCGCTGCGTCGGCGATTTTCCTCGTCTGCTCCATTACCCTCGCTTTCCCATGGTTGTCGGGCGAAGTCACGATCCCCTGGGACGCAAAGGCGCATTTCCAGCCTCAATTCGCCTTTCTTGCTCATGCGCTGAACGGCGGCCAATCTCCTTTTTGGACTCCCAACGTCTTCGCGGGATCGCCCCAGATTTCAGACCCACAATCGCTGATTTTTTCGCCGTTTTTTTTGATCGCGGCGGCGCTCGTCCCCCAGCCGTCGTTTCGTCTCGAAGATGCGATTGTTTTCGCGATGCTCGCGATGGGCGGCGTCGCGCTCATGTTTTACTTCCGCGATCGCGGGTGGAGCGCCGCCGGCGCGCTTGTCGCGGCCCTCGCCTTCGCCTTCGGCGGTTCGGCGGCGTGGCGCATACAACATACGGGGCAGGTGATGAGTCTCGCCTGGTTTCCGGTCACCCTCTTTCTTCTGGCGCGAACGCTGGACCGCCGCTCCGTCGCCTGTGGCGTCTTGGCCGGCGTCGCAGCCGCTTTTCTGACTCTCGGTCGGGACCAGGTCGCGCTGCTTTCTCTCTTCATTCTTTCGGCCTATGCGCTGTTTCGCCTGGCGACCGACGAAAGCAAAATCACGACGGCGATTGCGCCATTGGCCGCCGGCGCGATTTGTGACGCAGCGATCATCGCACTCCCCTTGCTCTGGACGCTCGATCTTGCCGCAAACTCGAACCGCCCCGCAATCGATCTCGACGGCGCCTATAAGGGTTCGCTTCCGCCGGCGTCCTTTCTCACGCTCGTCTGCGCAAATTTGTTCGGAACAGATGGACCGCTCAAGGATTTCTGGGGGCCGCCTTCCGCCGCCCTCGGAACGACGGACATTTATCTCGCGCGCAACATGACCGACATCTACATCGGCGCTCTGCCGCTTCTCGCGCTGCTGGCGTCGCTCCGTCGCGGCTTTCTCGCGAACAAGGAGATCAAATTCTTCGCCGTCGCGGCGCTTTTGCTCGTGTTCTACGCGCTCGGCCGTTATACGCCAGTCTTCGAACTGATGTTCCACATTCCCGGCGTCGACCTCTATCGCCGTCCAGCGGATGCGACATTCCCACTTTGCGCGGTTCTCGCGATCCTGGCCGGCTACAGCACTCACCTCGTTATCAACGGCGAGGACAGACTGCGCATCGCATGGCTTTCGGCCGGCGCCGCGTTCTTGTTCTTCCTCGCCTGTGTCGTCGCTTTCACCAAGGGCCGCCTCGGCTCCGCGACTCTTGCGCTTGCAGAGTGCGCCGCTTTTCTTGCGATCGGCGTCGCCCTACTCGCTTTCGCACCCCGCCTGAATCGAACCAACGGCTTCGCGCTTCTGTTGCTCATCGGCGTTTTCATGACGCTCGATCTCGGCGTCAGCAACAAGCCCAATGAATCGACCGCGCTGCCGTCCGCCCAATTCGACGTGCTTCGTGCGGACACGAAGAATGACACCATTTCCCTCCTGCGCGAACGCCTTAAGGCGAATACGGACCCGGATCGGCGCGACCGCGTCGAATTGGCGGCAATCGACTTCCATTGGCCCAACGCAAGCCTCGTCCACGATCTCGATCACGACCTTGGCTACAACCCAATTAGACTGAAGCTTTTCGAGGACGCGACCGGCGCGGGCGATCATGTCGCGCTTCCGGAACAGCGTGTTTTCTCGAAACTCGCGCCCTCCTATCGCTCGCCGCTCTACGATCTCATGGGTCTTCGCTATATCGCGACGGGCGTTCCAATTGAACAGATCGACAAGAACTTGAAGCCGGGCGATCTCACTTTCATTGCGCGCACGAAAGACGCTTATGTCTATGAAAACCCGCGCGCACTGCCCCGCGTGCTGACGCCGATATGCGCATTGCACGCCGATTTCGCGAAGATGATGGAGGGCGGGGGCTGGCCGGACGTCGATTTCCGCGAGACAGTTCTGCTCGAGGATACGCCGATTTGCCAAACGCGTACGGGGCGGGAAGCCTCAAAGGCGCGCATTGTTTCATACAAGAATACGGAAGTCGTCATCGACGCAACTGCGCCGCCAATGGGCGCTTACGTCGTGCTGAACGACGTGTGGCATCCTTATTGGGTCGCCGACGTCGATGGCAAGCCGGCGCCGCTCCTTCGCGCCAATGTGATGTTCCGCGCCGTCGCAATTCCCGAAGGATTCCACCAGGTCACCTTCCGTTTCGAGCCGCTGCATGGATTGCTGAAGCGCATTGCGGAGCGTTGAACTGCACTGGCGCTCTCGTACGAGAAGCAGACAGTAGCCGCTAGAGCCAACCCGAAAGCTCCCGCCTTGCGATCGCCTCGATGACGCACATGCCTGCATCGCCGTCGTTGAGACAGGGGATGCGCGCGAATTTCTCCCCGCCCGCGGCCAGGAACGCGTCGCAAATCTCGACGCCGATTTCCTCGATCGTCTCCAGACAGTCGGCAGAAAATCCGGGCGTCGTGACGACGAGACGTTTCACGCCCCGCCGGGCGAGATCGGCGACGACGTCAATCGTATAGGGTTCGACCCATTTCGTCGGTCCGAAACGCGACTGGAAGGCGAGCATAAATTTCTCGGGCGCCAAACCGAGCGCCTCGCGCAGCAGTCGCCATGTCGCTTCGCAATGTCGCTTATAGGGGTCGCCCTGATCGATCTGCGCCTGCGGCAGGCCATGAAAGGATGCGAGAATTACCTCCGGCTCGAAGTCGAGCGAGCCCAATGCGACGCGAATGCTGTCCGCCAGCGCCTCTATATAAATGTGGTCGTCATAATAGGGCGGCGTGAAGCGGAGCGTCGGCTGGAGGCGCATGCGTTTCAGCGTCGCAGCCACCGCGTCGAAGACCGTCGCCGTAGTCGACGCCGCATATTGCGGATAAAGCGGCATGACGAGTATGCGCTCGCATCCCCTGTCGCAAAGCGCCGTTATCTGAGCGTCGATGGTCGGCGTACCGTAACGCATCGCAAATTCCACGAACACCCGGGCGCCCCGACCAATCACGTTTTCTGTCGACCTTGCCAGCTTTTCGGCTTGCGCGCGCGTTACGGCCTTCAGCGGGCCCTCATTGGTCTCCTTTATCCAGATCTCTCGATAAGCCTTTGCGGAACGCGCCGGGCGCGTGTTGAGAATGAGGCCATAAAGGACCGGCAACCAGAGCAGGCGCGGAAGCTCCACGACGCGGGGGTCGGAAAGAAACTGGGCCAGAAAACGCCGCACGGAAGGCGTGTCAGCGCCATCCGGAGTTCCGAGATTGACGAGTAGCAGACCGATCGGCGTTTCGGATGAAGGTGACTGTGCGCTCATGAGCGACATTTATAGGACGGGACCCGGCGGCGCCAAATCCAGCCCGGATAGGGCAAGCTGGCCGCGCGGCGACGCATCATTTCCGGCCGCCCTCGCGCACCCCCCGGCAGCCCCCCCAATCGTTTCTTGCGAGCCTGAGCGCCGCCGCGCGTCGCCCACACGCCAAAAAAAATATATCAGGCACGAATTTCGCTTAACTCCGGAAATGCGCAGTCGGCGAAAACACTGCGCTTGCGCGGTCACTCGATCAAAGGGGCGCCATGAGGTCGATCCATCGTAGCCGCGCCATGTGCGAATGGGACGAATTCCCTGAGGGCGCGCGCTTGATGCGGTCGCTTTTGGCGGCAGGCGCGCCAGGCAAGCTGCCGCCTTTTTTGCTTTTGTCCGAACCTGGCATGAGCGCAAGCGAACAACGCGCCTGTTCGGAACTGTGGATCGCCGACCGTCTTGCGGCGAGCCGCACCGCACGAGACGCGCTTGGCTTACAGTTTAACATTCGCAAACGGAAAAAAATCCGCGTCGGCTATCTCTCAAGCGACTTCCACGACCATGCAACCTCGCTCCTACTGATAGAAACGATCGAGAGCCATGATCATGCGCGTTTCGACATTCGCGCCTATTCTTATGGCTTGGACGATGGCGGCGAGATGCGTCGGCGATTACGCAACGCCTTCGATGAATTCCGAGATATTTCTTCGATGAGCGATGCGGACGCGGCAATCGCCATCCATCGCGACGAAATTGATATTCTCGTCGATCTCAAAGGATACACAAAGGATACGCGCGCCGGCGTTGTCATGCTTCGGCCGGCGCCGGTGCAAGTGAACTATCTCGGCTATCCCGGCACGCTTGGCGCTGGCGTTTGCGATTATATCATCACCGATCGCTTCATCACTCCGATGTCCAGCGCTGCGAATTATTCCGAATCCTTCGCCTATATGCCGCATTCCTATCAACCTCACGGGCGAAAGATGGAGATCGCCGCCGCGGCGGCCCGTTCCGAAGTCGGCTTGCCTCCGGCCGGCTTCGTTTTTTGCTGCTTCAATCAAGCCTATAAATTCACCCCCGCGATTTTCGATCTGTGGCGACGCTTGCTCGATTCCGTTCCAGGCAGCGTTCTTTGGCTTTCGGCGTCCGGGGTTGCGGAAGGTAATTTACGGAATGAAATGCGTCGTCGCGGCGTGGACGCCGCCCGCCTGATCTTCGCTCCGCACCGATCGCAAGCCGAACACATGAGCCGGTTGCAGCTCGCCGATCTTGTGCTCGACACCAGTCCTTTCGGAGCGCATACGACCGCAAGCGACGCTCTTTGGGCAGGGGTCCCGATCGTAACCTGGGCCGGCGAGACCTTCCCTTCGCGAGTCGCAGGCAGCCTCCTGCATGCGGTCGGACTTCCAGAGCTCATCGCGAGCGATTTCGAACAATATTTCGATATTGCATTTGCTTTGGCGAAGGATCCGCTGCGCTTCGCCGCATTGAAAGCAAAACTTGCTGCCGGCAAATTCACGGCGCCGCTATTCGATGCTGCGGCTTACACAACCGCGCTCGAACAGCTTTACGAAGAAATGTGGCGACGGCGGCTTGCAGGTGAGCCCTGTGGCGCGATCAGCGCTTCGTCTTTTTGATCGATCCGCTTTTCAGAGCCTTTTCGAAAGCGGCGCGCTCCTCTTCGGCCATGTGAAATGCGTGCTCGGAGCCCGGAAAGCGTCCCGCGCGAACGTCGCGCGCATAGGAGGCGACCGCTTCACGCAGCTCGTCTCCAAGCTGCGCATAACGCCGATTATGCTTAAACTCGCGTCGGGTAAGGCCGACAAGATCGTTGACGACCAACACCTGACCATCGGTCGCCGCGCCAGCCCCGATGCCGATGGTCGCACACTTGACGCTTTGCGTGATGCGTTCGGCGAGTTCCTGGGGCACAAGCTCCAACACCAAAAACGATTGTCCTGCAGAGTCCAGCGCCAGCGCATCGTCGAAAAGCTTCCGTGCAGCCTCGGTGGTCTTCCCCTGACGGCGCTTCTCGGCGTGATGCTGCGATTCGAGCCCAATATGTCCGCACACCTCGAACCCTTGCGCGACGAGCGCGCGCGTTAGATTTGGCCGCGCGCCTTCGAACTTCACACAGTCGGCGCCCGCCGCGCGCAATGCCCGCGCGCTTTCCAGCGCCTGCTCGAGCGTGACATAGGTGGCGTAAGGGAAATCGCCGATGATGTAAGCGGCAGGCGCGCCCCGCCGCACCGCGGCGATGTGATGCGTCATATCGGCGAGCGTGACTTCGCGTTCGTGCGAATAACCGAGCACATTGACGCCCACGCTGTCGCCCACGAGAATGATGTCGACGCCGGCCTCCGCCTGGATCCGCGCCGTGGGAGCGTCATAGGCGGTGAGCACGACGATTTTCTCGCCGCGCCGCTTCATGTCGAGGAAATGGGAAACTCGTGACATCGGCCCGTGTCGAGACTGCGCGACTGAAAGATCGGGTAGTTATGTCGTTGCGCGGAAGCCTCAACGCGCCTTGTCGTCGGAACAGACTTTCGGCCCGCCCGGATAGCGCAGCTCCTGCAACCCCCCGCATTTGTCGCATGCAGACAGGAGGGCGCAGGCGGCGAGGACAATTGCCAGGAGACCGAATCTACTCCGCATCGCGCACTCCCTCGCCTTAGCGTTCGGCGGCAAACATACATGGCGAATCGCTCAAACCGCAAGGCGGCGGCGCCCCTTGCGCCCCGCCGAAATGCAGTTATAAAGCTCGCTTCGCGACGTTCCCGGCCGGGGGCTGAACGGAAGGCTTTGGGTCGAGACCCAAAGAGGGCTCAGTCGCCCGTCTTCCGGTGTCTCCGCCTTCGAACTTCCCTCCTCGAGCCTTTCCTGAGGCTCGAAGGGCTCTGCGCCGGAACGGGTCGCGGTAATGGAAAGGCAAGCGCAATGGCTCTTTACGAGCATATTTACCTTGCCCGCCAGGACGTTTCGCCGCAGCAGGTGGAAGCTCTGACCGGGCAGTTCAAGAATATCGTCACCTCGCTGGGCGGCACGGTGGGCAAGGCCGAATATTGGGGCGTCAAGTCCCTCGCCTATCGGATCAAGAAGAATCGCAAGGCCCATTTCACCCTGCTCAATATCGACGCGCCGCCCGCGGCGATCGCCGAGCTGGAGCGCCAGGAAGGCCTCAGCGAGGATATTCTGCGTTTCCTGACTCTGCGCGTGAACGAGCTCGAGCAAGGCCAGTCGGCGCAGCTGCGCAAGCGCGACGACGACGACCGCGGCGAGCGCCGTGGTCCGCGTCCTGACCGAGGCGACCGTGGCGACCGCCCGGAGCGCCGACCCCGCCGTGACGACGCCAAGGCCGAAGGGGAGGAATTCTGATGTCGACCGCTCCCCGCCGCCCCTTCTTCCGTCGCCGCAAGTCCTGTCCTTTCTCGGGCGCGAACGCGCCCAAGATCGATTACAAGGACACGCGCCTGCTCTCACGCTACATCTCCGAGCGCGGCAAGATCGTCCCCTCGCGCATCACGGCCGTCTCGGCCCGCAAGCAGCGCGAACTGGCTCAGGCCATCAAGCGCGCCCGCTTCCTGGGCCTGTTGCCTTATGTGATCCGCTGACAGCGAGCCCTCCGACTCCAGGAGCAGACTTCCCCAGCCGCGCCGAAAGGCGCGGCTGATTTTTTTGTGCCTCTTTGCGCGGCGCGAGGCCGGGGGCCGACAACGCCCTCGGCTTGACCCACTAGAAGACCGGTCGTATTCTAACGAGATGTTGGACCGCAGACCCCTCGACGCCACCAAACGCCATATCCTGGATCATGGCGTCGCGTTGATCTTGAAGCACGGCTACCACGGGACCGGGCTCAATGACGTGCTCGGCGCGGCGAAAGTGCCGAAGGGCTCGTTCTATTACTATTTTGCGAGCAAGGAAGATTTCGGCGTCCAGGTCGTCGAGCACTATATCGAACCCTTCATCAAGGAGCTGAACGCGCATCTTGAGGCTGAAGCCGACGGCCTTTCGGCGATCGAAGCCTATTTCAAATCCCTGATCGAAAATCTCGAAGGCGGCGATTTCGCCGGCGGTTGCCTGCTCGGCAATCTCATGGGCGAAATCGGCGACACCAGCGAGGCGGCGCGCGCCGCTTTGAAAAAAGCCGTCGATCGCTATCGCGACCTCCTCGAATCCGGACTGGCCCGCGCGCAGAAGGAAGGAAGCGTTCGCAACGATCGAACTGCGCGCGCCGTGGCCGATGTTCTGACGAACGCCTGGCAGGGCGCCCTGCTGCGCATGAAGGTGGAGCGCTCTTCAGCGCCGCTCCGCGCCTTCCTCGACGAAGTGTTGCTCGGCTACTGCAAGAAATAGCGAGGCGGCGATCGCAAACAGGGAGACGGATCTTTGTAGGAGAACACTAGTAGACTGGTCTAATTGTCAAACACGCCGCAGAAACTCAAAGGGAGTTACGCCATGGACGTCGAACATCGTTGGATCAAACAGCAAGCTCTCCCTGCGCTCCTTGCTGTAAGCCTTCTGGCCCCCAGCGTCGCGCGAAGCGAAATGCTCGCTGTGACGAATTACGAGAGCAAGGCAACCGAACAAAACCGCCGCGAGGGCATCGCCATCATAGACGTCGATCCCGCATCGCCGACCTTCAACACAATCGTCAAGGATGTTGCGCTGCCGCCCGACTTCATCGCTCATCACATTTATTACAACAATGACGTCACCAAGGCCTATGTGACGTCGCTCGGACATAGCGAGCTCTATGCTTACGATCTCGCAAAATTTCCCGACGCGAAGACGATCGTCTCCGTTCCGGATTGCAAGGTCGGCGAAGACGTCGCCTTTTCCGGTGACCGAAAGCGCTGGTATCTCAGCTGCATGGGCTCAAGCAATATCATTGTCGGCGATGCACAGACGGACAAGCCCTTGAGCGTCATCTCCGCGCCTGGCCCTGATGCGCCTTTCATCAAGAACCCACACGGCGTCACGCTCAATGACGACCTCGACCGGCTTTTCGTGACGAGCACGATAAGCCCGACAAACATGAAAGACGCCGGCGAAACCGTCACGGTCATTCAGGCGAGCACACAGAAAGTGCTGTCGACGCATAAGCTGTCGACAAAGCCTTCGCCCTCGGGCGAAGCGCCCGTCGAGGTCGCGTTCATTCCGAAGCATGAGCCGCAGACGGCGTACATCACCAATATGTTTGGCGGCGTCATCTGGACCGCGACCTGGCGGCCGGAGACGAAGGATTTCGATTTCAGACAGGTGTTCGATTTCGCGCCGCATGAGCAGGGCGTGCCGCTCGAGATGGGCTTCAACGACAAGGGCGACCGGCTCTATGTGACGACGGCGAAGCCGGGCGCGCTGAATATCTTCGATATCGCCGATCCTTATAGCCCTAAATTGCTCGCAAAAATTCCCACCGCGGCCGGCGCGCATCACTTCGTATTTTCGCCCGACGATCGCTACGTCTTTGTTCAGAACAGCCTCCTCAATCTTCCCGATATGAGCGACGGCTCCGTCTCCGTGATCGACCTTCAGCAGAATAAGGTCGTGGCGCAAGTCGACGTATTGAAGAAGGCGGGGTTCAATCCAAATTGCATCATCATGATGCCTAAGTGGCGACGCGAAGCGGATTAATCCGGCGGGCGGCGCGACGGAAGCGCTCTAATCGAGCCTCCTCCCCAGCCGCCCAGCGAGATCCAGAATGAACTGCCAGGCGACGCGCCCCGATCGCGCGCCGCGCGTGATCGACCATTCCAGCGCCTGCGCGCGGATCGTCTCCTCCGGCGCGTCGAGGCCGTAACGCCGGACATAGCCGAACACCATGTCGAGATATTCGTCCTGTGTGCAGTTATGAAAACCGAGCCACAGACCGAAGCGATCCGAAAGCGAGACTTTTTCTTCGACGGCCTCCCCGGGATGTATGGCTGATGAACGCTCGTTCTCCACCATATCCCTGGGCAGCATGTGCCGACGGTTAGAGGTTGCATAGAAGACCACATTTTCGGGCCTTGCTTCGATGCCGCCCTCAAGCGCCGATTTCAAAGATTTGTAGATCGTCTCGGTCCCATCAAAGGAAAGATCGTCGCAAAAGACGATGAATCGGGAGGGAGCGCCGCGCAGCGACTCCAAAGCCGCAGGCAGGCTTTCGATTTCCTCGCGATGAATCTCGATGAGCTTCAGATTGCCGCAGCCCGCAAATTTCGCATGCGCAGCCTTGACCAGCGACGATTTTCCCATGCCGCGCGCGCCCCACAGCAGCGCATTATTCGCAGGGAGGCCCCGGACGAAACGCTCCGTGTTAACGACAAGCTGGTCGCGCTGGCGGTCGACACCGGCAAGCAGTTCAAGCTCAACGCGATTCACGTTGCGCACAGGCGCGAATTCGCCTCGCGCCGCACGCCATACAAAGGCTTCGGCGACTGAAAAATCCGCTGCTTTCGGTGGCGGCGGGGCGATGCGCTCAAGCGCCTTGGCTATCCTCTCCAACAAGGGATCCTGGTCCGCCATCGAGGTCCTTTTTCTATCCGGGGATGCGTTGTCGTCCCGCCCGGACTATACCTCCTCGGGACGCCACTTCATTCGGATTTTCGCGACCAAGGGGAATGATTCGCTTGTCGATCGAAACAACCGAAAACGAGCGAAGCCTCCTCGCCCAAGCTCGAACGATCATAGAACCGCTCGACCCTGACGCCGCGGGAAACGCATTCGCGCGCGTGCTCGAAAAGGACCGCGATATGGCGAACGGCGCGCTTGCCGCGCTTCTCGTGGAGCGCCCGGAAGCGCGCGCCTTGTTGGAAGGCATATTCGGCTCCTCCCCTTATCTCGCCGACCTCGCGGCGCGCGACCCCGCTCGCATCGCGGAGATTCTGCAAAGCGATCCTGCAATTCGAATTGACCGGCTGATCGCATCCGCTCCCGCGACGCAGACTTCGGAAGAGCCAGCGCTGATGCGATCTCTGCGCCAGATCAAACAGGAAGCCGCGCTAATTATCGCCATCGCGGATCTCTCCAAGGCATGGACAACGCTGGAAGCCACGGCCGCTCTCACGCGCATCGCAGACGCGACGCTTTCAGCCGCCGTCGCCTTCACGCTGCGTGAGGCCGCGCTCGCCGGCAGGCTCGAACTGGCGGACCAACTCGACCCGGAGCGCGCGAGCGGATGGATTTTCCTGGGCATGGGCAAACAGGGCGCCTTCGAGCTCAACTATTCCTCCGACATCGACCTGATCATCCTCTTCGACCGAAACTGCGTACGGCCCGCCACGCCGGACGAAGACATCGACCTCTATGTGCGGTTGACGAAGCGCGTCGTGAAAATCATGAGCGAGCGCACTCCCGACGGCTATGTGTTTCGAGTCGATCTGCGACTGCGGCCGGATCCCGGAGCGACCCCCATCGCCATCCCCCTCGAAGCCGCCTTCGGCTATTACGAGAGCATGGGACAGAATTGGGAGCGCGCGGCCTTCATCAAGGCGCGCGCGGTCGCCGGCGACGTCGCGGCGGGCGAGCGCTTCCTCTCGGAACTGTCTCCCTTCGTGTGGCGCAAATATTTCGATTTCGCCGCCATCGCCGACGTGCATTCCATCAAGCGGCAAATTCATGCGCATAAGGGTCATGCCAGCGTCGCGGTGCTCGGGCACAATATCAAGCTCGGCCGCGGCGGCATTCGCGAAATCGAGTTCTTCGTGCAGACGCAGCAACTCATCACCGGCGGACGCGATCCGCGACTTCGCGGACGCGCGACGTTGGAAATGCTGGACCAGCTCGTCGCGAGCGGCTGGGTCGAACCCGAGACGCGCGACGATCTCGCCCGCGCTTATGTCTTCTTGCGCGACGTCGAGCATCGCATTCAGATGGTCAGCGACGAGCAGACGCACACGCTGCCAACAACGGAGGAAGGCGTCGCATCGATCGGGCGGATGATGGGATTCGCCTCCTTCGCGGAGTTTTCCGTCGCTTTGTTGCGCCATTTGCAAAATGTGGAGACGCATTATTCCAGACTGTTCGAAAGCGCTCACGAGCTCTCTTCAAGCGGCGGCAATCTCGTCTTCACAGGCGACGACGACGACCCCGATACGGTTGAGACGCTCGCGCGCATGGGCTTCGCCCATCCCAAGACCGTCACTGCAACCATTCGCGGCTGGCACTTCGGCCGCTATCCCGCGACGCGCTCCACAGTCGCGCGGGAACGGCTGACCGAGCTCACGCCGGCGCTGCTCGAAGCTCTCGCCGCCACCGACAATGCGGACCAGGCTTTTCTGGCGTTCGACAAGCTGGTCTCCAATCTGCCTGCGGGCGTGCAGCTCTTTTCCCTGCTCGTCTCCCGGCCTCGCTTGCTGCATCTCATGGCAGCGATCGTAGGCTCGGCGCCGAAACTCGCTGAAACGATCTCGCGCCGGCCGCGCGTTCTCGACGCCCTGATGGAGCCGGCGTTTTTCGAACACCTCCCGGACGGAAAAGAAATAGCGGCGCGTCTGGACATGCAGCTTCGTGACGCGCGCTCCTACGAAGATGCGCTCGATCGTGCGCGCATATTCGGCCAGGAACAAAAATTCCTTATCGGAGTAAGAATCCTCACGGGAACGCTTTCGGTCGGTCAGGCGGGGCTGGCCTATGCGCGTCTCGCGGAAACGCTGATCTCCCGCCTTCTCGAAAGCGTGGTCGAAGAGTTCGCTAAGGCGCATGGGCGCATCGAAGGCGGCAGGCTTGCCGTCGTCGCCATGGGCAAGCTCGGCGGCCGGGAAATGACGGCGGCCTCCGATCTCGACCTCATGCTCCTCTACGACGCCGACCCGAACGCCGAGTCCGTCGGCGGCATGCGCGCCTTGCCTACCGCGCAATATTACGCCCGCCTGACGCAACGATTGATTGCGGCGCTCTCGGCGCCGACTGCACAAGGACTGCTCTACGAGGTCGATTTTCGGCTACGCCCTTCCGGCAATAAGGGGCCGATTGCGGTAAGCCTGCAGTCTTTCAGAGATTACCAACAAAACGAAGCCTGGACCTGGGAACATATGGCTCTGACGCGGGCGCGGGTGGTGGCGGCCAAGCCGGATTTCGCCGCGGAGGTGGCGACGGCGATCCGCCAGTCGCTGGAAAGGAAGCGGGACGAGCCGAAGCTGCAGGATGACGTGCTGTCGATGCGCCGCCTGCTCGCGAAGGAGAAAGGCTCTAAAAACCCTTGGGAAATCAAACAGGTAGCCGGCGGGCTCATTGACGTGGAGTTTATCGCGCAATTCCTCCTGCTGCGGCACGCCCACGCCCATAAGGATGTTCTTGCGACGACGACCTCCGTGGCGCTGGAACGCCTCGGCGCCATTGGGCTGCTCGATCTCGGCGCCGAAGAAACCCTCCTTTCCGCGGTGCGCCTCTACCAGGGACTGACCCAGCTGCTACGGCTTGCGATAGACCATGAATTCGTCCCGAAGGATGCGCCCCGCGGTCTCGTGGACCTGCTTCTGCGCGCCGGAGATGCGCCCGATTTGGCGCGGCTCGAAGCCGAGCTTGTGGAAACGCAAAGAGCCGTGCGAAAAATATTCGAGCAGACAATCGGCAAAGTGGGGCCTTCTTAGAGGAGTTCCGGCCTTTTCCGGTTGTCAGCAACCATGTCTCGGGCATAGTTACGCCCGATTCGTCTCTCACGACCGCAGGGCCGTGATTGAACGGCCTTGGCCCCTGGCCTTTCTGTGGAGAACATTATGCGTCACGCCTCCAAAAACATGTGTTCCGGCCGTAAGGGGATGGGAATAATCGGCGTCTGCGCCCTTCTCGCCATTGGATTCACCACCCCCGCGTCATCCAAGGTGCTCGCGAAGGTGAATGGCGTAGAGATCACGGACGAGGACCTGAGGCTCGCGATGGAGGACCTCGGCCCGGGGCTGCCGCGGCAGCTCGAGGGCAAGGCGCGTGAGACCTATCTGCTCGATTTCCTTGTCGATGAACAGCTCGTCGTACAGAAGGCGCAGGCGGACAAGCTGGCCGAGACCCCGGATTTCGCAAAAAAGCTCGCCTATATGCGCGACAAGGCGCTGATGGAAACGCTCCTCGGCAAGATCGCGAAAGAAGCGACGACGGACGTGGCGATCAAACAAACCTATGACGAGGCCGCCAAAAATCAGAAGTCCGAGACGGAAATTCACGCGCATCACATTCTTGTGCCGACGGAAGACGAGGCCAAGGCGGCGCTCAAGCGCGTGAAAGGCGGCGAAGATTTCTCCAAAGTCGCCACGGAACTCTCGAAAGACCCAGGATCGAAGGGCGGCGATCTCGGCTGGTTCACAAAGGACCGCATGGTGCCGGAGTTTGGCGAAGCGGCTTTCAAACTCGAACCCGGACAGATTTCCGACCCGGTGAAGACCCAGTTCGGCTGGCACATTATTAAGATCGACGAAAAGCGCGCCAAGCAGTTTCCGCCGCTCGAACAAGTGCGTGATCAGGTGGCCCGCTATGTCGCGCAAAAGGCGCAGACGGAAGTGATCAATAAACTTCGCGACAGCGCCAAAATCGAGCGGAGCGACGCGCCTCCGGCCGACGCCAGCAAGGGCGGAGACGCGGCCAAGAGCGCGAAGCCGGAAGAAAAGAAGAAATAACGGCCGCACGGATTCAATATCGAAATCGCCGGCTCTCGCGACGCCGGCGATTTTTTTGTGCTGTCCGACTTACCAGACGAAGGGCAGGAGACGGTAACGCACCTTGTTTTGATACTCCAAATATCCTGGCAGATTGCGCGCCAGAAACTTCTCCTCGTCGATCAGTCTCCAAATAAGCGCCGGCGTCAGAACGAGGAAAACCAGCAATCCCCACCATGATCCAAGCGTAACCGGAATGCCCGCCAGCATGATGAGTCCGCCGAAATACATGGGGTGACGTATAAGCGCATAAGGGCCGCTCGATATGACTTTCTGTTCTGGCGCCAGTTCAATCGTCGCCAAGCTATATGTGTTCTCCTTGAAGACGAGAAAAACGATCACAAAGCCGGCTGCGACAAGCGCGTCCCCAACCAATGCCGCTTCAGGCGACATGTGGGACCATGCGAAGCGGCGATCCAGCGCAGGGATTAGGAGCAGCCCGACGAAACCGAGAGACGTCAGCGACATGATGATTTTTTGAGTAGCCTCCGTTTCCGCGCGCGGCCCGCCGCTCATCCTCCGCGCCAGAAGCGCAGGATCGTATTTCATCAGATAGACCGTGATTCCGAGCGACGCAGCGAAATAGACGCCGAGAAATGTCCATGCCTGCCAATAAGTCAACGTTCCGGCCACAAGGAAAATGAGCGCCGAAATTGCGAGCAAGAGCACCGCTAGCGCCCGCAGCGCTTTTCTGTTTAGCGTTGTCATGACGACAAATAATATGGGGACGGTTCGAGCCGTTCCTAGCGTGGCGGGGCCGCAGGCAATCGGAACGGAAGGGATATTTATCCTTCGCCGGATTGCACAAAAAAAGCCTTCCGCACATTGTCGAGCGCTTCCGTCACGGCGCGACCGGCCTTGTCCACGACGAAACCCGTGCCGACCCGCTTTGCGCCGATCCGCTCCAGCCAACCGATAAGATTGTCGCCGAATGGCAACTCAACGTCGACGATCCGGCTGACGACTTTTCGCGCGCGCGTTTTGATTTTGGCGTCGAGCTGGCTTCGATGGTCTGGACGAAAAAGATAATCGGGGTCGGGAAGATCGTCCGCACCGATTCTGATCTCCGTCCGCATGGTCTCGGTCAAAGGTATGATAGGAAGCCCTTTTTCGGCCTTGCCTTCGACAGGGAAATATTTGAACGCGTCGCTGTTCGGTTTGCGGACGAACCATTTCTCGCGATTTGTCGTAAAGCCCTGAAAGAGGTCCGCGCTTTCCGGCAGAACAAAGCTCCAGCGCAGAAAGGCCTGAGCATTGCGGCGTCCGAGAAGATAGTCGTGACGCCTAAACGAGTGATGCAGAAATCCGCCGAAACCTTCGAGCACCCCGCATGCAATGGGATATTTTGTCGATTCCTCGTTTTTGTTGGGTTTGCGCTCCGGCGCAATGATGTAGCGCGAATAATAACGGTCATCGACGGCGAGCGAGAGTTCGTCCGGCTTGAACCGCGCTTGATCGATCAGAGTCGAGAAGAGCTTCTTGGCGATATTGGCGAGACCCAAATCTTTCGGATCCTCGGCTCTCTCACGCGCGCCCTCCGAAAAATTCGGGAAAGGCGCAATTAATATGATCGCCTTGTCTGTCTTTACGCCGTCAGAAGGGATTCTCTTGCCGGCGCCGGAAAGATAACGTCTTGCGATCTCGAGAGGCTCATTGTCGATAGTGCCGCCGTCGACCGCGACGAAGGCGTAAGGATCGATCGGATCGATCCAGGAATCGGGCGGCACGACCTCGAACCCGCTGCCGTCCGGCCGCTCGAAACCGACGCGCGAGTCGAATGTGTAATCGCGCGGAGTCCGCTTGATTCGACGCGGCGCAAGACCAATCGGGAATGCGCCAGTCGCTTTTGCGGCTTCACGAAAGAGATCCCAGCCCTCGCCGCTTGTGTCCCTTATGTCGAGCGCATGGGCACCATCGACTGGCGCGGCGCCGACGCCGATCCTGAAATCGAGGAAATCGCCGTGGTTCAGCATTCCGTAACGGCGAGGATCGTCGGTTCCGAAGAGCTGAAAGGAATAGGGCACGCCGCGCAAATTCGTCAGCGTCAGAAAGACGCGAAGCGTGCAGTCGTCGCCGCGCCCGATCCAGTTCGGCTGTCGGACGCCTCCCTCGATGTCGAAGGCGTCCCTCACGATCCTGTCGATCACGTCGCAACAGAGAAGCGATTTCGCGGGAGCATCGGCGCCGTCCGCGTCGAGGTCGGTCGTTTCGAGAAGCGGATCGATGTCGATATCCTCGACCCAGCTCGAATAGAGACGATTGCGCTTGCGCTGGGGCGTTTTTAGTTCCGGGTCTTCCGGCCATACATGCTGGAAGCCTTCGCGAAACGCATGCAAAGCGCTGATCGCCGAAGTCATTCCTCCGGCGGACGCGCCGGCGAGAACCGGAATGCGAACGTCATGGGTAGGACCGTCCCAATCTGGCTTGCTTTTTGCCTCTTCGTAAGCGTCGAGCGCCTCCATGATGAAATCCATGACGCCCGCCGAATAGGCGCCTGCGGAAACCGCGCCGGCCATGACGACGCCGATCTCGAAAGCAGGCTTTTCCATATTCAATTCTCCAAAATATCTTTGCAGCGAGACAGAAATATCCAGTTTGGAATTAGCGTCGTTATCTAACAATAATTTGACGACATGTCCCTCCGAATGAATGCGCCGCGGACGCCCTCTTGACGGATTCGTCTCGCGCGTTCACACCGCAACGCAATATCCCTATGAAGGAGTCTCCATTGGGCAAAACCGCATCCGTCTCCCCGCTCGCGCCGAGCGTCTATCCCGACATGCCGTCGATCGACGGCGCGCGCTTTGCGACAGGAGCCGCGGGCGTACGATATCCTGGCCGCACCGATGTTCTCCTGGCGCTATTCGACGAGGGAACGCAGGTCGCGGGCGTCTTTACGAAGTCCAAATGCGCCTCCGCGCCGGTCGATTGGTGCAAATCGCGTCTTGGCGGCGGAAAGGCTCGGGCTCTCCTTGTCAACTCTGGAAACGCCAACGCATTCACCGGAAAAAACGGCAAAGAGGCCGTGAAATTTTCCACGAAACTCGTGGTCGCTGCGACCGGCGCGCCCGAGCGTCAAATATTCCTCGCCTCGACCGGCGTCATCGGCGAGCCGCTCGACGCCTCCAAATTCGACGCGGTCCTAGGGAGCTTGGCGGCTAATGCGCGGGCCGACGCCTGGATGGACGCCGCACGGGCGATCATGACCACCGACACCTATCCAAAGCTCGCGACGCGTAGGGCCATGATCGACGGCGTAGAAGTGCGCATCGGTGGAATCGCCAAAGGCGCCGGAATGATCGCGCCGGATATGGCGACGATGCTGTCCTTCGTCGTGACCGACGCCGCAATCGCCGCTCCGGCGCTGCAGAAACTTCTCTCGAAATCGGTTGAGGGCTCTTTCAATTCGATCACGGTCGACAGCGACACGTCCACTTCCGATACGCTATTGCTGTTCGCCACCGGCAAGGCTGTGGCGCGCGGGGCTCCCAAAATTGACTCGGCGGGCGATCGACGGCTCAAGGACTTCAAGCGCGCGCTTGACGAAGTCCTGCTCGATCTTGCGCATCAAGTCGTGAAAGACGGCGAAGGCGCGCGCAAATTCGTGAAAATCTCGGTCGAAGGCGCCGCAAGCGCAAAAGCTGCGAAACGTATTGCTCTGTCGATCGCAAATTCGCCGCTCGTCAAGACCGCTATTGCGGGAGAAGACGCCAATTGGGGCCGCATTGTCATGGCGGTCGGCAAGGCGGGAGAAGCCGCGGACCGGGATCGGCTTGCGATCTGGTTCGGAGACGTGCGGGTCGCGCATAAAGGTCAGCGCGATCCAGGCTATGACGAGGCGCAGGTCTCGGCGATCATGAAGAAGAGCGCGATCGACATTCGCGTCGAGATCGGATTGGGCGATGGCGCAGCCACAGTGTGGACCTGCGATCTCACGAAGGAATATGTCGCGATCAATGGCGACTATCGCAGTTAAGCGAAGTCGGGCGTCGGTCGCCGAAAGGAACGGACGTTGAAACTGCTTCTCGTCGTGGCCGCTGCGCTCGTCGACGCCGAGCGTCGCGTATTGATCGCTCAGCGCCCTGCAGGCAAGTCTCTTGCCGGACTGTGGGAGTTTCCCGGCGGCAAGATTCATCCGGGCGAAAGTCCCGAGCAGGCGTTGATCAGGGAGTTGGCGGAAGAACTTGAGATCAGGGTGGACGCCGAGGGCCTAAATCCGCTCGTCTTTGCGAGCCACGGCTATGAAGATTTCCACCTCTTGATGCCGCTTTACGTGTGCCGCAGCTGGAGCGGAACGATTCATCCTGCGGAAGGCCAGGCGCTTGCATGGGCGCCGCCGGACAGACTTCATGACTATGAAATGCCGCCAGCGGACATTCCACTCATCGAACCGCTCGTGCATTTCCTCCTCAAATAACGGGAAAGGCTTCGCCAGACGCCTCTTGACTATTAATGCTGCAGTGCACAAAATGCCACATGAGACATAAGCTTCACATTTTTCTGCAGGAGCCCTGTCTGATGCCAGCGGCGCAAAGCGATCCCGGGAACAACCCTAGAATCCGCCTCCTCACGCGCCGCGACCAGCCTTTGCTGCGCGATCATCTCCTTCGTCTCGACCCCGTGAGCCGCTACGACCGCTTCGGCATGTCGGTCAATGACGCCTTTTTGATCAATTATGCGGCCCATTGCTTCGACGAGGGCGATATTGTTTTTGGCTATTTCGAGGACGGCGTTTTGCGCGGCGCCGGAGAAATGCGGGGGCTTGGCCGACAGTCAGTCGAGGAGGCGGCGGAGGCGGCCTTCAGCGTTGAAAAAGCTTGGCGAGGCCTCGGAATCGGCACGGCGCTGCTTGCGCGTATTGTCAAAACCGCTCGAACTATCGGAGCGACTACGCTGTATCTGACATGTCTGGCGCAAAATCGCGCAATACAAAAGATCGTGCGCAACTCCCAGCCGGACTTGCTCCTCGACACGCATCAAGAGACAGGGCGGCTTGTCGCGCGAGAAAGGTCGAGCGGCGAGAACCGCTGGCACCCGCAATGGCGCGAAAGCTTCAGCGATAATAATTATTGCGCCGTGCTCGGTCTTGACGGTGGCCCAACCGTCCGGCCGCCGTGACAGTATAAGAAAAGTAACTATCCCCCGGCAAAGCCGCATAGGCGCTAAAATACGCGCGTCATTTTCTGATAGCTCCGTCGTCGAGGCGGCTCGTGGAGATGTCGTTGCAGCGCTAGCACGCGGTTTCGCAG
>Ga0209048_10001009_pt1 | contig 29507 bp, 22 predicted proteins | sample FrelakmetCRP12CR_FD_187146 | JGI IMG/M metagenome (GOLD analysis project Ga0209048, IMG submission 187146) | Freshwater lake sediment microbial communities from the University of Notre Dame, USA, for methane emissions studies - CRP12 CR (SPAdes)... | ecosystem: Environmental > Aquatic >... | reverse complement strand
CCTAGCGGTGAACGATGTCGGGAAGCCGTGTGCGAGAGAACCGCATGCACGGTTTGAAAGGGGGCTGCTGGGGAGGTCGAACTTCACTGCGGGGGCCGCTGGTCCCAGGTCGGTGCGCTGAGAAATGCCACCACGATGGCCTGGTCGGGACCTCAACCGCAGTGGCGGTCTACCGAACCAGTGGCCTACCTCACACATAGGGAGACCGATGCTGCGTTGAGCTGGAGGTATCCACCACCCTGTGACCAGGACGTGCGAGAATTTATGTAGAGGATAGTAACTTCTCGGGAGGCCGGCACGATGGTGGTTCAGGCAAGCACACTGGTGGAGATGCCACCCCTTCCCCTCGCCCCCGACGGCTCCGTCCGGGTCACTGATGGCGTGGCGTTCTCGGAGGACGAGTCAGGCTGTGGCTCGGTGTTCATCTGGGGCATGGCGGCATGGAGCTGGCAGGGGGGCGATGCGGTCGCACGGCGTCTGGCCGCGGTGCAACTCACCGAGTCCAAGGCAGCCGCCCAGCGCCAGGTCGCCGAGGCCTTCGGGGTCAACGAGAACACCATCCTGCGGTGGCGGGGCCAGTACGTGGAGGCTGGCTCCAGCGGACTCCTCGGTGAGCGCCCGGGCCCGAAGGCCCCCTCCAAGCTGACCGACGCCAAGCGCGCCGAGATCGAGACCAAGCGCCGCCAAGGTCTCTCGGTGCGGGAGATCGCCACCGAGGTCGGGGTGTCGTTCAACTCGGTGGCCCGCTCGTTGCGTGACGGCGGTGGCCACGAGGACACCCAGCCCACGGGCACCGAGCACCAGGACAGCACTCCCGACCTCGTGCCGTTGGCGGTGCCCCCGTTGCGGGCCACCGAGCGGGTGGCCGCTCGCTTCGGTCTCCTCGACGAGGCACCCCCGGTGATCTGTGAAGGCTCGTCCCTCCCGCTGGCCGGCGCGCTGTTGATCCTCCCCGCGCTGGTCGCCACCGGGTTACTCGAGACCGCTGCTCGTGTCTACGGCGTCCGCCAGCGTGCCTTCTACGGGCTCCGCTCGCTGCTCTTGTCGATCGTGTTCTGCTGTGTGCTCGGCGAGCCGAGGGCCGAGGGGCTCACCCGCACCGATCCGGTCGATCTCGGTCGTCTGCTGGGTCTCGACCGGGCACCGGAGGTCCGCACCCTTCGGCGGCGCACCGAGGAACTGGCCGCAACCGGCAGGTCGGCTCAGCTGATCGACGCCCTGGCCCGTCATCACCTGGAGGCTCACGAAGAGGCTGCCGGCATCCTCTACGTCGACGGGCACGTCCGCGCCTATCACGGCGGGCGTGAGCTGCCCAAAGCCCACGTGGCCCGCATCCGCCTGGCCATGCCCGCCGAGCTGGACACCTGGGTCTGTGACGCCAACGGCGACGGGGTGCTCGTCTGGTCGCCAGCTCCAGGGGCCAGCCTGGTCGGCGAGCTTCGCCAGGTCACCGCCAAGGTGCGCCAGCTCCTCGGCGACCAGGCTTCCCCGACCATCGCCTTCGACCGCGGCGGATGGTCGCCCAGGCTGTTCCAGGAGCTCACGCTGGCGGGCTTCCCCATCCTCACCTACCGGAAGAAGCCGGCCCCGAAGGAGCCACGCTCCGCCTTTGAGAAGCACTCCTTCACCGACGCATCCGGGCACACCCACGAGTATCTGCTCGCTGACCGGCCGGTCTCGATCAGCTACGACGGCGGGCGCCGCAGGTTCGCCTGTCGCCAGATCACCCGTCTCGACGAAGCGACTGGGCACCAGACCCAGATCCTCACCACCCGGGACGATCCCGACCCGACACGCATCGCCCACATGATGTTCTCCCGCTGGCGCCAGGAGAACTTCTTTCGCACCATGCGGGCCCACTACGGGCTGGACGCACTCGACAGCTACGAAGCAGACGATGACGACCCCGATCGTTTCGTGACCAACCCCGCCCGTCGTGACGCAGATCGTGTACTCGCCGAAGCACGGCGGTCACTCCAGTCGGCCGAGGCCAAAGAAGAGAGAGCCTCAGTCGGTGGACGGCGTCCGTCCAAGGAACTCCTCGCCGCCTTCGCCGATGCGGCAGCGGAAGTCGAACGACTCGAACACGTGCGCAGCGCCATCCCGGCCAAGGTGAGGCTCGCCGATGTGCGACCGGAGGCCAAGAGGCTCATCGGAGAGCGCAAGCGCATCTTCGACGCCGTCCGCATGGCCACCTACAACGCGGAGAGTGCACTTGCCCGCATGCTCGCATCCCACTACCCCCGAGCCCAAGACGAGGCGAGGACTCTGCTCCGGGAGGCCTTCAAAGCACCGGCCGACCAACAGGTGATCGGCACGGAACTCCATGTCACCATCGCACCGCTGTCATCGCCTCGGAGGACCTGGGCGATCGAAGGACTCTGCAGCGAGCTCAACGCAACGAGGACCACCTACCCGGGGACCGAACTCACGCTCGTCTACTCGATCAAAGGCCAGCGCTGGTCCCTCAGCGATGATCGCACAATGTGAGGAGTCCTGGAATCCGGCCGTGGCGGCACTTTTCGCCGCCATTAGGGCTGTCAACGTGTTCAGGGGGCTCAGCTGCGCAATCGGGTGGAAGGACATGATCTCGGCCTGTGTAGCTGAGGACGATCCCCACAGATCGGAACCGTCGGACTGCTCGCGTTCAGGTGCGCGTGATGCTCTCGAACCGCTTGTTAGACGTCGGCATGGGGGGAGTCGGTCTGGTGACGGTTCGACGGTCCGTCGACACCTGGCGGTTGCGCCACCGTCGAACCCGGTCGTCCCGGGCCCTCGATCTCTCGTGCAGCGAGGCGGATGAAGCGCGATGCCCGGCGTCGGATTCGCCGCTCCATCCTTTCGGCATGAGTGGAGGCGATACGCGGGGTACGTGCATGGGGGGCCCGATAGAAGCGGGTCTTGGCGAGCTCGACGAGCAACAGGTAGACAACGACCATCCCGAAGAGGATGAGGAAGAACGACGTCGGCAGTGGGGTGAACCCGAGCAGGGGAGCGAGTCCGGTGTAAGGAAGAACCGCACCGACCAGGGCAGCGCCGGTCGGCACGATCAGCATGGGCAGGCTTGGCCGACTCCGGAAGAACGGCACCCGCCGGGTGCGAATTACGTAGACGACCAAGGTCTGAGTCGCGATCGACTCCACGAACCATCCGGTCCTGAACTCGACGTGGCCGGCATGCAGTACGGAGAGCATCACCCAGAAGGTGAGGAAGTCGAAGATCGAGCTGATCGGTCCGAACACTGACATGAAGCGACGGATGAACGTCATGTCCCATGCCGCCGGGCGTGCCAACGCTTCGGGGTCTACCCGGTCGGTCGGGATAACCAGCTGCCCGGCGTTGTAGAGCAAGTTGTTGAGCAGAATCTGCGTCGGCAGCATCGGCAGGAACGAAAGGAACACCGAGGCGCCGGCAGCGCTGAACATGTTGCCGAAGTTGGACGACGTCGACATCAACACGTACTTCATCGTGTTGGCGAAGATCCGGCGGCCTTCCATCACCCCCTCGGCCAGCACCCCGAGATCCTTGTCGAGCAGCACCACGTCGGCGGCATCCTTGGCCACGTCCGTGCCCGAGTCGACCGAGATCCCGACGTCGGCATGGTGTAGCGCTACGGCATCGTTCACGCCGTCGCCGAGGAAGGCCACATCCTTGCCGGTGCGGCGGGCCACCTTGATGATGCGCGACTTCTGGTCGGGACCGATGCGAGCGAACACCGTCGTGGTCAGGATGGCCGCTTCGAGGTCGTCGTCGTCCAGCACTTCCACCTGAGCACCGTTGAGGACTCCGGCGCATTCGAGTCCGATCTCACTGCACACCGTGGATGCCACGGTTCCGTTGTCGCCAGTGATGATCTTCACCTCCACCCCGAGTTTCCTGAGCTTGGCGATGGAGGCTCCTGCGTCGGCCTTCGGTCGGTCGGCGAAGGCCAGGAACCCGACGAGCGTCAGATCGTTCTCGACACCGCTGCTGAGCCCATGGAGGCCCTGGCCCGAACGTGTGGCCAGGGCCACGACCCGGGTTCCCTTCGCGAACAGTGTCTCAAGCGTCGACCGAGCGTTCACGGGGACGGTGGAGCAGCGATCGAGCACGACTTCGGGTGCACCCTTGGTGATAACCAACGTCCCGCCCGACGGATCGGCGACGAGTGCCGAGCACAGCTGGCGCTCGTGATCGAACGGCAGCAGCCCAAAGCGCCGGTAAGCGGCCACAGGTGCGGCCAGTTCCGTGGCCGTCCCTGGCGATGACCACAGTGCCTGGTCCAGGGCGTTGCCTCCGACCGGGCCTTCGTCGCCAACCGTCGCCTCGTTGCACACCAGTCCCAAGAGCAGCGGAAGGTCGCTGTCCCGCCCGTCGGCGTCGAGTCCGCGTTCGAAGGTGATGACCCCGTCGGTGAGGGTCCCGGTCTTGTCCGTGAAGAGGATCTCGATGTTCCCGAGATCCTCAATGGCGACCAGGCGCTTCACCAGCACCTTCTTTGCAGCCAGTGCCCGGGAACCCGACGAGAGGCTGACCGTCACGATCGCCGGCATCATCTCTGGGGCGATCCCCACGGCGATCGCCAGGGAGAAGAGCAGTGCGTCGATCAGCGGCCGTGAGAGGGCGACGTTGACGATGAAGATGAACGCCGTGAGGACCGCAGCCACACCGAAGAGGAAGCGGGAGAAGCGGGCGAGGCCGGATTCGAAGGCGGTCTGGCCCTGCCGCTCGGACAGACCTGCTGCGATCGTCCCGAAGGCGGTGCTGGGGCCGGTCTCGACCACGACGCCGACCGCCGACCCTTGATGGACGATCGTCCCCATGAATGCACATCCCGGCTGATCGAGATCCTGTCGATCGGTGACGGGTTCCACTGCCTTTGCGACCGGCATCGACTCGCCGGTCAGGACCCCTTCGTCGCATTCCAACTCGTCGACTCTCACCAGGCGCATGTCGGCGGGCACCAGGGCGCCGATCCGGAGCACCACCACATCGCCTGGGACAAGGTCGGCGACCGGGATCCGACTCGTTCGCCCTTCCCGAGTGACCTCGGCCTCGTGCCGGATCTTGCCGCGGAGGGCGTCCATCGCCACTTCCGCCCGATACTCGTTGAAGAAGCCCAGGCCGACGCTGAGGGCGACGATGACCGCGATGATCACGGCGTTGGTCCCACCGCCAGTGAGCCCCGAGACCAGTGCCGCGCCGAGGAGCAGAATCAGGATCGGGTTCCGGATCTGCCGCCAGAGTACGACGCCGGCCCGTACCTCGTGCGTGGCGAGTGCGTTCGGCCCGAACTCGTGCAGCCGGTCCGCTGCCTCGTGGGACGACAGACCCTCGATGCCTGTCCCGAGACGCGAGCACACCTCGTCCGGCGTCAGCCGAGCGGCATCGGCCACGTTCAACACTCCGCGAGCGGAGTCGGGCAGCGGGACCATGCGGACAGCATCGCTGCTGGCAGACGGAGGTGCCAGGGACTTCGGTCTTCAACTGTCGGGGCACGGCTACGCCTCCTGGTCAACCCGGAGGCGTAGGTGGGCTCAGGCATTGGGGAGCATCGGTCAACACAAGATGGTCCGGCCAAACTTCGGCTTCCCGAGCGGGGTACTCAGCGCTGACGGCTATGAACCAGTAGCTGGTGTCCTCAGCCAGTGAGGCTGAGCACCGATCGGGCGTACTCAGAGCGGTGAGCTGAGGACGGCGTGAGCGTGGGGGCAATGTCGCTGGGTGGTCTTCGAACGTTCACGCATCTTGCGGCGTCTCGAGATTCGTGATCAATGCGTCCACAACGCAAGCTGTGGCACATGAGCTACCGATGCAGGCCGGCCGGTCGCTGACTGTCTCTGGCAGGATCGCCGAGCTGGTGCCGGGCGCGAGATCGACGAACTTCCTACTCCCCAGCTGCCAGCGCCAGCTCGACTGCGGTCTTGCCGGACTGGATGGCTGGGTTCTGTCCGCCGCCGTTGGTCCAGGCGCCGGCAAGGAAGAGATTGGAGATGGGTGTGGTCTGCGGGAGCCAACCCACCCCGGTGTTGGCCGGCGTGTTCTCGTAGCCCTCGATGGCCCCGAAAGGGTTATGGGTGTAGGCGAAGTTCGTGAGCGGGCTGGAGGTCTCCCGGTGGCCCACTGCTGCAGCCAGGCCAGGGACGGCGTCGTCGGCCAGGCGCACCAACTCGTCGGCTACCCGCTCCTTGACGGCGAGGTAGGCGGGATTCGAGTGATAGTCGCTCAAGTCACCGCTCGTACCCCAGACGTCGGCGAAGTCCCAGCCTGCGATGGCCGAGATGACCACCACCCCGCCGCCTCGAGGAGCACACCCCGGGTCCACCCGCGTATAGTCCGTCACCGCGATCCCCGAGTGGCTCCAGTCGCCGGCCAAGGAAGCCTGCCGCTCGGCGAGAGGATCGTAGTCGGGAGAGACGAAGAGTTCGTGGGCTAGGCCCTGCTCCTCGAACACGTCGCGCTCGAGCCCCAGGTAGACGTTGAAGAAGGTGTAGGAGGCACCGGGAGCCTCCACGCGCTCGACGTAGTCCACTGGAAGGTGCTCCCGGCCGACCAGTTCGAGCATGGTCGCAGGAGCGCTGGCGTCCGAGACGATCGTGTCGGCAGCGATCCTCAGGCCCTCCGCAGTCTCAACGCCCACGGCCCGCCCGTCACGGACTTCGATGTCCGTCACGGTCTGCGAATAGCTCACCTCGCCACCTCGTGCGCGCAACTCCTGCTCCAGAGCCGAGGCGAGTGCCCCGGAGCCCCCTTCGGGGTACCAGCCACCGTGGTGGGCATAGGACATTGCCATGATCGTTCCGGCCAACGACGCCACCTGTTCTGGAGGGAGGCCAGCGTAGGACCACAGTGCTCCCAGGACGGCAACCAGCCTTGGGTTGGTGGTGTGTCGACGGATCGTCTCTGACCACGTCTCAGCGCTCACCGCGACGAGCGACGGATAACGAGTGAGGTAGTCCTCCAGGCTTGCCCGACGGCCGGCCACCTGATCCTCGTAGACGCGCGCTGCATCCCGGTAGACCGCCGACGCCTCGTCAAGATACCCGCGGATTCCGGCTGCCTCATCGGAGAATTGTCCGATGAGATCCGATTCGTACCGGTACACATCTGCATGGGCGACCACCTCTTGGTCGGGAAAGCGGGCCACGTACAGCGGGTCGAGCCGCTGCAGGCGGACACGATCCCAGATGCCGAGCTCCCGGTAGATGGTGTCCATGCCGCCTCCCGGGGCCAACCCGTTCAGTGCGTGGAGACTGGTTTCGAATCGGTAGGGGCCACGGTAAAAGCACTGTGCGTAGCCGCCTGGGGACCCGCCGCTCTCCAGCACCCGAACCCGTCGACCCCGCCCGGCGGCAGCCACGCCTGCAGCCAAACCTCCGAGTCCGGCACCGATGACAAGAACGTCTGACTGCTCGTCCACGACTACTCCTCCCATGATTGCCAGAGCCCGCCTCCCCATCCCATGGCGCTGACGGTACGCCGAGGCGTCAAGGGATCCCAGGGTCCAAGGGCACGAGTTCCCGGACGGCAACTACGGGTCTGGAGGTGGCGCTCAAGCGCGGCCCCTCCAAAGGCCGACGGGGACGTCGGGCGATGGGTCCGGTGCAGGGGCCGGCTGGCAGGGGTCATCCGGTGTCAAGCGACGATTGAGCGCCACCTCGCGCTCGCAATCGGCCCGACGCGCCTCTCGCTCTCGGAAGTCGAGGAACTCGAACAGGACAGGCTTGTGCAGATTGAAGACCCGATCGCCGACGAAGACGAGCGTGGAGATATGCGTTTCGAGAACGGCTGCCTGCTCGAGAGGCGATGTCGTCAGGGTGCGCTCTGGCTGCTGAATCCCGAGTTCCCTCCGGTTCCCGTTCGACCCTGACCGTAGCCGCGCTCTCCTGTGAAGCGGTGGGCGCAATCTGGCTCGTGGTGAACTCCCACCGGTCCTGCCGCGCCAGGGGTGTCGAGCAGGTCTCGCCTCCTGGTTTCGCTCCCCGGCCTTCTCGCCGACGGCGTTGTCGGACCATTCTCCTGAGGGTCAATTCAGGCCTAAGTCCTCTTTCCAAGGAGTTGGATGGAGGAGATCATTGCCAGATGGGCACTGAGTTCAGGACTCCGGCAGAAGGAAGGGAGGAGCGATGGCACTCGTGCATCGTGGCAATCATGTGACGGAATGGCCCATCTTCAGGCTTCCTGAGCGGTGGGGCTGGCCCTTCGATTCGGGTGATGACGGTCAGTGGCTCCGGGTCGAGGAGTTCCACGATGATGGCGACCTGGTCGTTCGGGCAGAGTTGCCCGACATCGACCCGGACGAGGACGTGCAGATCACGACCGAGGGCGGAGTGGCGAAGATCCACGCCCACCGCGAACAGAAGTCGGAGACCAAGGACAAGGAGGGCTACCGGTCCGAGTTCCGCTACGGTGAATTCGATCGGGAGATCGCCCTGCCGACGGGGACCAAGGCCGAGGACGTGAAGGCCAGCTACAAGGACGGGATCCTCGAAGTCCGCATCCCCTGCCCACCTGAGGAAGCCCCGGCGGCGACCAAGGTCCCGATCTCGCGCAAGTAGGCACCAATCACCAGACGTAGACCCTCTACACGGGGAATGGAGTGAAGATGCAAGCCAAGGTCGGGGACCGAATCGTCATCAAGGGGCACCACGTGGGCGAACATGATCGTGATTGTGAAGTCCTGGAGGTCCGCCACGAGAATGGGGAACCGCCCTACCTCGTGCGGTGGGGGGACACAGGCCATGAGGATCTCTTCTTCCCAGGGCCTGATGCCTCCATCGTCGACTACGAGCACGAGTGATCGAGACTGGCGCGCCGAAACTGGTGAGGATCGAGAACTCAGAATGCGCCGACCCTGCACCCCTAACGGCAGGCAGGTGCGACAGCTGGACACGCACCGGATGCGAAACAACAGCCACAGTGGGGTCGTACCTCGTCCCACGTAGGATCGTCGCCGTGATGGAACACCTGCGGCACAAACCGGAGATCACCGCTCCGCAACTACGGGAGGCTCACGGATCCACCGGGGTCCGGGACGGGTTCCCGCTTCCGGCTTGATGGTCGGATCCCTGCGGTAGGCCGGTGGCCGTCTCCGTCGACGAGGGCCTCCGGCGAGACGTCGGGTTCTTCGGACTCCTGTGGATCTCCGCAGGCACCACACTCGGTTCCGGATGGCTCTTCGGCGCATTCGTCGCTGTCACGATCGCCGGTCCCGCCGCGCTGATCGCGTGGCTGGTCGCATCGCTGATCATGATCCTGGTGGCCCTTGTTCATGCCGAACTCGGTGGCATGTTCCCCGAGAGTGGCGGCACGGGTCGCTATCCCCACCACGCGTTCGGGAGCCTCGCCGGTGCCACGTTCGGCTGGTTCTCCTATCTCCAGGCGGCGACGATCGCCCCGATCGAGGTATTGGCCGCCATCCAGTACCTCTCGACGACCCCTTGGGCCCACGGGCTGTACAACTCGAGGGAAGGGTCGTTGACCCCGGCCGGCGTGGTGGCCGCTATCGGTCTCATGGGGCTATTCGTGGCGCTGAACCTCGTGGGCATCCGCTGGCTCACTCGGACCAACTCCGCATTGACAGTCGCCAAACTGGTAGTCCCCACCCTCACTGCGCTGGTCCTGATCGTGACAAGCTTCCACGCCCACAACTTCGTTGCCGGGGGCGGCTTCTTCGTCCACACGGGGTCGGGTCCGTCTGAATCGATCCTGAAGGCGATCGCCAGCGGAGGAATCATCTTCTCGCTCATGGGATTCGAAGGGGCGCTGCAAGTGGGTGGCGAGAGCTCCAATCCCCAACGGGACCTACCCCGAGCCGTGATCGGAGCGTTCCTCATCTGCACGGTGATCTACATCGCGGCGCAGGTCGCCTTCATCGGCGGCGTCCCCCCGCCCGTGCTCGCGCACTACGGCACCTGGACGGGACTTGCTGGCGACCCGCGGTTGTCGCGGGCGCCCTTCTTCACCTTGACTGCATTGGCCGGGCTGGCCTGGCTGTCGTGGATACTGCGATTCGACGCCGTGCTTTCGCCGAGCGGGACCGGGCTGCTGTATCTGACCGGTGCATCGAGGCTGAGTTTCGGTCTGAGCAGGAGCGGGTACGTTCCGAAGGTCTTCATGGTCGAGGATGTGAGGACCGAAGTCCCGCTGTTCGGCGTGCTGATGTCGGCAGGTCTCGGCCTCCTGTTCCTTCTCCCGTTCCCGAGTTGGAGCAAGCTCGTGAACGTGGTGACCGGTGCCGCCGTGCTCATGTACGCGGGTGCCCCACTGTCGCTCGGGGCCTTGCGCCGGTCCCGACCGGACCTGCCTCGTCCGTATCGTCTACCTGCGGCCAACGTGCTCGCCCCGGCGGCGTTCGTATTCGCCACATTCATCGTGTACTGGTCGGGCTGGCAGACAGTGTCGACCTTGATGGTGGCCCTGATGCTTGGCTACGGGCTGATGGGACTGGCACGGAGACTCAATCTCGACCAGGACCCGCCCATGATCGAGTGGGCATCTGCGTGGTGGCTGTTCCCCTACCTCGCAGGTGTCTCGATCGTCTCGTACCTCGGCAATTTCGGCAGCGGCGGCATCCTTGGTGGGGTCGGCCCGTTTCACGACGTCTTGGTGGGAGGTCGCGGGGTGATCCCACTCTGGTGGGATCTGGGACTTCTCGCCGTGCTCAGCGTTGCGATCTACGCGCGTGCCATCGCTCAGGGCCGGACGCTGCTGGTCTCGGCGCGGACCCAGGTGACCATGAGTTGACTTCGCTTCGACACCGCCGGGTTGACATGACTCCTGTCCATGAGCTGGAGTCCGGACTCGGCGGGCCATTGCTTCGAGACGTCCGGCTTGACGGTGGTGCCGGACGCCGCAGACGAGGGTGCCGCCAGAGTCCGGGAGCGGGGCGTTCACCGACGGGGGTTCGAACATCGTCCCATCGCTTCCGGTGACAACGCTGCGTCGAGGCTCCCGGTGCTCGTCTTCCGCCGCAGGTCGGGCTCTCATGCCGCATTGCCTCAGGTCAGCGAGCCAGGAGGGTTTCAAACGTAGTCCCAGTACCTCCACGTGATTGGACTCAAAGCCGTAAGCATCAAGCATCTGGAGTTGGCACCTTCCACGAAATCACTCGGCGGTTCTCAGCTGCTTGAGCCGAGACCGCCTGCTCCAGAAGAGAGTCCAACCCGCACCGACCTGGGTCCCCGCAGAACCCAGGTCCGGCATGGGCCGCTGGCGAGGCGCTGGTGGCAGGCGGCAGACGAGAGCGAGGACGCCCGCCACCTTCTGTCGAAGCCGAGGGAGGAAGGTGTCCTTCGCCCCTACTGATCACCCGGCCATCGGCCTACGTTCACCCTCGAGGGGCAACTCACCGAGGAGGACGGCGGATGCCCGCAGGAACTCGAACTGGACGGCCGGGAGTGGCCGCATCAGTGGTGCCGGCGCTGCGGACTGGGAGGTCTTCCAGCCCCGCAGTACCGGTTGGCTGGCCGCGCTGCCGAGACGAGGGCCCGAACGTGAGGAAGATGAGGAAGGTTGCTCGTCGCAAGGCGATTGTCACGATGGTGGATGGCCTCGAAGCCTCACTCGCTGATTGCGTCACGCTGATCACCGGGACCAACAACATCCCGCTAGGAGGAACCGTCGATCCCCACGACATCCCTCCGACATTGGCGATCCCTCGGACTCGACTGAACATGGTCGAGATCGACATCGAAGCGCTGAGGGCTGCCTACTGCCCCGACAATCTCGGGATCCAACGTGAGTTGCTCTGGCTCGGAGACCACTGCCTCAAGCTCATCGAGGTGCAGGCCCGCGCGCTGGGTGGCCTCATGGACGCACTCTCGGTCAGGTGTGGAGTTGAAGGTGGCGACGCGAAGTACGTGGACGGGATGTCCCGGTACTTCGCTGCAATGTACGACGAACACCGCCGACTCACCGCGCTGGCGCTCCGGGAGGACGTGGAGGCCCAACGCGCCCTCGAACAGACCCACATTCTGACGGCGAACGAAGGGATCGCCGACTTCTACAGGCGGGCGGCGGAGTTCGAAGAGTTCAGAACGGCACACATCGAGACTTGGCCCGACTGCTTCGCACAGGAGCCAGTTGAGCCTGATCACGGCATGTATTCCCCGAAGCTCCGCAACATCGCCAGCGTGCCCGCCGTCTCCGGCGTGTAGGGTCGTTGGGGCCGTTGGGGCCGGACCAAGCGAGAGGGCGGAGCTCGGGGCAGTCCGAGCCTCCGGTCGGGCCTCGCAGGACCCCGCCCGATGGCCGCCGTTCCGGCAGGGTCCAGCGCCTCGGCCCCGCAGAACGGACGCCGCTGCTCCGGGAACATGCGCTTGCCGTAGATTTCGTCCGTGTCCCGCGAGATCGTCGCTCCGCTGACAGCGAAGCGCCTCGCCAGAGCGGCCCGAGAACCCCGGGGAATCAAGGACGGTGCGTTGTCGAGGAGGTAGTGCACGATCTCGTTGCGGCGCATCTCAGCCGCTTCCTGGCGGAGCAAGTTGTACTTGCGGCGGCCTCCAGCACCCCGGATCGGGTCGTTGGCCCAGCCAGTTCGTTGCGCACTCATGTCCGGGAAGAAGTTGCGGAGCCGTGCCTGGACCGGGGCATCCGGTTGGGTCGGTGTGTGCGCCCGTTCATTCGGCAATTCGACGTCAACCGTGCACACGAGAGTTTGTCATCGACCTGGCCCGACTACTCAGCGTGGATGGATCACCACGCCTTGGGCTCCTACGACACATGCAACTGAGTTGCCTCATGGTTGCCCACTCTCGCTGAGGCTGGGGACTAGGTCCGGCGTCCTCGGCGTGGGAAGCTGAGGACACGCGTGAGATCCTCCGGCCGGCCCTTCGCGGCGACTCAGGAGTTCCGGGGCGCCTCGTCGGGATTCGGCTGCGCGATCGAGCGATGACCCGGGACGAGGTCAGCTTGGTTATCGGCTTCGGGCTCTGGCGGACCACTCGCTGCCTGCGACGGCAGGGCGGCGAGTGTGACGATGGCGCCGCCGAGCGCGACGGCGCCGCCGACGGCCATCGCCACCTTGCTGCCGCTCATGAACGCAGCCCGCGCTGCACGGGCCAGCTCGGCTCCGGTGACACCACCGACGCGCTCGGCCACGGTCAGCGCGCCGCCGAGCGAGCCGAGGATGATCTCGAGGATGCCGGCTGGGACGTGGCGGCCGGCCAGGGATGCCGTCAGGTGCTCCTGATAGCGGGTCGACATGATGCTCCCCACCACGGCGACACCCAGCGCTCCCCCGACCTGCAGTGCCACCGTGTTGGTCGCAGATCCGACACCGGAATCACCCGTCGGCACGGATCCCAGGACGGAGTTCGTCGCCGTGGGCAGCAGGAGCCCGGCGCCCAGTCCGATCAGCAGCATGCCGGGTACCATCTCCCCGTAGGTCGACGTGACGGCGGACAGCGCGGCGATCCAGGACAGGCCACCCCCGATCGCAACAAGGGCTGCGGTGGCGGTGAGCTTGATCCCGACGCCCTTGGCCACGATCGGGGACATCGGTGCGACCACGCAGATCACGGCGGCGATCGGCAGTATCCGCAGCCCAGCCTGGAGGGGCGAGTAGCCGAGGTCGAATTGGAGGAATTGGGTCTGGACGAACAGCGACCCGAGCAGGGCGAAGACGCCCAGGCTCTCGGCGGTCATGGCGACCGAGAATCGGCGCTCCTCGAAGAGCTGGAGCTTCAACATCGGATGGGGACTGCGGACTTCCCATGCGACGAAGGCGCCGAGCACCGCCAGGCTGGCCAACCCGACCACGATGACGATGTCCGACGTCCATCCCTGGGCCGGGGCTTCGATGATGGCCCACAGCAGGAGGCCCAGGCCGACGATCGAGAGCAGCGACCCGATCGGGTCGGGCCGATCAGCTGCGGGGTTCTTCGAGTCGGGTACGAGTACGACGGCGCCGATCAGCCCGGCCAGGGCGATCGGGACATTGACGAGGAAGATGGAGCCCCACCAGAACCTCGACAGCAGCAGGCCGCCGGCGATCGGCCCGATGGCGACGCCCAGGCCCATCGTCCCGGCCCACGCACCGATCGCTCGGCCCCGCTCCCCCGGGTCCCGGAAGACGTCATTGATGATCGCCAGTGACGCCGGGATGGCGAGCGCTGCGCCGGCTCCCATGACGGCTCGCCAGGCGATCAGCGGCTGGACCGAAGGGGAGAGTGCAGCACCGATCGACCCACCTGCGAATACGGCGAGCCCGAGGAGGAAGAAGCGTTTGCGCCCGAACCGGTCGGCGAGGCTCCCGCCAACGAATAGGAGTCCGGCGAAGGCCATCGCGTAGGAGTCGACGATCCACTCCAACTCGCTCGAGTTGGCGTGCAGGTCCCGCACCAGTGTGGGCAGTGCCACATTGAGGATGGTGTTGTCCACGTTGACGATCAGGACCGAGGCGCACAGGACGATCAGGGCGCTCCACCGATGGGCAGGGCGGTCCATCGAGTGTCGCGGCAGCAGGCTCACGGGTCCATTCGATCCAAGCGGGCCCCTTCTGACCAGAGTCGAAGGGCACCTGGCCGGCCGCGCACCGTTCACGCGAGGCAGGTGGCTGGTGTCGATGATGGCGTGGCACCCGGTCGGTGCAGGTGTGGCAGGAGAGGTCGAGGTCCTCGGCCTGCGCAGTCGAGCCCCGGGATGATCCTGGCGAGACCTCCTGGCGCCGGGAAGACGACCGTGGGTCGACTGATGGCCTCGAGACCAGCACCCTCGCTCCCATGGAGTCCGCCTGGCCCCGGTGGACCATGGCCGACCGGGCGGCCCATGCGGGCCGTCACGTACGACGAACGTGTCCTGAACCAAGATGTCTCAGGACTCCCGGCGTTGCACGAACGGCAACGGGTTGGCCACACCCTGGGAGGCGCAGCCAGGTGATGGGCAACTCTGGGATTCCCGATGGCTCTGGCGTTTGGAGGCAGACGTGGGCTCAATTCGTCGGACGTTTCGAGAATGGGTGCGGAACACTCCTCGCCCAGGTGTGCTCATCGTCTTCGGCCAGGTCAGCTTCTTCGTCCTCATGTCCTTCAGCGTTGCCTTGCATCCGGGATTCGTCTTCAAGCTGAACGAGGGTGGCATCAGCAACTACGGCATCCATCTGAAGACAGCGATTCCGTACTCACTTGCCTTCGTCCTGTGCTCCTTCTTCTCCATCAGGGCGGCTCGCCTCTATCGACGGTCCGAGACCATCGCTCGTCTGTTCCGGTATCTGCTCTACGCCTACAGCTGCCTCTTGCTCCTCACGCTGCTGAGCACCTACGGCTACAAGCTGAACGCCGAACTGAAGCAGGCTCATGTCGTGGCTGGTGTGGCGACGATTGCCTTCGAACTGGTGGCCTCGGCGTGGATGTACGCCCATCTCAACAGCACGTGGGACACCGTGTTCCTCGTCTTGCAGCTGGCCGGGTTCGTCTTGGCGGGCCTCACCTTCCTCGGTGACCTGCACGTGCTCTTCCTCGGCCAGGCACTCGCTGATGCGGGATTCGCCCTTCTTCTGATCCACATGGGGCTGGTGACTGCCTCCTCCGGGCAAGAACGACTCCCAACCCGTGAAGGTGATCGTCGGACAGGCTGGGCTTGAATCCGGTTGGCGGCGGGGCATCTGAACCCCGTGAGGAACCTGCGGGACCACACTGCCGTTGCCCGCCCCTCGGCTGGGATCCCCCATCCGAGACCGTGGGCGATCGGAGCCGATGAGGCTGAGGGCCTTGGATCTGTTCTCGGCCCCTCGAGCTCAGAAAGCGATCGGAACCCCTCAGTGGGGACGCTGAGGAGGGCTTCGGGGTCCTCCGATCCTGGAACTGCGTCAGGCAAGGCGATCGGCTGCAGCGCGGCCCCTGTCTCCACATTGGCCCACATACGGTCGTTCGCCCCTACTCGATGAACGTCCCCCCGCTTACCCTCGAACGAGAGGCCGGAAGCGCCGGTGTCCCGCGGAGACGGGGTAGCAATCGGCGTGGCGGGGTCTGCCGGAACCAGGAGGCACCATGGCTGTAGCGGATGATGTCGTGAAGGACGGAAAGACGGCTGGAGGTGCCTACGTGGCGCCCGGGCAGGCCGGGAGCCTGGTGGACGTGAAGCCACGGTACGAGAACTTCATCGGTGGGCGCTGGGTGCCGCCGGCGAAGGGTCAGTACATGAAGAACGTGTCCCCAGCGACGGGGCACGCCTTCACCGAGGTGGCCAGGTCCACCGCCGAGGACGTGGAACTGGCACTCGACGCCGCCCACGCGGCCAAGGACGCCTGGGGCGAGGCATCGCTGACCGAGCGAGCGGCCGTGCTCAATTCCGTGGCGGACGCCATCGAGGCCAACCTGACCATGTTGGCGGTGGCAGAGAGTTGGGAGAACGGCAAGCCGGTGCGTGAGACGCTGGCGGCCGACATCCCGTTGGCCGTCGACCACTTCCGGTACTTCGCCGGGGCCACCCGATCGCTCGAAGGCCGGTCGACCGAGATCGACAAGGACACCGTGGCCTACCACTTCCACGAGCCGCTGGGCGTGGTTGGGCAGATCATCCCGTTCAACTTCCCAATCCTGATGGCCGCCTGGAAGATCGCTCCCGCGCTGGCCGCCGGCAACTGCACGGTGGTGAAGCCGGCGTCCCCCACCCCGTGGTCGATTCTGAAGTTGGCGGAGGTGATCGCAGACATCGTCCCGCCCGGGGTTCTCAACATCGTGACCGGTCCGGGTGGCGAGATCGGCAAGGCGTTGGCCTCCAGCCCGCGGATCGCCAAGATCGGCTTCACCGGCGAGACCACCACTGGGCGCCTGATCATGCAGTATGCGGCGGAGAACCTGATCCCCTCGACCGTGGAGCTCGGCGGCAAGTCGCCCAACATCTTCTTCGCCGACGTCATGGACCATGACGACCGGTTCCTGGACAAGGCGATCGAGGGCCTGGTCCTCTACGCATTCAACAAGGGCGAGGTCTGCACCTGCCCATCCCGGGCGCTCGTCCAGGAGTCCATGTACGACCAGTTCATGGAACGCTGCCTGGACAGGATCGGTCGGATCACCCAGGGCAATCCACTCGACCCGACGACCATGATCGGTGCTCAGAACTCGGCCCAGCAGCTCGAGAAGATCACCGGGTACGTCGACATCGGCGTCCAGGAGGGTGCCGAGGTCTTGATCGGGGGGGAGCGCACGCCCCTCGACGGGGCGTTGATCGACGGCTACTACTTCGAGCCGACTGTCATGAAGGGCCACAACGACATGCGGATCTTCCAGGAGGAGATCTTCGGTCCCGTGCTCGCGGTCACGACGTTCACCGATGAGGCGGATGCCGTCCGGATCGCCAACGACACGCTCTACGGCCTCGGTGCGGGTGTGTGGACCCGGAACGGCAACCTGGCATATCGCATGGGACGGGCGATCGAGGCAGGGCGTGTCTGGACGAACTGCTACCACCTCTACCCAGCAGGAGCGGCGTTCGGGGGCTACAAGATCTCGGGCGTCGGCCGGGAGAACCACCTGATGATGTTGGAGCACTACTCCCAGACCAAGAACCTGCTCGTCAGCTACAGCGACGAACCACTCGGATTCTTCTAGCGGTCCGGGGCGAACGTCGGGGACCAGGGTGGACGAGGCGAACAGCGAGGTGCAGATGACGGTGGCCCGTGTCGTCGCCACGCCGGCCGCGCTCGAAGCGATCGACCGTGTGGTCGCCGAGCGTGGGCCGATCATGTTCTTCCAGTCAGGGGGTTGCTGCGACGGCAGTCTGCCGATGTGCTTCGGCGAGGACGAGTTCTCCATCGGCAGTCACGACATCCGACTGGGCGCCGTCGGTGACAGCCCTTTCTACATGGATCACCGGCAATTCGAGGCGTGGAAGCACACCCAGCTCATCCTCGACGTGGGTGCTGGTGATCCTGAGGGCTTCTCCCTCGCCGCGGGCGAGGACCAGCATTTCGTCACGCGCTCGAGGGTCTTCACCAAAGACGAGCTGTCCGCATTGGAGGGCATGGAGCGACCCTCGTGAGCGAGGCGTGCTTTCGGCTTCCAGGATTCCCGGGCCGCTGAGTGCTCTGCGAACTACCTGGCGCTGCATGCCAGTGTTCGCGAATCGCACGCAGCACCCGATTCCGGAGTGCCCTCTGTGGAATCAGCTGTCCGATCTGAGGACCAGTTGGGCGTTCTCAGCCTGTGTGGCTGAGGACCGCGTAGGTGGCTTGGAATAGCGAACGTCATGTGCGATGGGCAACTTGGACTCTGCGGTGTGAACCACGCGGATGGGGCCAGTCCGTTGGGGCGACTCGGGCGACTCGGGCGGCCAGAGCGCGGACAGGTTGGCGGAAGGTCTGCTCGGGCCCGGGCAGTTCCGCTGACGCCTCCACTCGGCTCGCCAACCGGCGAGACAGCGGACGGTTTCCGTGCTGCAACGACAGGTACCTGAGCGGGATTTGGCGATTGCTCGCGGGCAACGTGGACTCCACTTCGTGCGGTGCGGCGCCAGTCCGGGTTCCAGTTGGAGGTCAGATTCACCGAGGGGGCGGACGGTAAGGTGCGACGGTGTTGACTCGACTGCTGCGCACCTACCTGCGTCCCTACAGCGGCCAGGTCGTTGTCGTCGTGGCGCTGTTGGTGACCCAGACGATCGGGAACCTGTACCTGCCCAATCTCAACGCGGACATCATCAACAACGGGGTGGTCAAGGGGAACCTCCACTACATCCTGGTGACGGGAGCCCTCATGCTGGCCATCACCCTCGTCCTCGGGGTCGTCGCCATCGTGGCGGTGTACTTCGCCTCGCGCATCGCCATGGGAGCCGGTGCTGACATGCGGGCCGGGGTCTTCACCCGCGTCCAGGCGTTCTCGGCTCACGAGATGAACCGCTTCGGGACGCCGTCGCTCATCACCCGCAATACCAACGACATCCAGCAGATCCAGCTGTTCCTGCAGATGGCGCTCATGATGATGGTCATCGCCCCGATCATGTGCGTCGGCGGCGTGATCCTGGCCGTGCGGGAGGGTGCGGCACTTTCACCACTGTTGGCGGTGGCCGTGCCCGTGATGGCCCTGGTGATCGGCACCGTGTTGGCCATGGTGATGCCGCAGTTCCGCTTGATGCAGGTCAAGATCGACCGCATCAACCAGGTGCTCCGTGAGCAGATCACCGGGGTCCGGGTGATCCGCGCCTTCGTCCGAGGCCGGCCCGAGAGCCAGAGGTTCAGCGTCGCGAACTCGGATCTCACCGCGACTGCGCTGCGGGTGAACAGACTCTTCGCGCTCGCCCTGCCCGCCATGATGCTGATCATGAACCTGTCGATGGTCGCCGTCCTGTGGTTCGGCGGTCGCCTGGTGAGCGAGGGGTCCATGCCGATCGGCAACCTCACCGCCTTCCTCACGTACATCACACAGATCCTGCTCTCCGTGATGATGGCGGTGATGGTGGCGATCCTGATGCCGCGTGCGATGGCCAGCTCGGAGCGCGTCAAGCAGGTGCTCGACACCGTGCCGGCAATCGCCGACCCGCCTCACCCGATCAAGCCCGTGCACGTGACTGGTCTCGTGCAGTTCGAGCACGTCACCTTCGGGTATCCGGGCAGCGAACGTCCCGTCCTCGAGAACCTCTCCTTCACGCTGGAGCCGGGCGAGACCAGTGCGATCATCGGGGGGACCGGGAGCGGCAAGACGACGCTGCTCAACCTCATCCCCCGGTTCTTCGACGCCACCAGCGGCAACGTGCTGGTCAACGGGGTCGACGTGCGGGACCAGGAGCAAGAAGGGCTCTGGAGCTCGATCGGGCTGGTCCCGCAGGCGGCATTCCTGTTCAGCGGCACCGTTGGGAGCAACTTGCGTTTCGGCCGGCCGGAGGCGACCGATGCAGAGCTGTGGCACTCCCTCGAGATCGCCCAGGCGAGTGGTTTCGTCGCGGCGATGCCCGGGGGTCTCGAGGCGCCGATCGACCAGGGCGGCACCAACATCTCCGGGGGGCAGCGTCAGCGCCTGTCGATCGCACGGGCGCTGGTGAAGCAGCCCCGCGTGTACCTGTTCGACGACTGCTTCTCGGCACTCGATGCATCGACCGACGCTCAGCTGCGTGCGGCCCTGAAGGTGGGGACGCGTGGCACCGCGGTCGTGATCGTGGCGCAACGGGTCAGCACGATCATGCACGCAGACCGGATCATCGTGCTCGACGAGGGCAGCATTGCAGGGATGGGCACCCACTCGGAGCTGCTCACGAGCTGTCTCCCGTATCGCGAGATCGTCGTCTCCCAACTGGGCGAGGAAGCAGCGGCATGACCATGCCGGGCGGCGGCGGGATGCGCATGGGCGGCGGTATGGGCATGGGCGGTGTGCCGCCGCAACAGGGCCAGGACGTCCGGGGAACGCTGCGGCGGCTGCTCGGCAGATTGCGTCCCGAGCGGGTCAAGCTGGTGCTCGCGTTGTGCCTGGGCGTGGCCTCGGTCGGATTCGTGGTGGCAGGTCCGTGGATCCTGGGCAACGCGACCAACGTCCTGTTCGACGGCATCGTGGGCAAGCAGTTGCCGGCCGGGACCACCAAGGCACAGGCCATCGCCGGGCTGCAGGCCCATGGCCACGGTCAGATCGCCGCCATGGTCTCGGGAATGGACATCACCCCCGGCACCGGCGTGGACATCACCGAGCTGGGCCGGATCCTCGCTCTGGCGGCACTCGTGTACTTCCTCGGTGCAGCGTTCAACTACGGCCAGGGCTACACGATGGCGGGAGTCACCCAGCGCACCATGTTCGGGCTGCGCCGGGAGGTCGAGGAGAAGCTGGGTCGGTTGCCGCTGCGCTACTTCGACAGCCATCCGCACGGGGACATCCTGAGCAGGGTCACCAACGACATCGACAACCTCTCCACGACGCTGCAGCAGGGCCTGAGCCAGCTCCTGACCTCGGTGCTGACGATCGTGGGCGTCCTGGGCATGATGTTCTGGATCTCGCCGCTGCTGGCCGCGGTGTCCGCAGTCACCATCCCTCTGGCGATGGTGGTCACCTTCTTCATCGCCAAGCGTTCCCAGGTCCAGTTCGCGGCGCAATGGGGCCAGACCGGCAAGCTGAACGGACTCGTCGAGGAGACCCACACCGGACATGGACTGGTGCAGGTCTTCGGCCGCGGCAAGGCCACCATCGACGAGTTCGGCCGCCAGAATCGCCACCTGTACGAGGCGAGCTTCCGGGCGCAGTTCCTGTCCGGGATCATCCAACCGTCGATGCAGTTCATCTCCAACCTCAACTATGTGGTGATCGCGGTCCTGGGCGGCTACCGGGTGGCCTCGGGCCTGATGTCCCTCGGTGCCGTCCAGGCGTTCATCCAGTACTCGCGCCAGTTCACGATGCCGATCACCCAGATCGCCAGCCAGATGGGCATGTTGCAGTCGGGCCTCGCCTCGGCGGAGCGGGTGTTCGAGTTCCTCGATGCGCCCGAGGAGGCTCCTGAGGTTCCGCCGGGTCCGGACCACGTCCTGCGGCCCCGGGCGGCCGGACGGCTCCAGATGGAGCACGTCTCCTTCCGCTATGAGCCGGACAAGCCGTTGATCGAGGACTTCAACCTCGAGGTGGCGGCAGGCCAGACGGTGGCGATCGTCGGCCCGACCGGTGCCGGCAAGACCACCATCGTGAACCTGCTGGTGCGCTTCTACGAGATCGACGCCGGGCGCATCATCCTCGACGGGACCGACTATCGCGACCTGACCCGAGACGAGGTGCGCAGTTCGTTCGGAATGGTGCTGCAGGACACCTGGCTGTTCGCAGGGTCGATCCGCGACAACATCGGGTACGGGAGACCGGGGGCGACCGACGAGGAGATCATCGGCGCGGCCGAGGCCGCCTACGTCGATCACTTCGTCCGAACGTTGCCGGACGGCTACGCCACCGTGCTCGACGAGGACGCGTCGAATGTCTCCTCGGGGCAGAAGCAGCTGCTGACCATCGCTCGGGCCTTCCTGGCCAAACCGAGCATCCTCATCCTCGACGAGGCAACCAGTAACGTCGACACCCGCACCGAGGTGCTCATCCAGCAGGCCATGGCTCGGCTTCGCCAGGGCCGGACCAGCTTCGTCATCGCGCACCGGCTGTCCACGATCCGCGGCGCGGACACCATCTTGGTGATGGACGCCGGTCGCATCGTGGAGCAGGGAAGCCATGCGGAGCTGCTGGGGCGTCATGGCTTGTACCACTCCCTCTACGACAGCCAGTTCACCGAAGCGCAGGCCGCGAGCTGAGGCCACGGCAAGCGATCGAGTTGGCGAGATGCGCGATCGACCGTCCGAGTGGCGCTCTACCGATTCGATGAACGCGAAGGCGCGCACTCCGACGTGATCACTCACGAGGTGCGCCTCAGCTCTCCATGAGTGACGGACATGCGACACGGTTGAGGTCCTCGGCAGCTCGGGTGGGCCTGCACCATCGCACGATCACCTGGTTTGGCGTGAGGGAGGATCAGCCCAGCCACCAACGAGCTGAACGGTCACTGCGAAGCAATTGACCGACCCCACGTCGGATGGAGTCGATCGCCGGAGGGGCGGGCACTTCCAGGAGATACGGAAGGAGACGTGTGTCGATGCGACGGAGACCTCGGCGCGGACCTCAGGACCGGGAGTCGTCGACTGAGCTGGGTCCTGGTCGTCGGTCCGCGGCTTCGGCGGGGAGCGACCAGGCTCCCGCCATGCAGGTGCGCGGACTCGAGAAGTCCTACGCAGGTGTTCCCGCCGTCGCAGGTATCGACCTGACCATCAACCATGGCGAGATCTTCACCCTGCTCGGGTCCAACGGGGCCGGGAAGACCACGACTGTGGAGGTCTTGGAGGGCTACCGCGCTCGTGACGTCGGCGAGGTCACCGTCTTGGGTTACGACCCCGGCCACGAACGTGCACAGCTGAAGGGTCATATCGGCATCGTGCTGCAATCAACGGCTGTCGAGCAGTACCTGACGGTTGCCGAGACGCTCACGATGTACGCAGAGATGTTCGCGCATCCCCGGCCGGTCGACGAGGTGATCGGGCTCGTCGGTCTCGCCGACAAGCGGGACGCGCGCGTGATCCACCTCTCTGGCGGCTTGCAACGAAGACTGGATATGGCGATCGCGTTGACGGGTGATCCGCAACTGCTCTTCCTCGACGAGCCGACGACCGGCTTCGACCCATCGGCACGGCACGAAGCGTGGGACGTCATCAAGGACCTCGCCGCTCTGGGCAAGACGGTGTTCCTCACCACCCACTACATGGATGAGGCTCAGTACCTCGCCGACCGGGTGGCCGTGATCGCCGGGGGCAGGATCGTTGCCGAAGGCCCGCCGTCGACGTTGGGTCATCGGGATCGGGCTACGGCCCGCGTCCGCTGCCGGCTGCCCGCCGGCCCCACGCCGCCAGTGGGCCTCGGAGCCCCGCCGGGGCCGGACGGGTTCGTCGAGGTTGCTGTGGACGACGCCGTGTCCGAGGTACACCGGCTCTTGCAATGGGCGGTCGACGAGCATGTCGAGCTCGAGGGCTTCGAGGTCAAGAGGCCGTCGCTCGAGGACGTGTACCTGGCGTTGACGGACCATCGGTCGGGCGAGGAGTACGAATCTGATGCCAGCAGGACGTGGCCATGACGGCCCTGAACCTCACGTTCTCGCAAGTCCGCTATGTGAACAAGGCGTTCTGGCGCAATCCCTCTCGGGCGTTCTTCACGTTCGCGTTCCCTCTCATGTTCCTCGTGATCTTCACGTCCCTGCTCGGAAACGGAACCGTCCACATCGGCTCGATGTCCGTGAAGGCCGCGACCTACTACGTGGCTGCCATGGCGTCGTTCGGGGTCATCACCGCGTGCTACTCCAATATCGCCATGACACTGGCGTTCCAACGGGACACCGGGGTACTGAAACGGATCGACGGGTCACCGTTGCCCGGCGGTTCCTTCCTGGGTTCACGAGTGATCCACGCGCTGTTTGTCGCTGTACTGCTGGTCGCCATCACTGCCGCGTTCGGGCGGGCGTTCTACGGAGCCGAGATACCGGGCGGCATCCTGCTCGTCCGCTTCCTGGTCATGCTCGTCGTGGGGGCAACCGCGTTCTGCGCACTGGGTCTGGCGGCAACCGCGGTCATCCCGAACGCTGATGCTGCACCCGCCATCGTCAATGCCAGCATCCTCCCGCTGCTCTTCCTCTCCGGCATCTTCATCCCGTTCGGCAATGACACACCGGCATGGATCATGTGGATTGCCCGTATCTTCCCGGTCCGGCACTTCGCCGCCGGCATGCAGGCGGGCTTCATCGGCACACCGTTTGACTGGACTGATGTCATGGTGGTGGCTGCGTGGGGAGTGGCCGGGCTCGCGCTGTCGATCCGCTTCTTCAGCTGGGAGCCTCGTTCCGGATAGCGATGGTCCGAGGAGATCCGGTGCAGGACCATGGCTGTCAGCGAGCGACTGAGGCTGCGAACCCCGAGTGTCCTCAGCTGCACGCGCTGAGGCCGACGCTCGCGGCACTGCCGCCACTTCACTAGGTGGCATCGGATCTGATACCATAAGTCCGTGGACGCGGGACTGGTCATCCGAACGGCTAGGAGGCAGTCGAGCCTCAGCCTTCGGGCCCTTGCCGCTCGGGCCGGAACCTCGCACGCCACGCTCTCGGCCTATGAGAACGGCCGGGTGGATCCGACGACGGCAGTACTTTCACGGATCGTCGCCGCGGCGGGATGCTCGCTCGAGGCGACCCTCCTCGGGATCCCCTCCGATTTCGAAGAGATGTCCCGCGGTGACGAGTTGATCGCCGTTCTCGAGTTGGCCGAGCAGTTCCCCGCCCGCCATGCCTCCAACGTGGAGTTCCCACTCTTTCGACCGACATGACGTCGATCGTCGACAAGATCCTGGTGATCAGCGCGGCCCTGGATGGCCAACGACTCCCCTACGCCTTCGGTGGCGCGTTGGCATTGGCGTTCTGCACCGAGCGTGCCCGGGGCACCATCGATATCGATGTGAACGTCTTCGTCGGCCAGGACGAGGCCGACAGGGTACTGGGCGCCCTGCATCCTCCCGTGAGCCATACGGATGCCGACCGCCTGGCCCTCGAACGCGACGGCCAGACCCGGCTGTGGTGGGAACAGACGCCCGTGGACATCTTCCTGGACACGACCGAGTTCCACGTCCAAGCGGCACAGCGTCGCCAACTCCATGATTTTGGTGGTCGGCGGATCCCATTTCTTGGTTGTTCCGATCTGGCCGTCTTCAAAGCCTTCTTCAACAGGACGAAGGACTGGGCCGATCTCGAGGAGATGATTGCGATCGGTGCGCTCAACGTCGATCAGACCCTCGGTGTGCTGGTTCGCTATCTGGGGGAGGTTGACGATCGCGTGGAGAGGTTCCGATCGCTGACCGCTCCTGAGGATTGACCGGCTTCGACCCCGACGCCCCGGGAACATGCGGTCCCTTGCAATGCCACCTCCATCGACCGATCGTCCTCAGCTGTGCGCGCTGAGGACGAGAGTTGCTGATCTCTGGAAGCCTGGGCCGATTCATGTGCCGGCTGGCCAGGAGGCTCGAGTACATCCGTTCCCGGCTGTGATCCTCGACGTGGGTGGGCCCAGTGCCATGCACCTGGCTGCGGCGGTTCATCTCGAGGATGCTCTTCCTCCGGAAGGATGGACGTCACGCCACGCGCTTGCGGTACGCATCGACTGGTTGCAGGAGAGTACGTCCCCGCCGCCACGAGAACGTCATCACGAGCGGAATGCGGTGGACCTCCATGGCATCGGAAGCGACCTTCGGCAACTGTGCCGAAGGATGGCTCGACCGATGGATCGACCTGGCCGAGCGGACGATCGAACTCTACGAGTGGCTGCTTGCGCGCCACATCGTCCCGACGGTCGGCTCCGCCCCGATCCCGTCGATCGGCACCGCGGCGGTGCGCCGGTGGCATGCAGGAATCGCCCGCACCCACCCGACGACCGCAGCGAAGGCCTACCGGCTGATGTCCTCGATCATGCGGTCCGCTGAGACGGACGGCGACATCGACGAGAACCCGTGCCAGGTCCGTGGAGCCGCCGTGGAGCTGGCCCCAGAACGACCGATCGCCACCATGGCTGAGGTGGACGCCAGCGAGGAGCTGATGACCTCGACCCTCCGGATCGCCGTCGTCCTCGCGGCGTGGTGCCAACTGCGCAGGGGAGAAGTCCGAGGATTGCGCCGCAGGGATGTGGACCTCGGGCATGGGCTGGTGACGATCGACGTCACCCGGACGACAGCGATGTCAGGGCGCACGATCGTCAACGAGCCGAAGACACGGGCAGGGAAGCGCACGGTTGCCATCCCGCCGAACGCACTGGTGGCAATCGCCGCCCACTTCGACGCCCACGTTGGGCTCGATCAGGATGCTCTCGTCGATGGTGGGACCGATCGGTCACTCAGCGTCACCCGGGCCGCGGCCCGGGCCCGTGTCGGGCGGGACGATCTCTGCTTCCACCAACTGCGGCATTCGGGACTCACGTGGTCGGCGGCCACCGGTGCCAGCGTGGCCGAACTGATGCGGCACGGCGGCCACGCGTCCCGGGCGGCAGCGCTCCGCTGCCAGCACGCGACCGACTAACGGGATCGAGCACTTGCTCGAGCGTCAGCTGAATTGGCCGGAGGGTGATGATGTATACTTACATCATGCAGAGGACGCAGATCTCGCTCACTGCTGAGGAGCGTCGTGTGCTTGATGCAGAGGCGGCGCGGACCGGCCGATCCATAGCGGCCCTTATCCGCGATGCCGTCGAGATCGTCTACGGCACGGAGCGATCGGGCAAGGACGATCTCGCGGCAATGCAGCGGGCATTCGGATCGTGGACGGGCCGAGACACCGACGGTGCCGGATGGGTCGAGGAGCGTCGCTCCGGGTCGCGTCTGCCCCGTCGTGACCCATGACCGCCCTTGTGGACACGTCGGTGCTCATTGACTACCTACGAGGGCACCGAGGTGCAGCCGAGGTCCTGGAAGGCGAGCGAGCTGAAGCGCCGCTGCACGCAAGTGAAATGACGCGTCTGGAGGTCCTGGCCGGCATGCTGGCGAATGAGGATGACGCCACCCGGGCGCTGCTGTCGACGCTGGTCTGGCACCCGGTCGACGCAGATGTGGCGGAGGATGCTGGAGCACTCGGGAGGACGTGGCTTCCCAGCCACCGGTCGATCGACAGCGCCGATCTCGTCATTGCGGCCACGGCCAAGCGGGCAGATGCCCGCCTCCTCACGTGCAACGTGAAGCACTTTCCGATGTTCACCGACCTCTCGGCGCCATACTGAGGAACACCCGAACCCCGTCAGCGTGGAGCCGAAGGTCCTCAGCCTGTGCCGCTGAGGACCACGAGTTCGTTCACAGCCCGCCCAGTGACACCCAGACGTCCCTGGACGTGCCGGTGACATGCCAGCCGAGCCTCTCCTGTCTCGCCATCGGTACCGTTGCCCGTACCATCGTGGTTTGGCGGCGACATGCCGCCGGGCCATCAACGGAGGCATCGTGGACGAAGAGGGTTGGTACAAGGATCCGTTCGGACTGCACCAGGCCCGTTGGATCTCCGTCGGCACGCCCACCGCATCGGTGCGAGATGGTTCGGTCGAATCGCAGGACCCTCCGCCATCGACCGTCATAGAGGGCGAGCTTGAACGCGTACCCGGGACAGCACCATCGTGGGGCGAGGATCTGAGACGTGCAGACGATGCGGAAAGCGGGACAGTCGATCTCGACGCACTGACCGATGCTGCCAAGAGTGCCATCGACGGCGCCACTGGGCTGTAGGCCTCACTATTCGAAGGTCGGCGCAGGCTCCCAGACCTCGAGCTCCTTGCTGCGCCCTGTCGTTCATGTCGGAACGTTGGATCATCGACAGCGACCGGTGCCCATTGCCCCACCCACCCGAAGTGTCGGCCACGAGTTGATCCGGTCGTCAGCTGCCCGGGCCGAGCACCTGGACATCGTCATCAGTTGCGCGAGCTCGGGCCGTTCAAGACGGAGCTGAACCCGATCCTCTCGCTGTTCCGAGAGCGCCGCCCGACGTGGGTACTGCCCGTGACTACTCGGGCCCCAACGCATCTGGCCCCGGTTCGTCGGGTCTCGGGTCGTCAGGGACTTCCATCGTGTCAAAGGCCGTGGTGTCGATCACGTCTCCCGACTGCACCTGGCCGAACTGCCAGACGAATGCCCCACTCTGGCTCGCCCGCCGCTCTCGGCGCTTCGGGCTCAAGGCGAGCAGCACCCGGTCCACGGCCCAGACGAGGAGTCCGATGATCAGCAGTCCGGCAACGATGCCCAAGGCAATGAATCCGAGGAAGAAGACCAGCACGACGATCGCGGCGAACGCCACCACCCCGATGATCGTGCTCAGGCAACCGAGCCCGGATGGGGGACGTTGGTCGTTCGTCATCTGCCGATCTTCCCACTGGCCGCGGTACGGAGTCCTGAGCCCCTGGTGATTCGGATCCAGCACCGATTCTCAGCCTGGCCAGCTGAGGACACCGTGCGGGTCTCGAGTGGCCCACCCCCGGGCTCTCGGCCTGAGCTGGTGGCACCCACCAGCTCTCCACCGGACCACCGCCCTGGTCCGACGTCCGGTCAGACGATGGTCCCGGGTGTCGGCCCTGAGTAGACCTCGAAGAAGCGGTCGATCATCTCGGGGGGGACGGCGAGGTTCGCATCGTGGTCGGTTCGGAGGCACACCACCGCCGGCCCGTCAGCCTCCTTGGCCCGACGCACCGCAGGCTCGACGTCCTCGATCCGCTCCGCGTACTCACCGTGGCAGCCCAGGCCCTGGGCCATGACGTCCCAGCGCACGTCGCCCTGGCTGGTGCCGAAGGTGTGCCCGTAGATCGCCAACTCGTTGGGCTCCTCCATCGTCCAGGATCCTTCGGCGAAGACGACGGTGGTGACGTCGAGCCCTTCTCGCGCCGCCGACTGCCACTCCATCGCGTTGAAACCCGCCGCTCCGTCCCCGGTGACGCAGACCACGTCGCGTTCCGGGGCGCCGAGCTTGGCCCCGATGGCCTGGGGGATCCCCGAGCCGAGCATGCCCAGTTCGAGGATGCTGTGGTACGAGCGTGGCCGGGTGGGCGGCAGGGCCCCATAGGCCCACAGCGAGGTGTTGCCGCCGTCGGCTACGTAGACCGCGTCAGGCCCGAACACCTGGCCGACGATGGCCATGGCGATGGCCGGATGGATGCCCGATCCTCCCCACTGCGCGACCGGTGCCAGCAGCTGCTCCTGCCACGCCACATCGATTTCCCGGTACCTCCGGAGGTCATTGCCGTCGCCAGGAGCCACCGCCCGTTGACCCAGGAGCCGGGCGATCCCCTCGAGCGCGTCACCCACGTCAGCCACGACGCCGAGCGTCAGCGCCCGGGTCACCCCCATGTCACGGGGCTCGATGTCGATCTGGATGAGTCGCTGCCCGGCCGGGTCTCCCCAGTACTTGTCGTAGGGGAGATCGAGGTTCCCCATGCGTGACCCCGCCACCAGGATGACGTCCGCCTCACGGCGGGCCAGGTCGCCGGCGGTACCGAAGCCGGACACGAAGTTGGGATGGGTGCTCGGGACGCTGGCCCGTCCCGC
>Ga0209048_10001008_pt1 | contig 29532 bp, 25 predicted proteins | sample FrelakmetCRP12CR_FD_187146 | JGI IMG/M metagenome (GOLD analysis project Ga0209048, IMG submission 187146) | Freshwater lake sediment microbial communities from the University of Notre Dame, USA, for methane emissions studies - CRP12 CR (SPAdes)... | ecosystem: Environmental > Aquatic >... | reverse complement strand
CTGGGTATTGGGGCCGGCCGAGGGACCGAACGGTGTGGCGGCAGTGTGCCCATGGAATCGCACCGACAGGTCGCGGCGTGGGTCGCCGAGCACGAACTTGCGCAGCGGCAGGTCATGAATAGATTGACGTGCGTCGAATTCGCGCAGCATGCGCCGCGCCAGGGCGCGGATCGCTCCGCCTACACCATGTCACCCAGCCGGCCGTGCCACTGCTCTACGCCCTGGAGTCGCTTCAGGGCCGCCGTTCCCAGCTGCGCGGCCACTTGCCCGCAGAGGAAGTTGATCACGCTGACGGCGGCCACGTAGGTGTCGAACATCGCCGCGCCGCGGCAGTGGCAGCCAAGCGTCCAGTCGACACCCGGCACATCGGCCACGCCGGTGGGGTCTGTCAACAGCACGATGCGCACGCCCTCGGCGCGCGCGGCCTGGATGGCTGCGGCAAAGCCCGGCACACGCCGGCGCATGCCCACAGCCAGGATCACGTCCCCCCGGCCCAGGCCGACCAGGCTTTCGGACAGAGTCTGCGACGGCAGCGGCGCCAAGTCCACCGCAGGGCGCAGAAGGCCGAGCTGGATGCGCGCGTAGAGGGCCAGCCAGGCGCTGTTGCGAAACCCCAGCACGACCACGCGGCGGGCGCGTGCCAGTGCTAGCACGCTGCCGTCAAGCGCGGCCTCGTCCAGCCCGTGCAAGGTGTGCGCCAGCGACTGCTGATCGGCCGCCACGTGCTGGGCGTAGTCTGCCTTCCGGCCGTCGCCCGGCGGCGCATCGGACTGCAGATACAGCGGTGCGCCCCACTGCCGGGCCAGCCGCGCCTCGCTGCGCGCGGCGCTGTGGCTGTCGTAGCCCAGGCGCTGAAGCAACCGCGTCACCGCCGCCTTGGAAACGCCGGCGTCGGCAGCCAGTTCCGTGGCCGAGTGCGTGGCCAGACGACCGGGGTGATTGAGAAGCACGTCGGCCACGCGCGCCTCGCTGCCCGGCAGACCCTCGTAGCAGGCGTGGATGCGGCTTTCCAGCGCCACCGATGGCGACTTCGCCTGCTTGGCAGACTTCGACGCGCGGGCGCGGTGCAGGGCTGGGGCAGAACTCATTTCGACCATTGGCCGGGCCAGCGGCACAGGCAGCAAGCCCCTGTGGCGGCAACGGCTGTTGCTTCGACGCCGCAACAGTATCTGAAACTCTTGTTTTAGGAAACTGCTTTGTGAAACAATACCACCAACCTGATGCACCGACAGGTGCGCAGGTCAGGGACCGTGCCGGGACTCTTGTCCTGGCTTCGCAGACCCAAAGCCAATGCAGCCAAACCTTCGCACCCCGCACAGCGCACCGCCTCAGGCTGCCCGCACGTCCACCGCCATGCCCTGCGGTGAACGCGCCAAAGTCGTTTCGGTGCTATCTGTGTCGAGTTTGCCGTGGCGCGGGAAGGCAGGCCCTTGCCCCAGACGACCGGAGGCCAAGCACGAGGCCTTGGATGTCCTTTGGCGGCCGCTGGAGGCGCAAACAACGGGGGCAGATCATCATGCTGATTGAATTCGTGCTCAATGGGATCAGGCAACGCGTGGACACGCGGCCTGGCGAGAATTTCCTGGAGGTGCTGCGCGAGCGCTGCGGCATCACCTCGTTGAAGGACGGTTGCAGCCCGCAGGGCCAGTGCGGTTGCTGCGTGGCACTGGTGGACGGCAAGCCGAAGACGACCTGTGCCATGCCCGCGCGCGTGGCCCAGGGCAAGCACATCGTCACCCTCGACGGCCTGCCGAGCGCCGAACGCCAGCAGATCTCCGACTGTTTCACCGCCACCGCCGGCCTACAGTGCGGTTTCTGCATCCCTGGCATCGCGCTGCGCGCCAAGGCCATCACCGACCGCGACCCCGCGCCGACGCGTGAAGCCATCGCCAACGCCCTGGACGTTCACCTGTGCCGTTGCACGGGCTATGTGAAGATCATCGACGCGGTCCAGTTGCTGGCCGCCGTCAAGCACGGCGGCGCGACCATCCCGCCGGCCTGCAGCGACGGCCGGGTCGGCCAGCCGCTGGCGCGCATCGGTGGCGCGGAGGCGGTGCTCGGGGAGCGGGCCTATGTCGGGGACCTCACGCTTGCGGGGATGCTCCACGGCGCCCTCGTGCTGTCCCCGCATCCCCGCGCCCGCGTGCTGAGCATCGACACATCACGGGCCCGCGCGCTGCCGGGCGTGGAAGTTGTCGCCACCGCCGCGGACGTTCCGGGTGAACGCTGGTACGGCATGCTCTACAACGACTGGCCCGGTTTCATCGCCGAGGGCGAAGAGACACGATACGTGGGCGACGTGCTGGCCGCGGTGGCAGCGGTCGACCGCCAGACGGCGCGCGCCGCTGCCGAGCTGGTCGACGTCACCTACGAGGTGCTGCCCGCCACGCTGGACCCGCTGCAGGCGCTGGAGCCCGGCGCGCGCCAGATCAACCCACAGCACGACAACCTGCTGGGCCGCTCGAAGGTGTTGCGCGGTGACGTCGATGCAGCGCTGGCCGCCAGTGCGCACGTGGTCAACGGCCACTGGCAGACCCAACGCATCGAGCACCTCTTCCTGGAGCCCGAAAGCGCGCTCGTCGAGCCCCTGCCCGACGGCCACTTGCACCTGCGCACGCAGGGCCAGGGCATCTTCGACGACCGCCGGCAAGTGGCGCGCTTCCTGGGCATGCCCATCGAGAAGATCTTCGTCGAGCTCTTCCCCAACGGCGGCGCATTCGGCGGCAAGGAAGACATGACGGTGCAGGCACAGACAGCGTTGCTGGCACACCTCACGGGCCGCCCGGTGAAGCTCACGCTCAGCCGCGAGGAATCCATCCGCCTGCACCCCAAGCGCCATCCGATTGCCCTGGACTACACCATGGGCTGCGATGCCAACGGCATCTTCACTGCGGTGAAGGCACGCATGGTGGGTGACTCGGGTGCCTACGCATCGGTGGGAGGCAAGGTGCTGGAGCGCGCCGCCGGCCATGCCTGCGGCGCCTACCGCGTGCCCAACGTCGACGTGCAGGCGCTGGCCGTGTACACCAACAACCCGCCCTGCGGCGCGATGCGCGGCTTCGGCGTGAACCAGGCGCACTTTGCGCTGGAGGCCTGCATCGACATGCTGGCCGACAAGCTGGGGCTCGACCACTGGGAGATCCGCTGGCGCAACGCGCTGAGCGTAGGCGACACCTTCACCACCGGCCAGGTGCTCGACAAGGCGGTCGGCATCCGCAAGACGCTGCAAGCCATCAAGCCGCACTGGGACGCCGCGGTGGCCTCCGGACGGGCTGTGGGTATTGCCTGCGGCGTGAAGAACAGCGGAATTGGCAACGGCGTGGTCGAGTTCGGCAAGGTGCGGCTGGTGGTCGAGCGCGACGGCCGCATCACGCTGTACAACGGCTTTACCGAAATGGGTCAGGGCTTGATGACGGTGCTGGTGCAACTGGCGGTTGAAACCACCGGCCTGCCAGCCGCCATCTTCGTGCCCAAGATCGACAGCACTTATGACCTGGACTGTGGCCAGACCACAGGCTCGCGCGGCACGCTGCTGAGCGGGCGAGCCGTGCTCGATGCTGCCGCCAAACTCAAGGCCGACCTCGACGCCGGCCTCACGCTAGACAAGCTCAATGGCCGAGTCTACGTGGGCGAAACCGTGATCCGCGACACCACGGCACTGGAGGCCAAGGTCGACAGGATCAAGACCCACACCACCTTCGGCTATGCCACGCAGATGGTCGTCCTCGACGTCTCCGGGCGCGTCGACCGCGTGGTGGCCGCGCACGACGCCGGCCGCGTGCTCAACCCGGCGCTGGCGTCGGGGCAGATCGAGGGCGCGATCCACATGGGCCTGGGCTATGCGCTGACCGAGGAATTGTGCTGCGAAAACGGCATGCCGGTGACGTTCAAGCTCAAGGAGATCGGTGTGCTGCGCGCGCGCGACATGCCGCAGGTCGACGTGATCCTGGTCGAAGAACCCGAGCCCGAAGGCCCGATGGGCGCCAAGGGCATCGGCGAGATCGGCCTCGTGCCCACAGCGGCCGCAGTGGCCAGCGCGCTGCAGCGTTTCGACGGCATCCGCCGCTACACGCTGCCGATGAAGGACTCGCCGGCAGCGCGCGCGATGAGCGTGGGTTTCACGCTGCTAAAGACGTGAACCCCGAAGGCTTCGTCAACACTCGCGCGACCATGCCCACCCTGCCCGCCGAACTGCGCTGCTGCGCAACCGATCGCAATTCATGTGGCCCTGGGAAGAGCCGCCGCACAGCGTGGCCAGCGGCATCCTCGACGATGAAACCTACGACTGGCTGGCCGTCCTGCGCGGCGTGGTGGCCCCCGGCGCGCGGGTGGGCGTGCGGCTCACCGGCGCGCAGCGCTGAAGACATGACCCCTTGACCAACCTCCCGCGCAGCCGCCAGCCCACGACATGGGTTGCGGCGCCGGGCCTAAACAGGAAGCTGCAATGAAGAAGATCCAAAGTCTGCTCGCGGAAATCGGCCAGCTCAAGTCGGGGCTGCATGCGAAAGACTTCCTCCTCAGCTGGGAACAGACGCCCGCCGAGTTGCGCCAGGTGCTGATGCTGGCCGACGCCATCAAGAGCATGCGTGCCAAGAACATCGACACGCGGGTGTTCGGCACCGGCATCGGCGTTTCGGTGTTCCGCGACAACTCCACGCGCACGCGCTTTTCGTATGCCTCGGCGTTGAACCTGCTGGGCCTGACGCAGCAGGACCTGGATGAAGGCAAGTCTCAAATTGCGCACGGCGAGACGGTGCGCGAGACGGCCAACATGATCTCGTTCTGCGCCGATGCCGTCGGCATCCGCGACGACATGTTCCTGGGCGCGGGCAATGCCTACATGCGCGAAGTTGGCGCGGCGCTCGACGACGGCTTTGCCCAGGGCGTGCTGCCGCAGCGCCCGGCGGTGATCAACCTGCAGTGCGACATCGACCACCCGACGCAGAGCATGGCCGACCTGGCCTGGCTGCAAGAGCACTTCGGCAGCCTGGACAAGCTCAAAGGCAAGAAGATCGCCATGACCTGGGCCTACTCGCCGAGCTACGGCAAGCCGCTGTCGGTGCCGCAGGGCATCATCGGGCTGATGACGCGCTTCGGCATGGACGTCACTCTGGCCCACCCCGAGGGCTACGACCTGATCCCGGCGGTGGTGAAGGTGGCGCACAAGAACGCCAAGGCCAGCGGCGGCAGCTTCCAACAGGTGGCCACGATGGAAGAAGCCTTCAAGGGCGCCGACATCGTCTACCCCAAGTCGTGGGCACCCTACAAGGTGATGCAGCAGCGCACCAAGCTGCTGCGCGCCAGCGACCACGACGGCCTGAAGGCGCTTGAAAAGACCTGCCTGACGCAGAACGCCGAGCACAAGCACTGGCACTGCGACGAGGCCATGATGAAGCGCACCGCCAGGGGCAAGGCGCTTTACATGCACTGCCTGCCGGCAGACATCACCGGCGTGTCCTGCGCCAGCGGCGAGGTCAGCGCCGCTGTCTTCGACAAGTACCGCATCCAGACCTACAAGGAAGCCGGCTGGAAGCCCTACATCATCGCCGCGATGATCATGGCACGACGCTTCGCCGACCCGGGGCAGGTGCTGGCGCAGGTGCTGGCCGAGTCCCGTCCGCGCGTGCGCGCGGCCGACGGCCAGTGAGCGGGCCAACTTCTGGAGCAAACCTCATGAAACACACACAGATTCCCTTCGAACAGATCCTGCAGAAGGCCCAGCACTACAAGGCCGACATGACGCGCTTCCTGCGCGACATGATCGCCATCCCCAGCGAAAGCGCCGACGAAGAGAAAGTCGTGCTGCGCATCAAGCAGGAGATGGAGAAGGTCGGCTTCGACAAGGTCGAGATCGACCCCATGGGCAACATCATCGGCACCATCGGCAACGGGCCGCACCTGATCGCGATGGATGCGCACATCGACACCGTCGGCGTGGGCAACATGAAGAACTGGAGCTTCGACCCCTACCAGGGCATGGAAGACGACGAGATCATCGGCGGCCGCGGCGGGTCGGACCAGGAAGGCGGCATGGCCTCGATGGTCTACGCCGGCAAGATCATCAAGGACCTGGGCCTGACCGACGCCTACACGCTGCTTGTCACCGGCACGGTGCAGGAAGAAGACTGCGACGGCCTGTGCTGGCAGTACCTGATCGAGCAGGGCAAGATCCGGCCCGAGTTCGTCATCAGCACCGAGCCCACCGACTGCCAGATCTATCGCGGCCACCGCGGCCGCATGGAGATCCGCGTCGACGTACAGGGGCGCAGCTGCCACGGCTCGGCGCCGGAGCGCGGCGACAACGCGATCTTCAAGATGGCGCCCATCCTCATCGAACTGCAGGGCCTGGCCAAGAATCTGGGTGACGACGAGTTCCTGGGCAAGGGTACGCTCACCGTGTCGGAGATCTTCTTCACCTCGCCCAGCCGCTGCGCGGTGGCCGACAGTTGTGCCGTGTCCATCGACCGGCGGCTGACCTGGGGCGAGACCTGGGAGCGCGCGCTGGACGAAATCCGCGCCCTGCCGGCCGTGAAGGCTGCAAACGCAGTCGTCTCGATGTACCACTACGAGCGGCCGTCGTACACCGGCCTGGTCTACCCGACCGAATGCTTCTTCCCGACCTGGAAGACGCCCGAGGACCATGTCACCGTGCGCACCCTGGTGCATGCCTACGAAGGCCTGTTCAAGCGCAAGCCGGTGATCGACAAGTGGACTTTCTCCACCAATGGCGTGTCCATCATGGGCCGCCACGGCATCCCGGTGGTCGGCTTCGGCCCCGGCAAGGAGCCCGAGGCGCACGCGCCCAACGAGAAGACCTGGAAGGAGCACCTCGTCAAGTGCGCCGCCATGTATGCGGCGGTGCCGGTGACCTACCTGCAAGAGCTGGCTCAGCCAGCCTGAGTCCAGCATGGGCAAGACCATCGTCATAGCTCTGGGCGGCAACGCGCTGGGGGAAAGCCTGGCCGAGCAGATGGCCGCGGTGAAGTCCACCGCGCGCTCCATCGTCGACCTCATCGCGCAGGGCCACCGCGTCGTCATCACGCACGGCAACGGCCCGCAGGTCGGCATGATCGACGCGGCCTTCGAGGCCGCCGCGATGAGTGAGGCGCACACGCCGCATCTGCCGATGTCGGTGTGCGTGGCGCTCAGCCAGGGCTACATCGGCTACGACCTGCAAAACACGCTGCGCGAGGAACTGCTCGACCGCGGCATGCGGGTTCCCGTGGCCTCGCTGATCACGCAGGTCATTGTCGACGAGCACGACCCGGCCTTCAAGGATCCGAGCAAGCCCATCGGCTCGCACTTCTCGCAAGCCGAGGCGGAGGTCATGATGCGCAACGGTTACGTCATGAAGGAAGACGCCGGCCGCGGCTGGCGCCGCGTGGTGGCCTCGCCCAAGCCCTTGGACGTGGTGGAAAAGGAAACCGTGCGCGTCATGGTGCAGGCCGGGCAGCTGGCCATTGCGGTGGGTGGCGGCGGCATACCGGTGTACCGGCAGGGCAACCACCTGAAGGGTGCCAGCGCCGTGATCGACAAGGACCTGGCCAGTGCCAAGTTGGCGGAGATGATCGACGCCGACCTGCTCATCATTCTCACCGCGGTGGAACGCGTGGCGCTGAACTTCGGCAAACCGGATCAGCGCTGGCTGGATCACCTGAGCGTAGAGGAAGCCCGCCGCTGCATGAGCGAAGGCCACTTCGCCAAGGGTTCGATGCTGCCCAAGGTGCAGGCTGCGGTGGACTTCGCCGCATCCAAGCCCGGCCGCTCGACGCTGATCACGCTGCTGGCCAAGGCCAAGGAAGGCATCGAAGGGCGCACGGGGACGCGGATAGGATGACCCGACGCGCAGGGGGCGGCCAAGGCATGCGCCGTGGCGGCTCCGCCGCAGACGCATAGCCACCGGAGGGCGACCCCCATGTCACGATTCGTCAACGTTGCGATCGGCCAGCTTGGCCCCATTGCCAAGCACGAAAGCCGCTCGCAAGTCGTGCAGCGCCTGAGCGCGCTGATGCTCCAGGCGCACCAGATGGGTTGCGACCTGGTCGTCTACCCCGAACTGGCGCTGACCACCTTCTTTCCGCGCTGGTACATCGAAGACCCGGCCGAGCTCGACGCCTACTACGAGCGCGAGATGCCTGGGCCCGAGACGCAGGCCTTGTTCGACCTGTCCCGCAAACTGGGCATCGGCTTTTACATTGGCTATGGCGAATTGGCTGTCGAGGACGGGCGCACGCGCCACTACAACACGTCCATCATCGTCGACAAGAGCGGGGCCATCGTCGGCAAGTACCGCAAGGTGCACCTACCGGGGCACGCAGAACACGAGCCGTGGCGCGATTTCCAGCACCTCGAGAAACGCTACTTCGAAGCCGGCAAGGACTTCCCGGTCTTCGAGGTCTTCGGCGGCGTGTTCGGCATGGCCATCTGCAACGACCGGCGCTGGACGGAGACCTACCGCGAGATGGGCGTGCAGGGCGTGGAAATGATCCTCATCGGCTATAACACCCCGGTTCACAACCCGCCGGCACCCGAGCACGACGACCTGTCGCTGTTCCACAACCAGCTCGTCATGCAGGCCGGCGCCTACCAGAACGGCACCTGGGTCGTCGGTGTGGCCAAGGCCGGCATCGAAGAAGGCGTGGACCAGATCGGCGGCAGCTGCGTCGTGGCGCCATCGGGTGAAGTCGTCGCCTCGTGCACGACCAAGGGCGACGAACTGGCGCTGGCCCGCTGCGACCTGGACCTGTGCAACTCGTTCAAGGAGACCACGTTCAATTTCGACCTGCACCGTCAACCAGAGGCATACAGCCGCCTGGTGGCCCGCAAGGGGCCCGGGCTGATGGCCGACGGCACACCAATCAAGCCCGCCAACCCACCGGCGCCCGATCCGGCATAGACAGTGTGCCCCGTCGGCGCCCGAGAGCGAACCTGCGTGTCACCACCGGCACATTTGGCTACGAGGAGATCCCTATGAGCGACATCATGCGTCCCGTTCCGTTTGAAGGACTGCTGGCGCGAATCTTCGGTGAGTACAAGGCAAGCCGTTCGATATTCGACATCTCCGAGAACCAGTTCTATCGCAAAGCCGACGACCGCCTGATCAAGGTGTTTGGCGAAACCTGCGAGACGCCGGTCGGGCCGGCCGCCGGGCCGCACACGCAGCTGGCGCAGAACATCGTGGTCTCGTGGCTGACCGGTGGCCGCTTCATCGAGCTGAAGACGGTTCAGATCATGGACCGTCTGGAGATCGCCAAACCCTGTATCGACGCAGAGGACGAGTGCTACAACACCGAATGGTCGACCGAGTACACGCTGCCCAAGGCCTTCGATGAATACCTGAAGGCCTGGTTTGCGCTGCACCTGCTGGAAGAGCTCTTTGACCCGCGGCTCGATGGCGAAGCCAACTCGTTCAGCTTCAACATGAGCGTGGGCTACAACCTCGAGGGCATCAAGCAGCCGGCGATGCAGGAGTACATCGACAGCATGGTCGATGCGCGGCGGCATCCCAAGTTCGCCGAGTACGTTCGCACGCTCGAAAAGTGGGTCAACGACGAGGCCTTCATCAAGGACCTCGGCCTCCAAAGCCGCAAGGCGCACCTGAAAGGCCTGCCCGGCCGCATCTCCTCGAAGCTCGTGCGCGGCGTCACGCTGTCGACCATGCATGGCTGCCCGCCGCACGAGATCGAGGCGATCTGCCAGTACATGCTCGAGGAGAAGTCGCTCAACACCTTCGTCAAGCTCAACCCCACGCTGCTCGGGTTTGATCGGGTACGCGAGATCCTCGATACCTGCGGCTTCGATTACCTGGCGGTCAAGCAAGAGTCGTTCGCCCACGACCTGCAGCTCGATCAGGCCAAGGCGATGCTGCACCGCCTGCGCAAGCTGAGTCAGGAGAAGAAGCTGAGCTTTGGCGTCAAGCTGACCAACACGCTGGGCGCCGTCAACGCCAAGGGCGTTCTGCCGGGGGACGAGTTCTACATGTCGGGCCGCGCCCTGTTTCCCTTGTCGATCAATGTCGCCGCCGTCCTGTCGCGCGAATTCAGCGGTGAACTGCCGGTGTCGTATTCGGGCGGCGCGAGCCTGTTCAATATCAAGGACATCTTCGAAACCGGAATTCGCCCGATCACGATGGCCACGGATCTGCTCAAGCCCGGCGGCTACCTGCGCCTGCTCGAGTGCGTCAAGGAATTGGACAGTTCCGACACCTGGCAGATGACCCGGATCGACGTCGCCAAGCTTGAAGCACTCGCAACCAAGGCCCTGACGGCGGAATACACGCAGAAGTCCTGGCGCTCCAAAGACATGATCGACACCGGCAGTGCCTTGCCATTGACCGATTGCTACGTGGCGCCGTGCGTATCGGCCTGCGCCATTCACCAGGACATTCCGGAGTACATCCACCTGTTGGCGGAAGAGCGTTATGCCGATGCGCTGGACGTGATCTACCGCAACAATGCTTTGCCGGCGATCACCGGGCACATCTGCGACCACCAGTGCCAGTACAACTGCACGCGGCTGGACTACGACAGCCCGCTGAGGATCCGCGATCTCAAGAAGGTGGCGGTGGAGATGGGCTGGGCGGAGTACCGCAGCCGCTGGCACAAGCCCGGGGGGTCGGGCTCGCGGCATCCGGTTGCGGTGATCGGCATGGGCCCGGCCGGTCTGTCGGCCGGCTACTTCCTGGCGCGTGCCGGGCACCCGGTGACGCTGTTTGAGCGTGAAGCCAATGCAGGAGGCGTGTGCGGCCATATCGTGCCGCGCTTCCGCTTGCCTGAGGAACTGATTCGGCACGACATCGACTTCGTCGCTGAACATGGCGTGAAGTTCGAGTACGGCTGCGACCCACGACTCACCGTCGACCAGCTCAAAGCGAAAGGCTTCGAGTATGTGCTGATCGGCATCGGTGCCGACAGGAGCAGCGGTGTCAAGCTGGAAGGCAGCAACCAGAACGTCTTCAAGTCCCTGTCCTTCCTGCGCCGCTACAACGGTGGCGAGGAGCTCGATCTGGGCCAGCATGTAGCCGTTGTCGGCGCAGGCAACACGGCCATGGACTGCGCGCGCGCGGCGCTGCGCGTTCCCGGCGTAAGAGACGTGACCGTGATCTACCGGCGCAGCTTCAACGAGATTCCGGCGTACCGCGAAGAGTATGAAGAGGCCGTCGAAGACGGTGTGAAGTTCTGCTTTCTGACCAACCCGGAACGCTTTGACGCGGACGGTCGCCTGACGTGCCGCGTGATGGAACTCGGCGCCCCCGACGAAAAGGGTCGTCGTCGCCCGCTGGCCACCGACAAGACGGTGACGTTCAAGATGGACGCACTGATCACGGCCATCGGCGAACAGGCCGACACCGATGCGGTCAAGGCCATGGGTGTGCCACTGGACGACAAGGGCTGGCCGATCGTCGACGGCAACACCGGCGAAACAGCGCGCAGCAACGTCTTCCTGATCGGTGACGTGCAGAAGGGTCCATCATCCATCGTTGCCGCCATCGGTGATGCGCGACGCGCGACCGATGTCATTCTCAAGCGCGAAAGCCTGAAGAGCCACCACGGCGACAAATACTGGCTCAACGCCAACCCCGCCGAAATCACCGCTCGCAAGGGCGCGGTCGTGGTGAACTTCGTCAAGAAGGACGAGCTTCAATCCTTCGTCAAGCAGGAAGGCGAGCGCTGCCTGCAGTGCAACTACGTGTGCAGCAAGTGCGTCGATGTGTGCCCGAACCGGGCCAACATCTCCATTGCCGTGCCGGGATTCAAGGATCGCTTCCAGATCCTGCATGTCGATGCGTACTGCAACGAATGCGGCAATTGCGCCAGCTTCTGCCCCTGGCAGGGGCGGCCCTACAAGGACAAGGTCACCATCTTCAGTCTGCCGCAGGACTTTGAAAACAGCACCAACGCGGGCTTCCTGGTGGAGGGCTCGGCCGTGCGCGCGCGCCATGCTGGAAGGCTCTACGACCTGTCCATCGACGCCGCCAGCCGGATCGACCACGCACCGCCCGAGTTGTCCGACCTGTGCCGCATCATCACCCGGGTACATGCCCAGCACGGCTATCTGCTGAGCCCGGTGGCGGAGTGAACGCCATGCTGATCCTGAAAAGCGTCACCGCCGTTCAGTTCGAGCCGGCGCAGGTTCAAAGCGGTGTCGACATCGCGGTCGAAGGTTCGATGATCAGCGAAGTTGGCACCGGTCTGGCGGCCAAGTACCCGCAGGCCCAGGTCCGAGAGATGCAAGGCAGGCTCGCCATGCCCGGCATCGTCTGCTCGCACAATCATTTCTATTCCGGCTTGGCACGCGGCATCATGGCCAACATCAAGCCATGCCCGGACTTCATCTCGACGCTGAAGAACCTGTGGTGGCGGCTGGATCGGGCATTGGATGAAGAGTCGCTGTATTACAGCGGCCTCATCTGCTCGCTCGAAGCCATCAAGAGCGGCTGCACGGCTGTCATTGATCATCACGCGTCGCCCAACTATGTTGGCGGCTCACTCAACACTCTGCGCAGGGGTTTCCTCGAAGCCGGGCTTCGCGGCATCACCTGCTTCGAGACCACGCACCGCAATGGCGGGGATGCAGAGCTAAAAGCCGGTGTCGACGAGAACGTGGCCTTCGCCAGGCAGATCGACGCGGCCAAGGCCAAGGGCGACGAGCCCTATCTGGTGGAGGCCATGATCGGCGCGCACGCGCCCTTCACGATCTCGCGCAAGGGCATGGAGTTGCTGCGCGAAGCCGTGCACTCGACGGGCCGCGGCCTGCACATCCACGTGGCCGAGGACAGCTATGACGTTTCCCATGGCCACGATGTCTACGGCCAGGACCTGATCGAACGCCTGGCCTCGCACCAGCTGATCAACGACAAGACCCTGGTCGCCCATGGCCTGTACCTGTCGGATGCCGACATCGACATCCTCAATGCACGCGACGCCTTCCTGGTGCATAACCCGCGGTCCAACATGAACAACCATGTGGGCTACAACGGCAAGCTGGCGGCGTATCGCAACCTGGCCCTGGGCACCGACGGCATCGGGGCCGACATGTTCGAGGAGCTGAAGTTCGCCTTCTTCAAGCACCGTGACGCAGGCGGGCCGATGTGGCCGGACAGCTTCATGCGCTTCCTGTGGAACGGCAACCGGATTCTCGAACGGAACTTCGGTGCACGCTTCGGCCGGCTGGAGGCCGGCTACAAGGCCGACCTGACGATCTGCGACTACGACTACCCGACACCACTCGTGGCGCAGAACATCGGCGGGCATCTGGCCTTCGGCATGGGTTCGAGTGCCGTCGACAGCGTCATGGTCGATGGCCGGTTGGTTTTCGAGAATCGCAGCTTCCCCTTCGACGTGGCGCCGATCTATGCCGGCGCGCGCAAGGCGGCGGCCGCGCTGTGGATGCGCATGGACGAACTTGATCGCGCTGGAGCAGCCCCGTGAGCATGAGCACCGAGGGTCTCCCGAGGGCTCATTCCCGCCTGGCGGGACCGGCCGCAGGCCGTAGGGTGCCCCCATGAGCACGGTCACGCTGATCCGCAACGGCCGCATCGTCACGGCCGTTGACGACTACGTGGCCGACATCCTGATCGAGGGCGGCCGCATCCAGGCCATCGGCAGCGCCTTGCCCGCCGGCCCCGACATGGCGGCGCACGACGCGGCCGGCCTGCTGGTGCTGCCCGGCGCGGTGGACGTGCATACACACCTGGACTCGGCCACGCCTACCGCCAGCACGGTCGACGACTTCGCCGTGGGCACGCGCGCCGCGGCCTTTGGTGGCACCACCACGGTGGTCGACTACTGCACGCCGCCGCCCGGCACCAGCCTGATGGCCGGCCTCGAAGACTGGCACCGGCGCCGTGCCAACGCCTGCGTCGATGTCGGCGCGCACATGATCGTGCTCGATGCTGGCGCCGCCACGCTGGCCGAGATGAAGACGCTGGTCGAGCGCGAGGGCATCAGCAGCTTCAAGTTCTTCATGGCCTACCCCGGCGCGCTGATGCTCGAAGACGGCGCGCTGTTCACGGCGCTGCGCGCCACCGGGGCGCTGGGTGCGCTGAGCTGCGTGCACGCCGAGAACGGCCCGGTCATCCAGAGCCTGGTGCAGGCCGCACTGGCGCAGGGCCACACGGCGCCTCGCCACCATGCGTTGACCCGCCCGGCCCTGCTCGAAGGCGAAGCCGCGCAGCGCGCGATCGAGCTGGCCGAACTGGCCCAGTCACCGTTGTACGTGGTGCACCTGTCCACGGTGCAGGCCCTGCAGGCGGTGCAGCGGGCGCGACAGCGCGGCCTGCCGGTGTATGCCGAGACCTGCCCGCAATACCTGCTGCTCGATGATTCGGTGTACGAGTCCGAGGGCTTCGAAGGCGCCAAGTATGTGATGTCGCCACCGATACGCCCCGCCAGCCACGGCCCGCAACTGTGGCGCGGGCTGCAAACGGGTGACATCCAGACCGTGGCCACCGACCACTGTGCCTTCACCTACGGCGAGCAGCCGCACGGCCTGCGCCACTCCAAGCGTCTGGGGCTGGCCGCCTTCAACCGTATCCCCAATGGCGCACCGGGCCTGGAAACGCGGCTGGAGCTCATGCACGACGCTGCGGTGCTGCAACACGGCCTGTCGCTGCACCGCTTCGTCGACCTGGTGGCCACGGCACCGGCGCGCCTGTTCGGCCTGTTCCCGCGCAAGGGCACGGTGGCCGTGGGCAGCGATGCCGACCTGGTCCTGTTCGACCCGCAAGAACGCTGGACCGTACGCGCCGCCGCGCACCACAGCCAGAGCGACTACTCGCTGTTCGAAGGCCGCCCGCTCACCGGCCGCGTGAAGAAGGTCTTCCTGCGCGGGCAGTGCATCGTCGACGGCCTGCAATGGCTGGGTCACGAAGGCATGGGGCAGTACCTTTGGCGGGGCGCCTCCGGCCTGGCCTGACACCTCACCCAAGGCGCACCCATGAACACCGAGCACTTGCGCATCGACCCGGCCGACCTGCTGCAGCGCCTGCAGATGCTGGGCCGCGTCGGCGACACCGGCGACGGCGGCTGCTGCCGCCTGGCCCTTACCGACGCCGACCGCGGCGGCCGCGACCTCGTCTGCAGCTGGATGCGCGAGCTCGGCCTGCGCGTGCAGGTCGACCCGGTGGGCAACATCTTCGGCTGGCGCGACGGGCTCGAAGACCTGCCGCCGGTGATGACCGGCTCGCACATCGACACGGTGGCCACCGGCGGGCGCTTCGACGGCAACTACGGCGTGCTGTCGGGCCTGACGGTCGTGCATGCGCTCAACACGGCCGGCATCACCACGCGCCACCCGCTGGTGGTGGCGGTGTTCACCAACGAAGAAGGCGCACGCTTCCAGCCCGACATGCTGGGCTCGCTGGTCTACGCCGGCGGCCTAAGTCTGGCCGAGGCCCACGCCACGCGCGCCATCGACGGCGCCGTGTTCGCCGACGAACTGGAACGCATCGGCTACTTGGGCACGGCGCCCTTGCCGCTGACGCGGCCGCAGGCCTTCGTCGAGCTGCACATCGAGCAAGGCCCACTGCTGGACGCCGAAGGTGGCCTGATCGGTGCCGTGCACAACGTGCAGGGCATCTCGTGGCAGGCGCTGAGCATTACCGGCCAGTCCAACCACGCCGGCACCACGCCCATGCGGCTGCGGCACGACGCGGGCCACTGCGCGGCTGCCATCGCCTGCTTCGTGCGCCGCCTGGCCGAAGAAATGGGCGGCAGCCAGGTCGCCACGGTGGGCGCGCTGACGCTGCACCCCAACCTGATCAACGTTATCGCGGCGCACGCCGCGCTTACGGTGGATCTGCGCAACACTGACGAAGCTTTGCTGCAGCAGGCCGAGCAGCGCGTGGCCGGCTTCATCGCCGAGCTGGCCGCGGCCGAAGGTGTGCGCATCGACTCGCGACCACTGGCGCGCTTTGCGCCGGTGCAGTTCGACGCCGGCGTGGCCGAGCGCATTGCCCGCAAGGCACGGCGGCTCGGATACGACACGCGAGCCATGACGTCCGGCGCCGGCCACGACGCGCAGATGATGGCGCGCCTGTGCCCCACGGCGATGATCTTCGTGCCGTCGGTCAAGGGCATCAGCCACAACCCGGCCGAGCACACCGCGCCCGAACACCTCACCGCCGGCGCCAACGTGCTGCTGCACACCTTGCTGGAGCTCGCCGCCTGATGAAATACCAGCCCGTCGGCAACGGCTTCAGCGCCGCCACTTCGCTGCCCAACTCGCGCCCGCCGCGGCGGCACCTGCGCAGCGGGCCGGACTCTAACCCTTCGCCCCTTCCGCCGGCTTGCCGCGCGGTGCAGCCGCCTGGAGACCCCAGATGAAACATTCCTCCGTGCCCGAATCCTCCGTGCTTCGGAACCCGCTGTTCGATCCGGAAAAGCGCTGGCCCACGCCAGACCCCGCAGTTTGGGCATTCCACCGGCGGATGCCTGCCTACCTCGCCACGACCCTGTTCGACTGCCCCGGCCTCGCCCAGCGCTACGGGCTGGGCCGGGTGCTGGTCAAGGCGGAAACCCAGCGCCTGGGACTGCCAAGCTTCAAGATCCTCGGCGCATCCTGGGCCACCTACCGGGCCCTCTGCGACCATCTCGGTTTCGACCCGGAGCCCTGGCCGAACATCAATGACCTGGCCCGGCGCATCAGCTATCTGAAGCCCTTCGGTTTGGCGGCCGCCACCGACGGAAACCATGGCCGGGCCGTGGCCTTCATGGCCAGGCTGCTGGGCTTTTCCTGCCACATCTTCGTGCCCGCCGGCACCGTGCCGGCGCGGATCCACGCCATCCAGAACGAGGGCGCAACCGTTACCGTAGTGGACGGCGACTACGACGCGGCCGTGGCCCGCTCCGCGGAGGAGGCCAATGACCGCTGCCTGGTCATCTCCGACACTTCCTGGCCCGGCTACGACGTCACGCCGCGCCGGGTGGTCGAGGGTTACACGACCATTTTCATGGAAGTCGACCAAGCCCTTCGGGCCGCCGGCGTCGGCGAGCCAGATGCGGTCATTGTCCCCGTCGGTGTCGGTGCCTTCATGGCGGCCACCGTCGGCTACTACCGCAGCCGCCCCTGGAAGGGCTCTCTGATCGGTGTGGAACCCGCCGATGCCAACTGCGTGCAGGCCTCGGCCCGGGCCGGTCAGATGGTGCCCGTGCCGGGCCCGCATCGTTCCATCATGGTGGGCCTCAACTGCGGCCTGCCCTCCCCGGTGGCGTGGCCCAAGGTCTCCACGGGTGTGGACTGGATGATCTCCATCGGCGATGCGCGCGCCCGGCAGGGCATGGCCGAACTGGCCGAGGCGGGGGTCGTGGCGGGCGAGACCGGCGCGGCCTCGCTGGGGGCTCTGGCGGCCCTGCAGACCGATGAATCCGCGGCGGAGTTTCGCGCCAGCGGTGTGTTCGGCCCGGACAAGACCATCCTCCTGATCGTCACCGAGGGTGCCACGGACCGCGGAAACTACCAGACCATTGTCGGCAGGCCCCCGGAAGAGGTGGGCACCATCCTGTCCATGGCCCGCTAGTGTTCTGTCTCTCGAATAGCTACACACATGCCGCCGCTGCTGAACTGTGCGCCGCCATGGCCTGGCGCGCATCGGCTATCGCGGCGAGGCCGGGTTGCCGCTGTACCGGCCGCACGCGCACGTCGAGTTGCACATCGAGCAGGGCCCGGTGCTCGACGCCGAGGGGATCACGATCGGCGCTGTCGAGAACCTTCAGGGCATCTCGTGGCACGAGGTGAGCATCGTCGGCGAGTCGAACCATGCCGGCACCTCGCCGATGCGGCTGCGCCACGACGCGGGCTACTGCGCGGCGGCGATCGGCGCGTTCCTGCGCACACTCGCGCGCGACATGGGCGGCAACCAGGTGTGCACCATGGGGTCGCGATCGAGACGCGACGTCTCGCCCGCTTCGAGCCGGTCACCTTCGACGCGGGCGTCTCCACGCTCGTCGCCCGCATCGCGGCACGCCTCGGCCATTCGTGCCGCAGCATGACCTCCGGCGCCGGCCACGACGCGCAGATGCTGGCACGGACTTGCCCGGCGGCGATGGTCTTCGTACCGTCGGTCAAGGGCATCAGCCACTACCCCGCGGAGCACACCGCGCCCGAGCATCTTGCCGCGGGCGCCGATGTGCTGCTGCACACCCTTCTGGAGTTGTCAGCGTGAATGCCGGGCGAGATTCCCGCTGAAATGGGCGCGCAAGGTGTGGAGATGATCCTGATCGGATACAACACGCCGGTCCACAACCCTCCCGCGCCGGAGCACGACGATCTGTCGCTGTTCCACAACCACCTCGTGATGCAGGCCGGTGCCTACCAGAACGGCACCTGGGTGGTCGGCGTGGCCAAGGGTGGAATCGAAGAAGGCGTGGACCAGATCGGCGGCAGCTGCATCGTGGCGCCGTCGGGCGAGATCGTCGCTGCCTGCACCACCAAGGCAGACGAATTGGCGCTCGCCCGCTGCGATCTGGACCTGTGCAAATCGTTCAAGGACACGACGTTCAATCTCGACGTGCATCGCCAACCCGACGCCTATCGACGCCTGGTCGAGCGCAAAGGACCGCGTCTGATGGCGGATGGAACGCCGGTCAGGCCGGCAGGTGACCAAACGTCATGAGCTTCGGACTCCGTGCCGCGCCGGCTGGTCACGGCGCGGACGCCTACTTGTCCAGGCCTCCCATGCACAGGTACTTGATGACCAGGTAGTCATCCATCCCGTACTTGGAGCCTTCGCGCCCGAGTCCTGATTGCTTGACGCCCCCGAAGGGCGCGATCTCGTTCGAGATCAGCCCGGTGTTGATGCCCACCATCCCGCTCTCCAGGCCTTCGGCGACGCGCCAGATGCGGCCGATGTCGCGCGAATAGAAGTAGCTCGCGAGTCCGAACTCCGTGTCGTTGGCCAGCGCGATCGCTTCGGCATCGGTCTTGAAGCGGAACAGCGGCGCCAGCGGGCCGAAGGTTTCCTCGTGCGCGACCAGCATCTCCGGCGTGGTATCGGCGATCACGGTCGGCTGGAAGAAGCTGTGGCCGAGCGCATGGCGCTTGCCGCCGGTGAGCAGCCGCCCGCCCTTGGCCAGGGCGTCGGCGATGTGCTGCTCGACCTTCGCGACAGCCGCGGCGTCGATCAGCGGCCCCTGCACGACGCCGGGCTCGACGCCGTTGCCGACCTTGAGTTTCTCGACGGCGACGACGAGCTTCTTCGCGAACGCCTCGTAGACGCCGTCCTGCACGTACAGGCGGTTCGCGCAGACGCAGGTCTGGCCCGCGTTGCGGTACTTGGAAACGATCGCGCCTTCGACCGCCGCATCAAGATCGGCGTCGTCGAAGACGATGAACGGCGCGTTGCCACCCAGCTCCAGCGAGAGCTTCTTGATCGTCGCCGCGCATTGCTGCATCAGCACGCGCCCGACTTCGGTCGAGCCGGTGAACGTCAGCTTGCGCACGGTCGGGTTGGACGTCATCTCGCCGCCGATGGCACTCGACGAGCCGGTCAGGACGCTGAAGATGCCCGCCGGCACGCCGGCGCGCTCGGCCAGCACGGCCAGCGCCAGCGCCGAATAGGGCGTGGCCAGCGCGGGCTTCAAGACCATCGGGCAACCGGCGGCCAGCGCCGGGCCAACCTTGCGCGTGATCATCGCGGCCGGGAAGTTCCACGGCGTGATCGCGGCGCACACGCCGATCGGCTGCTTGATGACGACGATGCGGCGATCAGCCCAGGGCGACTGCATCGTGTCGCCGTTGACGCGCTTGGCCTCTTCGGCGAACCACTCGATGAACGATGCCGCGTAGCCGATTTCGCCCTTGGCCTCGGCCAGCGGCTTGCCCTGCTCGACCGTCATGATCATCGCCAGGTCGTCGGCGTTGGCGAGCATCAGGTCATTCCACTTGCGCAGGACGGCGCTGCGCTCCTTGCCGGTCCTGGCGCGCCAGGCGGGCCAGGCGGCGTCGGCCGCGGCGATCGCGCGTCGGGCTTCAGCCGCGCCCATCTTCGGCACGGTGCCGATCTTCTCGCCGGTCGCGGGGTTGGTGACGGCGCAGGCTTCGCCGCTGTCGGCGTCGCACCACTGGCCGTTCAGATAGCACTGTTGCCGAAGCAGCGACGGGTCTTTCAATTGCATCATGGGTTGACTCCGAGGGTTGATCCGAATCAGGAGCGAGTCGCGCCGGACCGAAGCATGCCTGCAATTGTGCAGGGCAGGCGCGGGGATCCCGCGGCGCAGCCATTCTCAGTCCAGACTGACCTCTGTCCGCACGACCCCGGCGCGGTCGGCGCGCGCGCTGAGTGCCAGGCGCGTACCCTGCGGCGCGCGCACCACCCATTCGGTCACGGCGCGATCGGCGGTGATCTCGCGGTTGGGCAGGAAGGCCTGCAGCGAGGTCTTCGGCGCATGCCCTTCGAGCTGCGGGCCCTCCGTGCGCTGCTTTCCGCTGACGAGCGTGATCGCCGGGTCGTCGGGCAGGTGGATCTCGAACATCACGCCGCGCACGGTCTTGCGCTGCAGCGCACGCTTGCTGATGTAGGCCGGCAGCCAGCCGCTGTTGCACACCGCCAGCCGCACACGCCAGGTGTCGGGGCCGAGCGCGCGCACCTCGGTGCGCAGCAGCTCGAGCCGCGGCAGGCTGAGCGCGATCTGCGTCATCCACGCCGGGAAGCGCGCGGCCTCGCGCTCGCGCAGGTGCGGCGGCGGGTTGCGCCAGTAGTTGAGCCGGTCCCAGCCGCCGATCTCCACCGCGCCGAGCTGCGGGTGGTGGAACGGCTTCCAGTCGTGGTGCGCCTTGCCGCCGCACTGCTCGTCGCTCCACTTGAGCAGCTTCAACTCGTCTTCCACCGGATGGTCGCGGTACCAGTCGACCCACTTGTAGTCGGTGATGCCGGCCTCCTTGTTCGGGGCCCACATCTCGACCACCCAGAACAACGCGCCGAGGTGCTCGTAGACCCAGTCCTGGGTGCCGGTGATCACTTCTTGCGGGTGGTACTTGAAGTCGTGGTAGATGCTGATCGCCGGATAGCCGGTGGCCTTCTCGCCGAGCGCGCTGAAGCGCTTGTACGCCCACAGGTCCTCGGGGATCATGTCGTCGTCGGCGTGCGTGGCCAGTGGCCGCAGGATCACGCCGCTGTGCGTGTGGTAGCTGATCGCGGCGCCGATGTTCTTGTGCCTGACGAAGAACTCGACCATCGCCCGCACTTCGGGCTCACTCGCCGGGTAGGGGCCGGCGCCGGTCTGTTCGAACTCCTGCCGCCACTGGCTCGGGAAGTTGCGGTTCAGATCCAGCCCTTCGGGGTCGCGGTTGACGGTGATCGCGAGGCCGTCCCAGGCCTTCAGCGTGCCTTCGGGCATCAGGCGGAAGTAGTCGCCGCCGAACTCGCCCGGCTCGCGCGGCACCATCAGGCGCGGCTCCTGCGGGTGGCGCTTGTAGGTGCCGTTCGGATCGGCGATGCGCATGAAGAGCACCAGGCCGTCGCCGTCGATGTCTTCCACCGTCAGGCCGTCCACCGGGTCTTCTTCGTACGGGTAGCGCCGCGTCGATGCGCGGATGTGGCGTGGCCGGTCGGCGAGCGCGAGCTCGGCGCCATCGGGGTTCAGGCGCGGGCACAGGTAGATCGTTCGGGTGTCGAGCAGATGGGTGATTTGCCGCCCCGCCTCCGATTCGGTGCCGTAGGCTTCGACAAGATGCTGCAGGTAGTACAGCACGGCCGTGCCGGCGGTCAGCTCGGCCGCGTGGATGTTGCCGTCGGCCCAGAACGCCGGCTTGTCGCCCGGCGCACCGGTGGCGCTGTTGGTGAGCGTCGCAACCCAGATGTCGCGCCCCTCGTAGCTCTTTCCGATCGACTCCACCGTCACCAGACCGGGATGTACCGCGGCGTAATCGAAGAGCAGTTGCGTCAGCGCATCTTGGCGATGGAAGGTGTCGAAGCGGGGGCTGATGGGGGTCGGCATGGCGGGGGCGGGTCGGCGGAAGGGCAGTCAGTGCGGGCGGCGGCGCGAGCGCCGCGGTTCCCACCCGGGAGTGTGTCAGTTCGTTGTGGCTGGGCCATGCGGGTTGGCACCGAGCGTGTGCTGCGCCTGCGGACGGCCGTGAACGAATACCTTCATCTCACCCGGCGCGAAGGCGATCCACGGCTCGTCGGATGTCAGCGGTTCGGTGACAACTACCGCGACGCGGTCGCTCGGCCGGGTGACCTGCGCGAAGTCGATGCTCAGGTCCTCGTCCTGCAGGTGAGCGCTGGCGAAAGGGTGCTGGCGCGTCACGCAGTGCAGGTGCGTCGAGCAGTGCGCCCACAGTGCGACGCCGTTGCTGAGCATGAAGTTGAACGTGCCGTGCGCCGCCACCTGCGGCACCAGTTCGCCCAGCGTGGCGCTGAGTTCGGCCACGCTCGGAACGCTGGCGTGGGCCTTGTTCATCTCCTGCATCAGCCAGCAGAAGGCGCGCTCGCTGTCGGTGTCGCCGACGGGACGGAACGCGCCGTGCAGGCGCGGCACGAAGTCCTTCAGGTCCCCGTTGTGCGCAAACACCCAGTAGCGGCCCCACAGCTCGCGTATGAAGGGGTGGCAGTTCTCGAGCGCGACCCGGCCTTGCGTCGCCTTGCGGATATGGGCGATCACGTTGTCGCTCTTGATCGGGTAGGCCTTGACCATCGCGGCCAGCGGCGACTCGCGCGCGCTCTGGTGGTCGACGAAACAGCGCACGCCACGCCCTTCGAAGAACGCCACGCCGAAGCCGTCCTTGTGCTCGTCGGCTCGCGTCGCGAAGCCGGTGAAGCTGAACATGATGTCGGTCGGCGTGTTGCAGTTCATGCCGAGCAGTTGGCACATCGGTCAGTCCTCGCCGGGCCGCCCCCAAGAGGACTGAGCTGCCCTCGGGGGACGACACCGCAGGTGTCTTGGGGCCGTCATTTCATCCTCACTCGAAGAACATTCGCCGCAGCCCCTTGAAGCTGAGCAGGTTGCCGGGGTTGCTCGTCTCGTTGAGCACGCCGCTCATGCGTGCCAGCACGCGCGGGCTCTTCTTCGCTCGCCAGATCACCAGATCGGCGAGCCAGGGGTGGACGTTGACGCGGTTGGCCTTCTCGTAGAGGTCGAAGCGTGGCTTCAGTGCTCGCAGGTGGGACTCGTAGTCGGCGCGCACCGCCGCGTCGTCGCGCCGCGCGTCACGGCCGGCGAGCAGCGCCTGCGCCGCGAGGATGCCGGTCTCGAGCGCCTTGCCGATGCCCTCGCCGGTGAACGAATAGGTGGTTCCCGCGGCCTCGCCGGTGACGAGCAGACCGGGGCGTGAGAAACGCGCGCCTTCGAGCGTGCAGCGCAGCGGCGCGCCCTTCAGCTCACCCTGCAGCGTGCCGCCCGCCATCAGCTCGTGCGCCGGCGGGTAGCACTCGGTGAAGGCGGCAAACACCTCGCGCAGGTTCACGTCCTTCATGCCGAGTCGCCCGTCCTTCAGCGTGTTATGGCTGTGCGCGATGCCGACCCCGATGTTGAACACGCCGTCGCGGCAGGGAAAGATCCAGCCGTACCCGGGGCGCAGCCTGCGGTGCCACACCACGTCGAGCGCTGTGATGCGGCCGACCATTGCGTCGTTCTTCACATAGCCGCGCAGCGCGATGCCGCTCGGCGTGCGGCGTTCGCACATGTCGGCGGCGATCAGCGCCTGCGGCACCGCGCCGGTCGCCAGCACCAGCCAGTCGCAGCGGATTTCGTGGCTCGTGTCGCCCACCTTCAGGCGTGCGCCGACCACTTGGCCGGCCTCTTCCAGCGGGCTCTCGAAGCGCGCCGGCGGCAGCAGCCGGGCGCCGGCGGCAACGGCCGCCCTGCACAGGATGTCGTCGAGCTGCTTGCGCGGCAGCACGGCCATCGTGCCTGGCACGTCGATGCGCCCGCCGCTCGGCCCCACGCAGCCGACATGGCTGGCTGGCCGCGCCTGCGCCATCACCTGTTCGAGCACGCCCAGGCGAGTGAGGGCGGCGTATGCGTCGGGGATCAGCCCGTCGCCACAGACCTTGTCGCGCGGGAACGCGTGCTGGTCGGCCAGCAACACGTCGACGCCACCCTGCGCGAGCGTGCGCGCGCAGGCGCTGCCGGCGGGACCGGCGCCGATGACGAGCACCTCGCAATGGCCGGGCAGGATCACGGAATCGGTCGCAGCGCTGGGGCTCATCGAGGCAGGCAGGGCAGTGAGGATGGCCCGAAGCATAGCGGCAGCCGTTGCGGCAACGGGGCCTGCCCGCGCGTTGGGCCCTATTCGGGACGGCTGCTTGCGGCCACGCCTGCGACAGGTGCCGGGTTGCGCATTCGCCATGCCGCCGCCACCGCGAGCGCGGTGACCAGCGCGAGCAGGGCGAAGGTCTCGTGGAAGGCCGACAGTTCGGCTGCCGAGGGTGCCGCCGCCTGCAGCTTCGCCGCGTGCGCGTGCAGCCGCCATTCGAGGAAGATGCCGGCCAGGCTGACGCCGACCGCGCCACCGAGCTGGCGCAGGAAGTTGATGCTGCTCGACCCCTGTGAAATCAGCCCCAGCGGCAGGCCGCGCATCGCGCCCAGGTTCAGCGACGGCAGCACGAAACCGAGCCCGATCCGCCCGCACACGGCCCACAGCGCGATCACCCACAGCGCCGTGCCGCGCCCGACGCCGATCATGAGCGCGAACGACAGTGCCAGCAGCACCAGCCCGAACGAGACCAGGCGGTGCACCGGCACCCGGTCGGTCAGCCGCCCGGCGACGGCGATCGTGGCGGCCAGCACCAGGCCGGCCGGCAACAGCACCGCGCCCGCCTGCGAAGGCGGCAGCCCGAGCGCGATCTGCATGAACACCGGCACCAGATAGGTCGAGCCGAACAACGCCGCGCCGTAGATGAACGCGACGCACCCGCCGAACGCGAACTGCGGATGCGTGAACATCGCCAGCCGCATCAGCGGGTGCGGCGTTCGCCGCTCGTGGTGCACGAAGGCAGCGAGCGCCAACGCCGACAGCGCAAGCAGTGCCAGCCCCACGCCGGAATGGGTGCCGCGCAACTGCACCATGCCGTTGAGCAGCGACAGGATCGCGAGCGAGAGCAACGCGAGGCCGAACACGTCGAAGCCCCGCTCGCGGCTGACCGCGGCGCCGCCGGGCGCGTTGTGCGGCAGATAGCGCCGCGCCAGCCAGACCGCCGCGAGGCAGAACGGCACGACGACGAAGAAGATCGAGCGCCAGCCGAACGCCTCGACCAGCACGCCGCCGACGCTCGGGCCGACGGCCGGCGCCAGCACGACGCCGATGCCGAACACGCTGATCGCCTTGCCCTGCTCCGAGCGGTTGAAGGCGTGCATGATGATGATCGCCGGAATGGGCTGCAGCACGCCGGCTGCGAAGCCTTCGGCGACGCGCATCGCGAGCACCCATTCGAAGCTCCAGCCGAGTCCGCCGCCGATGCCGCCGAACATCAGCAACAGCACCACGGCGACATAGGTGTTGCGGTAGCCGAAGCGGTCGAGCAGCCACGGCGTGGTCAGCATCGAGATCGTCATCGCCGCCATGAAGCCGGCCGACATCCATTGCGCGCGCTCCTGCCCGAGCGTGAAGACGCGGCTCATGTCGGGCAGCGCGACGTTGACGATCGTCGACGACATGATCGACGCGACGGTGCCGATCATCACCGTCGCCAGCACCCACCAGCGGTAGTTCGGCCCGTGGCGCCGGCGCAGGGCTTCTCGGGTCTCGTTCATCCGTCGATCTCGAGCGCGTGCGTTGCAAAGGGCACGATCGACTGCCGAGGCGGTCCGGCGAGGGCGCTGGCATCAGGCATGCGCTCGATGATGCCGCAACTCTCCGGCGCATCGGCTTCACCGTGCTGACTTCGCCGCGCCGACGCAAGGCGGGCCGCACCGGACACCCGCGTGCGACGTTGATCGCCATCAAGACGCAACCGGAGCCGGCCTGCGACGATGGCCTTCAAGGAGAACACTTACATGAGCACCCACCTCACTGCCCACCAGCGCGCGTTGCTGGAAGCCGCGTTGTCGCGGCGCAAGCATGAACTGGAGCAGCAGATCGCGCAGCAGCTCGGCGGCGACTCGCGCAGCGACCACGCGCGCGAAGTGTTGCTGCAGGACGGCGACGACGCCCCGGCGCGCGACGCCGACCGCGAGGTCGACCTCGCGCGCAGCGACCAGGACATCGGCGAACTGCGCGCCGTGAACGCGGCGCTGGGCCGGCTGCGCGGCTCGGCCTATGGGCTGTGCGTCGACTGCGGCGCCGACATCCCGTTCGAGAGGTTGCGCCACAGCCCGCAGGCGCTGCGCTGCGTGGCCTGCCAGGCGGCCGTCGAGTCGCGTGGCGGCAAGGCGCCCAGAGCGACGATCTGAGGCGGGACCGGTGGATGCGGCAGTGCATGGCGCGGTGCGCCGCCTGCCCGAAGCCGACCGGACGGCGGGGATCGCGACGCCCAGCCGATCAGCGCGCCCAGGCCAGCCGCGCGACGCACACCTCGGCGGCCAAGGGCTCGCCGATCGCGACGATGCCAATGCGCCGCACGTCGCGCGCGGCGAGGGTGCCGCCGCAGCGATAGGGCTCGAACGCGGCAAGAGGCAGCCGCAGCGTCTGCCAGGCCGCGGTGGCGACGAACCCGGCGCGCCATGCCTGCCACGGCATTGTCATCGAAGCGGTGCGCAAGTGCAGCCCGTAGCGGTGGCCGTTGCCGAGCACGTCGATCTCGATCGACTGCCAGTCGCCCGGCGGCGGTTGCACCGGCAGCGCCATCTGGATGAAGCCGCCGTTGTGATCGAGCCGCACCTGCCCGCGCAGGCACAGCGCGGCTCGGCCGGCGACGACCTCGGCCGTCATGCCGCCCGACGAGACGCCGCCCATCACGCCGTCGGTGAAGAAGCGCCAGGCGGCGGGCGCCGGGTCGCTGCGGTCGTCGATGAGCGAGAGGTCGGCAGGCATGGGGCAGCGTGCCTGAAGGTTCGATCGACCGCGCCGTCAAGGCGCGAACATCGCCTGCAAGGTTTGCAGCGTCGCCGCCAGCGTCGGCGCGCGCAAGGCGGCCAGCGCCCGATCGAGCGTGCGAATCTGGTCGAGCACGATCAAACCGTGCTTGCCTGAGCAGAGACCCCGCGGGACGTCGATGACGAGAAGGGCAGCGGTCATTGGACTTGCGGCCAGTTCTTGACCCTCAACCGCCACGCATGCAGCAGCGGCTCGGTATTGCCGCTGGGCTACGCGAGCCATTGAAGACGAGGTCGCTCGCGGCTTGGAACGCGACCGAGGTGTCGTCTTGGCCGGCCATGGGTTTGTAGAGCGGGTCGCCGACGTTCTGCTCTTGCACGACCGGGACCATCGATGCCTACGGTTGCGCGCCGAGAAGCCTCGTCAACGCTTCGCGCAATGGCTCGAGATCGTCGCGCACGATGCTCCACAGCGATGTCGTCATCGACGCCGAGGTAGCCATGGATCAGGCGGTTGCGAACTGCGACGACCATGCGCCAAGGCACGTCGGGTGGCGCGGCGCGCACGCCGGCCGGCACATGGGTCGCCGCCTCGCCGATCAACTCCAGGTTCCTGAGCGCTGCGTCGTGGCGCATCGGGTCGCTCGCAAAAGAAACCCGATCAAGCCCTTGCGTGTAGGTGAGCACCTTGTCGCAGAAAGCAATCATGTCTTCGACGTAGAAGCGCCACTCGCGTGGCGGCGTCGATTCAGACATGGATCGCCTCGCGTTCAACGACGGGTCGAAGCTCAGGCCGCAACGCCTTCTCGGTCACCAGATCGACCGGACCGCCGAGCAAGTCTTCGAGATAGAACTGAACGCCGAAATAGCGCGCCGAGTTCGCGGGGCCATCGAACGACACCAGTACGTCGGTATCGCTGTCGGCTCGCGATTGTTCACGCGCTCGCGAACCAAAGAGCGCAAGCCGCACCACCCCGAAACGGCGTTGCAGTTCGCGCTTGTGCTGGCATAGCAGGGCGAGTGTTTCGGCACGGTCCATGGAGCGAATGATGCCCCAAGTGCGTCCATTCGCTCGATGCACCGAGCCAAGGCTCAGCCCGAGGCCTTCACCTTCAATCGCCACGCATGCAGCAGCGGCTCGGTGTAGCCGCTCGGCTGCGCAAGGCCCTTGAAGACGAGGTCGCTCGCGGCCTGGAAAGCGGCGCCCTCAAAGTTGCCGGTCATGTTCCTGTACGCCGGGTCGCCCGCGTTCTGCTGGTCCACCACCTTGGCCATGCGCCCCAGCGTTGCTTGCACCTGCGCCTTGGTCACCACGCCATGCAGCAGCCAGTTCGCCATGTGCTGGCTGCTGATGCGCAGTGTCGCGCGGTCTTCCATCAGGCCGACGTTGTGGATGTCGGGCACCTTGGAGCAGCCCACGCCCTGGTCGATCCAGCGCACCACGTAGCCGAGGATGCCTTGCGCGTTGTTGTCGAGTTCCTGCTGACGCTCGGCCTCGCTCCATGCCACGCTCTTTGCCACCGGAACAGTCAGCAGGCCCTTCAGGATCGTCTCGTGCTCGCGGCCCGCGTCGGCTTGCTTGTGCGTCTTCTCGAGGTGCTTCTGCACAGCGAACACATCGACCTGGTGGTAGTGCAGTGCGTGCAGCGTTGCCGCGGTCGGGCTCGGCACCCAGGCGGTGTTGGCCCCGGCCTTCGGGTGCGCGATTTTCTGCTGCAGCATCGCCGCCATCAGGTCGGGCATCGCCCACATGCCCTTGCCGATCTGCGCCTTGCCGCGCAAGCCGCATTGCAGGCCGACGAGAACGTTGTTGCGCTCGTAGGCCTGGATCCACGCGCTCGTCTTCATGTCGCCCTTGCGGATCATCGGCCCGGCGTGCATCGCGGTGTGCATCTCGTCGCCGGTGCGATCGAGGAAGCCGGTGTTGATGAACGCGACGCGGCTCGCGGCGGCGGCGATGCACGCCTTCAGGTTGACGCTGGTGCGGCGCTCCTCGTCCATGATGCCGAGCTTGACGGTGCTGGCCGGCAGGCCGAGAAGCTTCTCGACTCGGCAGAAAAGTTCTGCTGCGAAAGCCACCTCGGCCGGGCCGTGCATCTTCGGCTTGACGATGTAGACGCTGCCGCTGCGGCTGTTGCGAATGCCGTCCGTCGCGTTGTGGCGCTGCAGGTCGTGCAGCGCGATCGTCGTCGTGACGACCGCGTCCAGGATGCCTTCGGGAATTTCCTTGCCGCCCGCCCACAGGATCGCCGGGTTCGTCATCAGGAGGCCGACGTTGCGCACGAACAGCAGCGAGCGTCCGTGCAGCGCGACGTCCTCGCCGTTTGCGCCGGTGTACTGGCGGTCGGGGTTCAGGCCTCGGGTGAAGGTCTTGCCGCCCTTGGTGACCTCCTCGGTCAGCGTGCCGTTCAGGATGCCGAGCCAGTTGCGGTAGGCGTGTACCTTGTCGTCGGCGTCGACGACGGCGACCGAATCCTCGAGGTCGAGGATCGTCGACAGCGCCGCTTCGAGCACCAGGTCGCACACGCCCGCCGGGTCGTCCCTGCCGATCGGCGTCGCGCGGTCGATGCGGATGTCCACGTGCAGCCCGTGGTGCGCCAGCAGCACCGACGAAGGCGCA
>Ga0209048_10001007_pt1 | contig 29539 bp, 28 predicted proteins | sample FrelakmetCRP12CR_FD_187146 | JGI IMG/M metagenome (GOLD analysis project Ga0209048, IMG submission 187146) | Freshwater lake sediment microbial communities from the University of Notre Dame, USA, for methane emissions studies - CRP12 CR (SPAdes)... | ecosystem: Environmental > Aquatic >... | reverse complement strand
CTGTTGAGCACCCGCCGGGGCTGCTGCAGCAGATCGTTGAAGTTGATCCGTGTCGCGCGCGTCGGGTCGGCCAGGTCGGTCAGGTGCAGGCCAATGCGTTCTTCCTCGGCCTGGAAGGCCCGGTGAGCCACCTCGCCGTTCGTCTCAGGCGCCAGGTGCAGGATGACATTGGCCGCGTCCCGGGCTATTTCAAGGGATGGGTATTTCTGTCCACCCCAGGAGACAGTCGGGTTGCCATCCAACAATTCCTGGTACAGGTCATCTACCTTCCAGCGGATGCCGTGGGCGCCGATGCCCTCTTTCTGGGCGGCCGGGCCAAAGGAAACAAAACGGTCAGCCAGGCGTACATAGTCGCGCTCGGTTACTACCAGGTTGGGCATGGTAACACCAGGCAGCGGTTCGCATTCGCCCTTTGCCCAGTCCCGGATGGAAGGCTGGGTCATCTCAGCCGGCGTGTCGTGCTGCAGAGGCGTTGCCACCAGATCACGCAGCGGTTCGGGCAGGTGTTTTTCAGCCAGGGCGCTGACTTTGCCGGCCAGTTCCTTGAAGATATCCCAGTCGCTCTTCGACTCCCAACAGGGCGGCACGGCTGCCGAGAGAGGATGAATAAAGGAATGCATGTCGGTTGTGTTCAGATCATCCTTCTCGTACCAGGTGGCTGCCGGCAGGACGATATCGGAGTACAACGCCGTGGTATCCATGCGGAAGTTCAGGTCCACCACCAGGTCGAGCTTGCCACGAGGCGCAATATCGTGCCAGGCCGCTTCATCCACGCTTCCCTGGGCTGCTTCATCGGCGATGGCCTGGTCATGGGTACCCAGGTAGTGACGGAAGAAGTATTCCTGTCCCTTGGAACTGGCGTTGAGGGCATTGCTCCGCCAGATGAACCACAGGCGCGGCCAGTTCTCAGGCGCATCAGGGTCTTGCACGGCGAACTTCAAGGCGCCTTTTTTCAATTGCTCCACCGCCCACTGGCGGATTTCGGCTTCCGTTTTGGCGCCTTCTTGCTCCGCCTGCTTCACCAGTTCCAGGGAATTGCGGTTGAACTGCGGATATGAGGGGAGCCAGCCCATCCGCACCGCCCGCACTTCCATATCCATAACGTGCGCATCGGTCAATTCTCTGGCGCGCTTTTCATCCGGGCGGGGAACCGGCTGATTCTCGGTATAGGGCCGCTCATATCGCCATTGGTCGCTGTTCACATAGTGGAAGGATGGCGTGTTCTGCAGCCGCGGCGGTTTCTGCCAGTCGAGGGCAAAAGCCAGCGTGGACCAGGGTGCGAAGGGGGCGCATTTTTCCTGGCCCACGTAGTGGTTCAGGCCTCCGCCGTTGCGCCCGACGCAGCCGGTCAGCATTAAGGCGCTGATGCAGGCGCGGTAGATCAGGTTGTTGTGATACCAGTGATTCACCCCTGCGCCGATAATGATCATACACTTGCCTTCGGTGCGGGCAGCCGTATCCGCCCATTCGCGGGCGAACTGGATCACCGTCTGGCGGTCCACCCCGGTGTAGCATTCCTGCCAGGCCGGCGTATACGATTTTTCCGCGTCATCATAATCGGCGGGATACTCACCTGGCAGGCCGCGCCCCACACCGAACTGCGCCATGAGCAGGTCGTAGACGGTCGCGACCGGGACAGAGCCTTTCTCTGTCTCCACATATCGCACCGGTATGCTACGCTGGAAGGATTTGTTCCCGGCAAACTCCGCAAATGCCACCATCAGCAAGTCATCCCGATGCTCCAGGAAGGTCAGCACAGGATCGATATCACTCCCATCCAACCCGTCTTTCTGCTCCAGGTTCCACTGGCCCTTCTGCTTCTGCCAGCGGAAGCCGAGACTCCCCTGGGGCATGCGCGGCTGATCGCTCTTGTGATCCCACACCATGAATTTCCAGTCGGCGTTCTCTTCGCCACTGGTACGTTCCACTTGGGCGGCGTGCAGCATCTTCCCGGGAACATATTCATCGCCAACTTTTTCGAGTACAACCAGGAAGGGGGCATCGGTGTACTTCCGGGCATAATCCAGGAAATACGGCCTGGGTTCCTTGTAGTGAAATTCGTTCAGGATGACGTGGTTCACCGCCATCCAGAATGCGCCATCCTGACCGGCATGCAGCGGCACCCACCAGTCGGCATACTTGGCCACCTGGCTGAGGTCGGGCGAGAACACCACCAGCTTGGTGCCGGCATGGCGCGCCTCGGCGGCAAAATGGACATCCGGCGTGCGGGTCATGCTCATATTGGAACCCACAGAGGCGATGAACTTGGCGTTATACCAATCCGCGCTCTCCGCTACATCGGTCTGCTCCCCCCACACTTCCGGACTGGCCGGCGGCAGGTCGCTGTACCAGTCGTAGAAACTCAAGCAGACGCCGCCCAACAATTGCAGGAAGCGCGATCCTCCCGCATAGCTCAACATGGACATGGCCGGGATGGGCGAAAAGCCAACGATGCGATCCGGCCCGTATTTTTTGATGGTATACACACTCGAGGCGGCCATGATCTCCTGCACCTCTTCCCAGGTGGAACGGCGGAAACCACCCTTGCCGCGCGCCTGCTGGTATGCCTTGCGTCCTTCTTCGTTCTCCATTACCGCCGCCCAGGCTTCCACCGGGTCGGGGTGCTGCTTCTTCGCTTCCCGCCACAGATCCATCAACACGCCGCGCAGGTACGGGTACTTGACCCGGATAGGACTGTACAAGTACCAGGAGAAGGAAATACCGCGCTGGCAGCCGCGCGGTTCGTATGGAGGCAGGCCGGCTTCCAGGCTGGGATAGTCGGTGGCCTGCAGTTCCCAGGTGACAATGCCATCCTTTACATATACATTCCAGGAACATCCACCGGTACAGTTGACCCCGTGGGTACTGCGCACCACGCGATCATGCTGCCAGCGGTTGCGATAGAACTCCTCCCACTGGCGGGCCTGCGGGTTGGCGATATCATCAATCCAGCTCACTTGCGCCTCCTTGTTTTCTGTCATTCGAACGCGCCTTCTGTACCAGCGCTTTGCGGACTCCCCGCAGGCGCCGACGGTATATCCATCCGAACGCCCCTGTCACAGCAACCAATCCGGTCAGGCTGATGCCAAAGATCAATGGCTCCTTGTTGGCCCCTGGCTGCCCGGCGGACGATTCGAGAAAAGTCCGCAAGTCCGCCTGTTCCTGCGAGGTCAGTGGATGCTCGCTGAAAATTGGTTTCATCGCCGGCCAGGGGATGCTGTTCAGGGTTTGCCCCAGGTCCGCATCGCTGTACCGACCGGATACATTGGTCAAATCAGGACCCAGTGTGCCCCCGCCCAGCAAGCCGTTGCTGCCAACGTTGTGGCAGGCCATGCAGGGTGGGCCACCGTTCGTAAAGTGGGCGTTGCCCATGAACAGGTCCCGCCCCCTGGCAGCATCGCCAGCCGGCAGACTGCCCGGGGATGTAGAATGTGGATCTGCTGAGGCCCCTGCCAGGCTCCCCTGGGTCAGGGAAAGCGATAGGAATACCAGGAATATCCCCAACAGAATGGTCATCCAGCCTTTGAACATACTACTTCGCTCCTTCATGGATTCCATCAACTCTGTTTATTTCGTCTGAACTATTATTTCGGGGAAACAACCAGAAATGGCCGGGATACGGCATATACAGGACAAACCGTTTCGCAAAGGCCGAAATAGCCGCAATCCTGGGGGGCCAAGACAACCGCTTTGCCATCCTTCACGCCCAGTGCCTTCGCCGGGCAAGCCTCCACGCACTTTCCGCAGCCATCACACAATTGCAGGTTAATTATCGGGACCGGCCAGTCCACATCAAACGTGGCCATATATTTCTCTTTTCTGAATCAAAAAACGGCTCAAAGGTGCCATACATATATGATACCCATTGAACCGTCTAAAAAATACGACTTTTATCGAAAAAAGTGGGCTAGTCGCGCCTTTCGGCGGCCTGTTCCAACTGTACCCGATCCATGATCTCGATCTTGTGCCGAACGATACGGATCAGTCCCTGATCTTCCAGTCTATGCAGTGCGCGGTTGATCACGTCCACCACGGTACCCAGGCGGGCTGCCATTTCGGCCTGGGTTGCCCAACGGCGCCTGTCTGATTCCCCTGCAGATTGCTCTAACAGCAACCGGGCCAAGCGTGATTCCACGGTGCGGAGGGACAAATCTTCCACCAGCCTCATCAAATGAACGATACGGGCTGCCATTTTCTGCAGGATCGCTCGACTTAACGCCGGATATTTGTCCATCAAGGCCAACAGGGAATTGCGATCCACCAGCCAGACGTGCGAGTCTTCCACGGCCTGGACGGTGACCAGGTTCAGGCCTTCCTTGAGAAAAACGCCGTGTTCGTTGAAGGTTTCCCCCGGCCCAACCAGACGGATGATCTGTTCTCTGCCCCCGGGAGATACAAGCAGGCTCTTGAGCCAGCCATCCTGGACGATATACAGCCCTTTGCAGGGGTCTCCTTCCAGAAAGACAATTTCGCCGGCTTCGTAATGGCGCAGGATGGTCACTCTTGCAATCGCTGAAAGCACGCCATCCTCCAATCCGGCAAAGCAGGATACGGAGGCCAGGGCGGTTTGTGTGCTCGGGAGAGGATCAGCGGGGGGCATAATAGCTGGATTTTCCATGTGAAATATATCATATTCCCTGCCCGCTTGGATCGAAAAAGCCATACAACCGGGTGTTCGGCTTTTTGCCAGCCCGGTTTTAAATTCCTGTTGACAGTTCTCCCATTCTCATCTCGACTTACCTTGTGCTTGCGCGAGTCTATTCCTGCGCCATCCAGGAGAGCCTCGAGCGCGTCCAGGGCGGCTGCAGACGGGCGATCTGCCCGTAGACCGGGCACTCGCGGTCATGCGCACCAGGCAGGTAACCGGTGGATAGCAGGAATTCCTTGACGATCTCCCCTCCGGTGAAAACGAAGGTTTGTTTGAACAGTTTTGTCCATTCTTCCAAGTTGAGCGGATGATGGGCGTCCAGCCAGCTTTTGAAGGAGCCAAACTCGGGTCGCAGAGCCTGGATGCGGCGCGCGTTCTCAATGGCTGCATGCACCTTGAGCCGGTTGCGGATGATGCCCGCCTCCGCCAGCAACCGGGCGATATCTGATTCGGCATAAGCCGCCACTTTGTCCACATCGAAGCCGCTGTAGGCAAGGCGGAAGTTGGCCTTTTTCTTCAAGATGGTGATCCACGACAATCCGGCCTGGTTGATTTCAAGCACCAAGCGCTCGAATAACGTGGAGTCGGTCGTCAATGGGAATCCATACTCGGTATCGTGATAATTTTTGTTGAGGATGTCTTCCGGGTGCTCGCGCAGATATTGGCAGTAGGTCGTCATGCCAATCCTCCCGACGTTGGGTTGGCATCCAGAAATTGTTCCAGTTGTGCCAGGGCCTGGGGCATATTCTTGCGCGCAAACCCCAGCCGGAAATGATTGCCAGGATGGTCATACATCGTCCCAGGGAGGAGGAGAACGCCCGACGTGGTCACCAGTTGGTGGCAGAACTGCTCAACTTCCTGTCCAGCCAGGTGTGGGAAGGCAATCGGTCCAGCTTTCGGGCGGATCCACTCGAAGCGGTCTGCATGTGTCGCGAAGAACGCCTCCAGCAGGGTCAAGTTGTCGTGGATGATCTGCAAATTCCGCCCGGCAATCCGGTCGCGCTGCTGCAGGGCCAGTTCCGACAGGTATTCGCTGGGGGCGCTGCTGCAAATGGTGGTGTAATCCTTGAGGGCGGCCATGCGATCCTTAACCGGGGCATTGTGCGTGGCAACCCAACCGATTCGCAGCCCGGCCAGCCCATAGGTCTTGGACATCACTCCCAGTGAGACAGCGCTTGGGTTGATGTCACAGGCCGATGGGAGCCGGTCCGCGGGTTCATATTCTAGCTCGCGATAGACTTCGTCGGAGAAGAGAATAATGCCGTGTTCCTGCGCCAGGGAATTAAGTGCCCGGTAATCAGATTGCGACATCAGATAACCGGTCGGGTTATGCGGTGTGTTGACGATGATGGCACGCGTGTTGGAACGCAAGCAGCGCTTGAGCTCGTCCAGGTCGAGCGCCCACTTGTTTTGCGGACGGGCTTCCCAGAAGGTCACCTCACAGCCAATGCTCCTGGCAATCTCAAAAAGCGACTGGTAGCAAGGCCAGTGGACGATGATATGGTCGCCGGGTTGCATCACTGCCTGCATGAACAGGAAAATCGCTTCCTCTGCGCCGTTGTGGACCAGAACCTGCTCCGATTGGATGCTGGTGTAAATACGGCTGATCTCCTGCCGCAGCGACGGCCCACCGGACGATTCGGTATAACCCAGCCAATGGCGCTTCAGTCCTTCGTCCGCTCCAGGTTCCAAAGCCAGCAGATCCCCAATCGAAAGCGATTCACAGTCAGAACTGCATAACAGATACTTTACATTGAACTCGTAGCGGGCAAAGTAACGTTCCAGTTTGAATGGGGTGAGTTGCATCTTCAGTTCCTTTACGGGTGGTCGAAAACACCGATCTCGGTATAGTACCACTGGTCCCCGCGCCAGGCGTAAAAGCCGATGATATTTTGCGCCATGCGCGGGTTGAGCGCGCCTCCGCTGCAACAGCCGTAGTGCCAGACACCTTCGTAGTCAAGCGCGATCTCCTGCCCGTCAAAGGAAACCCCGATTTTTCCATCGCGCTTGTAGAAGTAGAACGGCCTGCCATGAATGGTCTGGAAGCCGTAAGATTCGTCATAACCATGGAGATCGTTAAGAGATTGGCCGTCAACGAAGATTTCGCCCGCGAAGAATGAGTCCACTAATTGGGTGTTAGACGGTAAGGGCGTTTTTTCTTGAGCAATTTCAAATACCCAATGGTTATCATAAACTGTCAAGACCCTGAAGGCAGACGTTGTTCCAGGCGGTTCAATGGTCGTTGAGAAAATGACATTTCCATTGCTCATCACCTGGGCAATGTCTTTCCCATTTTCCATTGGCCCATCGACAGCTTCTAATTTATCCTTTCCCTGCTTGACCCACAAATCTCCCCACCCAACGCTGTAATACTCATTGGGTGATAAAGTTTTCCCCCATTCGCTCAAATGTTTGTCCAATACTTCTGTCTGCGTCAAGGCATCCAGCGGGTAGATGACCAGCGGTTCGATCTCCGGTTGCTTCGCCAGTGGATGTTCTTCGATGCTCAACCCTGACTGGAAAATCCAGGGGGTGTTGGTTGCCACGGGCGTGAAAACTCCCGCCGTCGGCGTTCCAGGTGGATCCGGGATCGTGATCGGCAGGGATGGAATTGGTGTTGGTGGGATTAGGCTTTGCGTGGCTGTTGCCGCATTGCTGGTCAAGGATGGCATTGCCGGTCCACAGGATGCCACAAGAATACTGAGAGATAAGAAAAGAATGTGCTGCATGTATTTGCATGGGCACAACATATCGACTCACTATCCAAATTATCCGACCACCAGCAGCCCGCGCTCCAAGTCGCTCAGGCATTCTGCGCCATTTTCGGTGATCACCATGTTATCCTCGATCCGCACCCCATTGCGATCCGGAAGGTAAATTCCAGGCTCCACCGTGTAAACCATGCCAGGCTCCAACAACTGCATATTGTCGCCGCGCATGTAGGGTTCTTCGTGACCTTCCATGCCAATGCCGTGACCGGTGCGGTGGGTAAAATATTTGCCATAGCCAGCCTTCCCGATCACTTTCCTGGCGGCTATATCAACGTTGGCGCAGGGCGCGCCGGGTTTTCCTGCTTCCCGCCCGGCTGCGTTGGCCTCCAGCACGATCCGGTGGATCTTGCGATACTCATAATTCACGTCGCCCACTGCGAAGGTGCGGGTCAGGTCGGAAACGTAGCCGTCCACTGAGGCGCCCCAGTCCACCACCAGCATGTCGCCGCGGCGGATCTTTCGGTCGGATGGATTGGCGTGTGGATTTGCACTGTTCGGTCCGCCTGAGATGATGGGTGCGAAAGGCATTTCGGACTGTGACCCGTGCCGCAGCAGCTGGACGACCAATTCAGATGCCAGTTCCGTTTCGGTCATGCCGACTTTGATCAGCGGGATGGTCGCTTCCAGCGCAGACTGCGCAGCTTTGACTGCCTTGCGAATGGCGGAAATTTCAGCTGCCTCCTTGCGAACCCGGAGACTACTGACCAAGTCGGACGCGTCCGGGAAATCTGCCTTGGGCACGCAGGACTTTATCTGGCGGAACTCCAGCAAGCGCATTTGCCTCGGCTCCACGCCAATGCGTTTTCCATCTAATTTCAGAGTGGCAATTGCTCTTCGGAAGATTCCATCCCAATCGGCTGGGTTTTCGCTGTAGAAGAAGGCTTTGATATCATACGGCACATCTTTTACTTTGAGCAATTCCAGTTCCGGCAGGATGATGACAGGATCGTGATCGGCGGTGAAGAGGGCAATGACCGGACGTTCCGAAAGATGGAAATGCAGGCCGGTCAGATAGACCAGGCTGGGACCGGCGTTCAGCGCCAGGGCCTCCAAACCGGAGGTTCCCAGGGAATTGGATAGTTTGGAAAGACGGATGGAATTCATGGAAAGCCCTTTCTCATTAAATACTTGCAACTAAAGCATTTACTTAGCTATATTTGCTGATTTGTGTTAATAATGGTGAAACCGCTTCACAAATGCAATCTTCAAGATCCAGTCCACCAGGCCGGGGAAGAGAGTATCGAAGCCAATGAGGGGTCGGAACCACCACGGGATCACCAGAATCCGGCGAGGATGACGCGCCAGGCCAACGATCCGGCGAGCCACATATTCAGAGGTCATATAGATCCAGCCGGGCACTTTGATGTTCCGCTTGAGAGGGCTTTCACCGGAATGCTGGTCGAACTCGGTCGGTGCCGGGCCAGGGTAAATGCCGGAGACCTGGATTCCCATGGGAGCCAGCTCGCGCCGCAGGGCGTCGGTAAAGCCGCGCATCCCATACTTTGTGGCTGAATAGACAGTGTACATTGGTGCAGCGATGAGGCCTGCCACCGAGGACATATTGATGATATGCCCGGCGCGGCGAGCCAGCATGGACGGCAGCACGGCGCGGGTAAGTTGGATCACCCCGCGCAAATTCACGTCAATTGGCATGTCAATGTTGGCGGCAGGGTCGAGCGTTTCGAGCCAATCCAGGCGGCCCAGCCCGGCGTTGTTTAAAAGGATGTCAATTTGACCAAAGGTGTCCAGCACTGTCTTTACGGCATTATCGATCTGGGGCTTCTCGGTCACATCGAGAGGGACAGTCAAGGCCCGCCCGCCAGCCAGATGGATCTCCTCAGCCAGGGCGTTCAGCCGGTCCATCCGCCGGGCGGCCAGGACGACGATACAGCCTTCCTTGGCGAAAAGCCGCGCCGCGTCCGCACCGAAACCGGAGGAGGCGCCGGTAATTAGAACGACTTTGCCTTTTAGAGATTTGGGCATGTTAGCGTCCTTGATGCGGGTTAGTTATAAGTAACGAGAGACGAGCATTGAGAGGTACCTCACCTGATCCGAGGGGCTTTCCGCTTCACAATATCTTTCCTTGCCGCTTCCACTCACGGACACGTTCATTGACCGTACGGAAGTTTGCCAGATTTTCTTTCCAGGAACCATTGCCAAACGTCAGTTCATCCAGGAAAGCAATCACATCTTCCAGATTACCTTCGATTAGATTGGCCCCCACAGGGCGGGTAGGGAGATCGGGCAAAAACCGGTTGGAATAATGAAATTCGTGGATCAATCGGTCTATGGCAGCCATCCTGGCCTGGGGTGTACTCGCTTTGGGAAAGGCTTGCACGAAAGTTGCAAAGATATCGGCAGCACCACCGGGGTTGAGCTGTTTCCGCTTGAAGCTGAGGTGATAATCACCCCAGGTGATCTGCCAGCCACAAACTGGGCAGGTCAGCACCGCATCGCGCAGGTCCCCTCTAATGGTGGGACGTTTAATCAACGTGATCTGCCCATTTCGCTCACAGCGGGGGCATTGAACCTGGCCATGTTTAGCGGAATCCACCTTGAGAATATCACGGCAGCGTTCGAGCAAGGTAAAGCCTACTTCGTCGAGTAAATCTTCATCCAACCGGCCTTGGGCGTCGGATTCATACAAACGGCGCAATTTCCACATGGGCACGCGCTTTTCCCAAACAATTTCATCCTGGCTGCACATAACATGTTGCTTATCCATTATTAATTGTGACTCGTCGCTCACTCTTTTTCCTATTCTTGTTCTGGCTCCTGCGACTGGTCTTCCTGCTTGCGCCGCGGACGGGGCGGGTCAAGGACTGCATCTGCTGAAAGGGCTATTTCAAGAACCTGATCCATGTGCTGAAGGGGGATGATCTTCAAATCCTCGCGCACCTTCTTTGGCACGTCCACCAGGTCTTTCATGTTTTTCTCCGGGATGAGCACCACTTTCAGCCCGGCCCGGTGGGCGGCCAGCACCTTTTCGCGCAAGCCTCCGATTGGCAGCACGCGCCCGCGCAGGGTGATCTCTCCGGTCATGCCCACTTCCTTGTGGACCGGTCGCCCGGTCAGGGCTGAAATGAGTGCCGTCGCCAGGGTGATGCCCGCTGAAGGGCCGTCCTTCGGGATGGCACCCTCCGGCATGTGCACATGGATGTCCATGCGTTCGAATACTTCGAAGTCGATCCCCAGCAGTGCCGCCCGCGACTTCACATAAGTCAGCGCGGCCTGACCGGATTCCTGCATCACATCCCCAATTTGGCCGGTCATCTGCAAATTTCCCTTGCCATCCAGGACGGCTACTTCGATGGAAATGATCTCACCCCCGTTCTCCGTCCAAGCCAGACCAGTAGCCACACCCACCTCGTCCTTGCGCTCGGCTTCGGTCTGGAAGAACTGCTGCGGACCGAGGAACTTCTCGATCAGCTCCGGCGCGATGGCAGTGGGATAACGTTTCTCTTCGGCTTTCCAACGCGCCACCTTGCGGCAGATGCGTCCGATTTCGCGCTCCAGGTTGCGCACACCCGCTTCGTATGTGTACTCACGAACGATGCGTTGAAGTGCTTCGGTGGTGAAATTCAATCCGAGGGATTCGATCCCGCTTTCTTCCAATTGGCGCGGGATCAGGAACCGGTCGGCGATGATGAGTTTCTCTTCCTCTATGTAACCAGGGAATTCGATCACTTCCAGCCGGTCCAGCAGGGCGGGTGGGATGGTCATCAGCGTGTTGGCGGTGGTGATGAACATAACCTTGGAAAGGTCGAAATCCAGCTCGAGATAGTGATCGCTGAAGGCGTGGTTCTGCTCGGGGTCGAGCACTTCCAGCAAGGCGGAGGATGGATCGCCCCGGAAATCCTGCCCGAGCTTGTCAATCTCGTCAAGCATAAAGAGCGGGTTGGCTGTACCGGCCCGCTTCATCGTCTGAAGGACGCGACCGGGCAGCGCACCGATATACGTCCGGCGGTGGCCGCGGATCTCCGCCTCGTCCCTAACACCTCCCAGCGAAACGCGCACGAACTTGCGTCCCAGAGATTCAGCGATGGACTGGCCGAGAGAGGTCTTCCCCGTCCCGGGCGGACCGACGAAGCACAGGATCGGCTGGCGCTCCTTCTTGGGCTTGAGCGAACGCACGGCGATGTATTCCAGGATGCGATCCTTGGCTTTCTTCAGGCCGTAATGGTCGCGTTCCAGGATGCGGGCGGCGTGTTTTACGTCCAGGTTGTCTTGGGTGGATTCCTTCCAGGGCAGGTCGAGGATCCAGTCCAGGTAGGTGCGAATGATGCCTACTTCGGGAGCCATGGGCGGCATCTGGTTCAGGCGTTCGAGTTCCTTGATAGCGGTGGCATGCGCCTGCTCCGGCAGCGAAGCCGCCTCGATTTTCTTTTTCAATTCATTCAGGTCGCGCGTGAAGATGTCGCCTTCGCCCAGTTCGGTTTGGATCTGCTTCATCTGCTCGCGCAGGTAAAACTCGCGTTGGCTTTTATCCACTTCATCCTGGACACGGCTGTGGATTTCGTCTTCCAATTCAAGCACGTCCAGTTCCTGGGCCAGCAATTTATTAATCCGCTGGAGTCGCTGGCGAGGATCCTTTATTAGAAGAAGCTGCTGGCGTTCTGTCAAGTTGATCGAGACTGCCGTAGCAATCATGTCCGCCAGCCAGCCCGGTTCAGAGATGTTCATGGCGAAGAGATGGGCTTCTTCGGGGATGGCCCGGTCGAGTTGGACGCAGCGGTCGAACAGGTCCAGGGCGTTGCGCATCAACGCCTGGGTGGTTTTGTCGGCAGTGGCAGGTTCTTCTATCACCCGTGCCCGCACCTTAAGCACCGGCGTCAGGCGGGTAAATTCCACCACCTCCACCCGCCGCCGTCCCTGCACCAGCGCCGAGGATGAGCCATCCGGCATCGAAAGCAGCCGCCCGACTGCCATTTCCACGCCAATGGGCAGGAAATCCTGCGGCCCGGGGTTTTCCACTTCCGAGTCGCGCTGGGTCAGGCCAATGATGGTCCGGTCGCGCTCGTGGGCCTCCTGGATAGCCAGCAGACTGGGCTCGCGCGCCACAAAAACCGGTGTGACCATGTGAGGAAAAACGACTATATCCCGCAGAGGCAGGACCAGCGCCTCAATACAGCCTTCCTCATCCGCCATGGAATTGGAGACGCGGTAAAGTTCGTCGGTGCGCTGCGAAAGCGCCACGTTGAAGGCATCTTCTTCCTGAAATGACCAGTCGTTTTGATTCATAACGTCCTCGTGCAGGACACGAGAAATCGTGCCTACCGTTTATTATGTTTTTCCCAGGCAGTTTTCACTTCAGCAGTGACAAACATGCTGCCTGCCGATAAGACAATTTCTCCCTCGCCCGCAGCCAAGTCCAGAGCCCGGACCAGGGCCGCCTCCACCGGGACAGCCGCTTCCGCCCGGACCCCAAGCATGTTCGCCAAATCGACAATTTTCTCCGGTTCGATGGCGCGCGGGTGAACGGCTTTGGTGGCAAGGACAAGTTTCAGCTTTTCTTTCAGTGCAGCCAGCATCCCGGCCACATCCTTGTCTTCGGACGAGCCAAAGATCAGGAGCACTCGTCGGCCGGGGAAGTAATCTTCCAGGGTCTGGGCTAATTTTTCGAACGAATCCTGGTTATGAGCCGAGTCCAGGATGACCGGCGGTTCATGGCGCACGATCTCGAACCGGCACGGCCAGGTCACTCGGGCAAAACCTTTGGTGATGGCCTCGTCGCTGATATCCAGTCCGCTGGCTTTGAGAGCAGCATAGGCCGTGGCCGCATTGACAACCTGGTGCTGTCCCAATAATGGGAGGCGAAGTATAACCGATTTTGGATTGCTGATTGGAGATTGGCGATCGAAGATTGTAAGAGACTGACCATCCAGGGAGTGCTTGCCGGTTTCGAAGGTCACTTCCCGTCCGACGAGCGTCAAAGGGGCATGCCGTTCTCCTGCCACCCGTTCCAGCACAATCAGCGCTTCGTCCTTCTGGGGTGAAGAGACGACGGGGATACCAGGCTTTATGATGCCAGCCTTTTCGCCGGCGATCAGCGTTAATGTATTGCCGAGCACCGCCATATGGTCGTAGGAAAGTGAGGTGATGACTGAGACCCGCGGCGTGATGACGTTGGTTGCGTCGAGCCGCCCGCCCAGCCCCACCTCGATCACCGCTGCCTCCACATCTTGTTTGGCAAAATGTAGAAAGGCGAGAGCAGTGGTGATTTCAAAAGTGGTCAACTTTGGGACAGCCGCCACATGCGGCTTGACCTGCTCGACCAGATCGACCAGTTGGGCATGGGAGATTGGCTGACCATCAATTTGGATACGTTCAACATAATCCTGCAAATGGGGAGAGGTATACAACCCAGTCTTGTACCCGGCGGCTGTCAACGCCGACGCCATCAGCGCACAGGTTGAACCTTTGCCCTTCGTCCCGGCCACGTGGAGGCTGGGATACTTCTGCTCCGGGCAGCCAAGCAAAACCATCAGTGCCCGCATCCGGTCCAGGTTGAAATCGGCTTTGGCGAGTTCGGAGGATTTTTTCAGGCTATAATCTACGAAAGAGTAGAGATAATCCAGAGCCAGGTTATAGTCGGTTTCGATGTTCATAGGTAAAAGCATTGTAAATCGTTATCCGAATTTCGTAAATCGCAATCCGATAAATGATTGGCCTGCTTACCTTCCACCTCCACCTCCCCGGCTGCGCCTCACTAAAAGAAAAGCGCGGGCGTCTCAAGCCCCTGCTTGCGCGTCTGCACCGCCAGTTCAACATATCGGTCGCAGAAATGGCCATGCAGGACATGTGGCAGGAGACGGTTATCACCTGTGGGATGCTCGGGAATGAATCTGCCCACCTGCAATCTGCATTGGAAACGGTGCGGAAGTGGGTGGAGGCCAACTGGCCGGATGGGGATGTTCTGAACACGAAAATTGAATTATTGTAGGGGCGGACGGCGTCCACCCTGATATTGTCGACCAGTGCGCTGTGCCCCCCATCGGAGGAAATATGGACTTACAACTTAAAGGCAAACGCGCCCTCGTCACCGGCTCCAGCCGCGGACTGGGCTTCGCCACGGCTCTTGCGCTGGCAAAGGAAGGTTGCCGCCTCGCTCTAAACAGCCGCGACCAGGCCAAAGTTTCCGCCGCAGCCGCCCAGGTCTCCGCCGAAACCGGAACGCATGCCCTCGGTCTGGCAGGCGATCTGGCAGATCCGGATGTGCCCGAACGACTGGTAAACGAAGCCGCCCACCTGCTGGGTGGGCTGGATATATTGATCACCAACGCCGGAGGTCCACCCGCCGGAGCGTTTGAGTCTTTCGACGAAACCGCCTGGCAGAAGGCTATTGACCTGTCGTTGATGTGCCACGTGCGCCTGATCAAAGCCGCTTTGCCGCACCTGCGCCAATCAAAAACCGCCAGTGTGCTGACGGTTACCTCGTACTCGGTCAAACAGCCAATTCCGAACCTGGTCTTATCCAACAGCATCCGGGCTGCCACGGTCGGGTTGACCAAGTCACTGGCACTCGAACTGGGCCGCGAAGGCATCCGCTTCAACTCCATCCTGCCCGGCTGGACCAAGACCGAGCGCGTGATCGAGTTGATGTCCTTCCGGGCCAGGCAGAATGGGACCACGGTCGAGGCAGAGATTGCCAATCAGTCCAAAGACAGCCCGCTGGGACGCATGGGCGAGCCCGAAGAGTTCGCCAACGCAGCCGTCTTCCTCGTCTCGCCTGCCGCGAGCTACATCACTGGTGTGATGCTAACCGTGGACGGTGGGATGTACAAAGGAACCCTGTAAATGAAAACTTGCCTGAATTGTAATCGCACCGAGCAGGAGATCCCTTTGGTGACCCTGCAATACCAGGGGAAGCAGGTTTATATCTGCTCCCATTGTTTTCCGACATTAATTCATTCTCCGGCCAAGCTGGCTGGGACCATGCAGGATGCCGAGAAGATCCAACCCGCGGACCATGACCACTAACCTGTGCAAGAAGCAATCGGATCGCCTTTGGCGTCGGTTATAATTCCGGACATGCTTTCCCCGGAACAGATCGAATCCCGCCTTGAGCGGATTCTCTTAAAGGTACAGAAACCGGGTCGTTATGTCGGCGGTGAACTGAACGCGGTTGTCAAAGACTGGGATGAAGTCAAGACCAAAGTCGCCTTCATCTTCCCCGATATCTACGATATCGGCATATCCAACCTCGGTTTGCAAATCCTATATGACCTGGTTAACCAGCGTCCCGACGCGCTGGCTGAACGCGCCTACGCTCCCTGGGTGGACATGGAAGACCTGATGCGGTCGAGGGGTATTCCGCTCTACTCGCTCGAGTCTAAACACCCACTGGCGGCTTTCGACATCCTCGGTTTCTCCCTGCCTTATGAGACTCTCTACACCAATACGCTAAACCTGCTCGACCTGGCTGGGATTCCGCTCCGCTCAGCAGAGCGCCGCGCCTCGGACCCGCTGGTCATCGCCGGGGGACACGCCTGCTTCAATCCCGAGCCGATGCACGCCTTCATGGATGCCTTCGTAATTGGCGAAGGAGAAGAAGTGATCGGGGAAATCATTGAGGTGGTGCAGAGGTGTAAAGTACAATATTCAAAGCGTCAGGATGTGCTCCGTCAACTTGCCAAAATCCCCGGCGTTTATGTGCCGCGCTTTTACGAAGTGAAATACCAGGAGGATGGCACACTTGCCAGCATCACGCCCACGGTCCCAGATGCCCCCCAGGCTATCGTCAAGCGCATGCTGGCAAAACTCCCGCCGCCCACCACCCGCTTCCTGGTCCCGAACATTGATGTGGTCCACAACCGCGTCTCAGTGGAAGTGATGCGCGGCTGCACGCGCGGCTGTCGCTTCTGCCAGGCAGGTATGATCACGCGCCCGGTCCGCGAACGCAGCGTGGAAGAGATCGTACAGGCGGCGGAAGAAGCTGTCAGTGCCACCGGGGCCGAGGAATTGGCGCTCCTGTCCCTGTCCTCCTCCGATTACACCGACGTTCTCGAACTCGTCACCCGCATAGGGGAAAAGTTTGGGGACAAACATCTTACCGTCTCCCTGCCCTCCCTGCGCATTGACACCGTCTCGGTGGCGTTGATGGAAAAACTGAAAGACCGACGCTCCGGTGGGTTTACGCTCGCCCCGGAAGCCGCCACCGAACGTATGCGGCGCATCATCAACAAATTCATCACCGACGAGCAATTGCTCGATACCGCCCGCGAGATCTACGCCCGCGGCTGGACGAATATCAAACTCTATTTCATGATCGGCCATCCGTCCGAGACGCTCGAAGACGTGCAGGCCATCGCCGACCTGTGCAAGCGCGTGCTGGCTGAAGGACGCAAGACGCTGGGCGGCAAGGCCAGGGTTCACGCCGGGGTGAGCACCTTCATCCCTAAACCGCATACCCCGTTCCAGTGGGTCTCGGTGGATACCGCCGAGCAGATCAAGGCCAAGCAGGAACTGCTGATGCACGAATTGCGCGGCTCGGCTTTCAAGCTTTCGTGGACGGCTCCCGAAGACACGCTCCTGGAAGCCTGGCTCTCGCGCGGCGATCGACGCATGGCCGAGGTGATCTTTACCGCCTGGAAAAATGGGACCAAGTTCGACGCCTGGCAGGACCAGCGCCAGATCGAGGCCTGGACCTCGGCTTTTGCCTCCCAAAAGCTCGACCCGGCTTTCTACACTTACCGCCCTCGCCCCGCTGACGAAGTTTTCCCCTGGGAACATATCTCCGATGCAGTCCGCAAGAAATACCTGTATACTGACTATCGCCGATCTCTGGAAGGCGAGTTACGCGCGGACTGCCGCCAGGATTGTGACGCCTGCGGCATCCTGCCAACATTCGCGACTACGCGGCGCCAGTACCCCGGCATTTACTGGAAATGCCCGGAAGTTAAGTCACCCGCCAGCAGGAAACAAATCGCTGCGGGAGGAGGTTAAACAATGAACCTGCGCGGAATTTTCTACAATATTCTTATCGGTATCCCAGGCGGATTACTCATTTTTATGGGCATGCTCATGTTCAATGCCGTGCTGAATATGATCATCCCGACCAGTCAATGGGCCATGCTGGGGATATTATGCTTCACCTCCCTGGTTGTCGGGATGTTGGCGCGCTTGATGCGACCAATCCACGGTTTCGGCACCGCCATCGCTTCGGGAGTCATTGCCGCGCTGATCATCCTGTACCTGCGACTGGCTTCCACCTCAGGCGCCGGAATGAGCCTAGTCTTTGGACCGGCAGGCATGCTGGTCACGGTTGGTTTCAGCCTCCTCGGCGCCTGGATCTTTACAGTTCTGAGCAAACGAACCGAGCGAAAACAGACTAAAAAACATACCAAATGAGACTGCGCATCACCTTCTCGAAATCTGGCGCATTACGCTATACCGGTCATCTGGATTTGCACAGCCTCTGGGAGCGGACCGTCCGCCGCGCTGGCTTGCCGTTGGCATATACGCAGGGTTTCCACCCCGGTCCGAAGATCCAGCTGGCTTCCGCCTTGCCGCTGGGCTTCATCGGGCGCGCAGAGATCGTGGATTTGTGGATCACTGAACCGGTTAATTCATTTGATCATCCTTTCAAAGAGATCTTGCAACCTGCAGCGCCGCCAGGATTGGTCATCTCTTCTGTGGAGGTTGTGGACGAACACAGCCCGGCGCTCCAGACGCAGGTGGTCTCGGCGGAGTACGAAGTCACCCTGCTGGAAGCGGGTGATGGAGCTGGGCTAGCTGGCGGCATTTCCGCCCTGCTGGATGCTGGTTCCCTCCCGCGTGAACGGCGCGGTAAGACCTACGACCTGCGCACCTTGATCGAGTCGCTCGAGCTGCTGCCCGGGGGTGGGTCCGGGGAACCCCGCCTGCACATGCGGTTGGCTGCTCGCGCGGGTGCCACCGGCCGACCTGAGGAGGTGCTGGATGCCCTCGGTATTCAATTCGAAAACACGCGCATCGAACGGACCCGGTTAATTCTGCAGGGTGCGGAGTAAATATTAGAATTTTCCCCCCTTCTTTGGCTGATTATGTTCAGTATTCTTGCAAGCATCAGTTTAGGTGATTATATAATACAGGGAAATGCGATAGAATAATCCATCTTTTTTCTCGCCGGAGGATATCATGGGATTGATTGTTTCTGGGGTGATCGGCTTTTCCACCGCCCTGCTTTTCGCTTATATACTCTACTGGCTCGACCGCTTCGAAAAGGAACCGCTCCTGTTGCTGGGTGGTGTTTTTCTTTGGGGCGCAGTCATCGCCGCAGGCAGTGCCTTCATTATAAATACCTTCCTGGGACTTGGAATTTACGTTTTCACCAATTCGAGCGTTGCCTCTGATCTTGCCACGGGATCATTCGTCGCCCCCCTGGTGGAAGAGAGCCTCAAAGGGTTGGCCGTACTAGCCGTCTTCCTCGTCTTCCGCCGTGAATTTGACTCGGTCCTGGATGGCATTATCTATGCCGGAGTGGCTGCCCTTGGGTTCGCCGCCACTGAAAATACCTACTATATTTACACCTACGGGTTCCAGGAGAGCGGATGGAGCGGGTTGCTATCCCTCACTTTCATCCGGGTCATTCTGGTCGGCTGGCAGCACCCCTTCTATACCGCTTTCTTCGGGATCGGGCTGGCGACTGCCCGTCTCAATAAGAACTGGTTCGTTAAGATCTTTGCCCCGTTGTTGGGACTTTCTGTAGGCATGTTCGCCCATGCCTTCCATAACACCCTGGCGGTATTCCTGCCCGGTGGATTGGGGGGCTTGTTGATCGGCTCTGCTTTTGACTGGACCGGCTGGTTGTTTATGTTGGGTATCATCATCTGGGCTACCTGGCGCGAACAACAAAACTTGAAAAAATTCCTGGCCGCTGAAGTTAAGGCTGGAACGATCACTCCAGCTCTCTTCAACACCGCTTCTTCAGCCTGGCACCAGATGTTTGCACGGGTTGCTGCCCTCTTCACTGGAAAATATTTCAAGACAGCTCGTTTCTATCAGGTCTGCGGTGAATACTCCCACAAGCGCTTTCAATATGACCGGCTTGGAGATGAGAGCGGCAACCTGGCAATTATCCAAAAACTGCGGGCAGAAATGGCCCAGCTCGCCCCGCTGGTGCAAGCTTGACAGGGCACAGGGCCTGAAAACCTCGAAAACCTTTAGGCTCTTCATTTTAAGTAGTTAAATCTGTTCGCCAGCCCCTGTAGCTCAATGGACAAAGCGTTCGCCTCCGGAGCTAAAAAGGGGAGTTCGAATCACCCCAGTGGCACAACTACTATCGGATCATTCGCTAGATCTATCATCATAGTGTAGGAATAACTAAAATTCTGGGGGTCGTATTCCCTAAAACGGCAAGGTCTCCTGGGGGTACCATCAACCACCAATAATGGGATGCAATGTTTTAAAACTTAACTGCTTGACCCGAGACTGAAATCACTGTATAGTAGATTCTAATTCAGATTAGACTTTTCTTATGTAACCAATTTCCTTTCCAAATTCCGGATTCAACGGATGTCTGCTCTGATTTCCACCGATGCGGTTTCGCGCATGAACATGAAAAACACATGGCTTCATCGCTGGATCTATCTTCTGGCAGTAAGCTTCATGTTTGCCGCGGTATTGTTGCGTTCGATCCTTATCTTTCAGAAATCTCATCAACTCGGTGAGATATTTTTTTTGCTTTTGGCCTGGCTGTTGAGTTTCTGGGGAAACACTATGCTCTCACGCAGATTTCCCTGGGCCTCCGTCCTGTTGATTGCCTTGGAGATCCTTTTCATCCTGTCACTGCTTCTTGTAACCCACTCGGTCCACTCGGATTTTTTTGCCTTCCTGTTCGCCATCACCGGCATGCAAGTCATGCAGCAATATACGCCCAAGGAAACTGTGGTCGCGATTGGGCTTTCGGCTTTATTGACCTTTTTCAGTCTCATCCAGCCAATCGGGGTTCTCCAGGCTCTTGCGCTGACACTGGCTTATACTGCATTGAGCGTCTTTCTTGCCGCATACATCGGATCCACCCGCCGCACCTGGGTCATTCAGGAACGACAGCATGCGCTGACCGGGCAACTCGTGGAAGCAAATCACAAGCTGGAGATTTATACGCACAACGCTCAGCGACTTGCAACGAGCCGCGAGCGCCAGCGTTTGGCGCGCGAATTGCACGACTCGGTCACGCAGACTATTTTCAGCATGAACCTGGCCGCCCAGTCAGCGCGGCTGCTCCTAAACCGCGACCACCAACAAGTGACTGCCCAACTGGATCGGCTGGACTATCTGGCCAAGAGTGCCCTCTCGGAGATGCAAGTGTTGATTTCTCAATTAGCCCCCGAGACACGGAGCGGTAGTTTCCTGGATGCCCTGCAACAACACCTCGCCGACCGCCAGCGGTTGGACGGTCTTTCCGCCAGTTTGGAAGTAGATGGCAACCAGCCGCTCAACCCAGCCGAGGAAGCTAGTCTCTTTCGGATTGCTCAAGAGGCGTTGAACAATATTGTCAAGCATGCCCGGACCACAAAGGCAGTGCTGCGCCTGCACCTAGCCGAACCCTTTTGGATGGAGGTTGAGGATAGCGGCGCTGGCTTCGACCCGACACTAGCCAAAGGTGGCGGGCGAATGGGGCTGGCAGGAATGCGCGAGCGGGCGGCTGAGATTGGCTGGATTTTCGACGTGGAATCCAGTCACGGACGGGGTACCTGCATCCGCGTAAGGAAAGGAGGCAATGTCATATGACGGCTGACTGTGAAAAAATCAAAGTCCTGATCGTGGATGACCACCAGGTCGTACGCCAGGGACTACGAACCTTCCTGGAATTAAATGAGGATATTCAGGTGATAGGCGAGGCCAGCGATGGTCAGGTGGCCATCGAATTAGCTGCGCAATTGAGGCCGAATGTCATCTTGATGGACCTGGTCATGCCGGGCCTGGACGGTATTGCCGCCACAGCCAGGATCAAGTCGCTGGGCCTGGGTAGCCGCGTGATCGCCCTGACCAGTTTTTCTGAAAATGACAAGGTCTTTCCGGCTATCCAGGCCGGCGCTTCCAGTTACTTGCTCAAGGACGTTTCGCCAGAAGCGCTGGTGGAGGCCATCCGGGCCGTCCATCGCGGCGAAGCACGCCTGCACCCGGAGGTCATGCGCAAATTGATGGATCAGATCACCCGGCAGCCCCGCGGTGAGAAACCAGCCAACGGTCCTCATCTCACCGAACGGGAGAATGAGGTGATCCACCTGGTAACCCAGGGGAAGAGCAACCGCGAGATCGCCCAGGCTCTGGTCATCAGCGAGAAGACTGCCAAGGCTCACATCAGCAACATCCTCGGTAAGCTGGGACTGGATGACCGCACCCAGATGGCTGTCTATGCCATCAAGAACAGCCTGGTGGATCCGGGCGAGTTGTAATGGGAGAGCGCCTTGTCCAGTAAAATATCTGCATTGGTTCCGCGCTCCCGGTCCGAGACGATTGCCATGATAGCCATCTATTCCTTGTACATTGCGGTTGTCTTACGTACCTTTGCTCGGACAGAGATTCGTCGACTATTGCCGGTCTACCTGGCGCTGGAGTTCCTTTACCTAGTGCTCTTCACGCTGATGCTGTGGCGTCCTATCCGCTGGCAGGCCGGACAGCACCTGTATTTCATCTTTCTATCTCTGCTCGTCCTGAGCCTTTATCTTCTATTCCCGAAGTTCGATTTTGTCTTGGTGCTTTTCAACCCGCTTTCCTTCCAGGCCGCCCTGGTCTTTCCTGGCCGGATACGCTGGTGGTGGGCAGCCGTCTGTGCAATGCTCACCGGCCTACCGCTGATGCTTGACTTGGGGATGTTTGGACTGGCAGTGGCCTTGCTGCCCATCACGGTAAACTTCGTCTTCCCGGCTTATGTCACGGTTAACCAGGAGATAGAAGCCCGGCTGCGCACCAGCCAGGCTCTGCTGGATGAATTGCAAACTGCCAACCAGCAATTGACCGCCTATGTCGGCCAGGTGGAAGAGCTGTCAGCTATCCAGGAGCGCAACCGCCTGGCGCGCGAACTGCATGACTCGATCTCACAGACGATCTTTGGCATCAATCTGCATAGCCGCGCTGCCCGACTCCTGCTGGAACGCGACCCTGAGCATCTGGACTCCCAACTGGAGCAATTGCAGTCCCTGACCCAGAGCAGCCTGGAACAGATGCGCGGCATGATCGCCAGCCTGCGGCCTCCGGAGAATGGTTCCGCTGAAAGGTCTACGCCCTGAGACGTAGATAAATCCTCCTAAAGACCAAACGAAAAGATACGCCCCGGCTTCCGGCAAGATCCATCGTAAGGCTGCTGTATTCCCGCGCCTGGTGTGGCATTATATGAGAAACAGACCTCCAGGTGACAACAATAATGACCAAAACAATTTTTCCCACTAGTCAAGCCAAGCGCCGCGTGCGGGTGATGATCGTGGATGACACTCCACAGGTGCTTCGCGACCTGCGGCAGCTCCTGGAACTCTCTGGAGATGTGGAAGTTGTCGGCGAAGCAAGGAATGGCCTGGAGGCGGTCCACTTGGCAGCTGATATTTCCCCGGATGTGGTGGTCATGGACCTGGAGATGCCCGGCATGGATGGATACGAGGCCGTACGCCAGATCAAGGCATGCCAGCTTGTCCAGCGGGTGGTCATCCTGAGTGTTCACGCCAGCCCTGAAGAGATGGACCGCGCCCGGGCAGCCGGCGCCGATAGATTTGTAACCAAAGGAGCCCGGTACGAGATCTTGCTGAACGCTATCCTAGCAACGGATGGATCATCCGATTCGTTCCAACCGTCAAAATGGAGTAGACGACGTTAACCAAAATTCATTAGGCCGCCGAACCAAGCAATCCTTTCTGGCTAGATCTAAAGAGGCTTTTCTCCCGATGGCAGTACGTAAAGATATTATTCTTCTAGAGGCAGGTCATGGAAAATTTGAAAGGAGAGCGAAAATTGGAACTTGCCCAACACAGCGTCTCATCAACAGAAGCCGGATGTAATAATTGGAACGGGTTGTACCGCGCCGGCGGGATCATGATGGTCGTCACTGCAGTTATCTGGACAGTTGTATCTTGGACTGCCCAGAGACTCTATTCCTCCGGCTATCCGGTCGATCCGGCGGCTTACCTGCAGCTCATCTCTCAACACCAGTCCCTCGCGGCGGTCACCTGGAGCTTATGGATCGTGGCTGACTTCCTGCTACTTGCGCCGACGGTGGCATTGTTCCTCATCCTGACGCGATACAACAGGACGCTGGCCCTGCTCGGGAGCTTGTTCTCGATGTTTTTCAATATTTATGATGTCAGCGTGACCGAGTTGAACTCGCTGACGCTGGTGAGCCTGGCAAAAGGCTACGTCGGTGCGACCAGCGAAGCTGCAAAGGTCGCTTTCGTAGGCGCGGCGGCTTATGGCTACCATGCCTTGCCTCTCCAGACACTCCTCAGCTTCGCCATCGGCACCTTTGGATATCTCCTTTGGTGTGTGCCCATGTGGAAAGGGAAGGGCGTCTTTAGCCGCTGGATTGCCATCTTTGGAGCGTTTTGGAGCATCATTGGACTCCTGGGATCGATGGCTCCCTTGATCCCATCTTCTTTCTTCCTGGGCTTGTGCCAATTCCTGTGCATCCCAGCGATCGGGCTTTGGTTTATCTTCGTGGGCGTGCAATTGTTTCGCCATGGACGTCGGCTTTCCGCTAACGTAGACAAAGCTGCTGGGTACTTGAAACAACCCAACTACCCTATCTTTCGATAGAAGACAACCCGGTCGGTTGTCACCACAAGAAAATCAAGAATTCAACCCGTTACATTCTTAAGATCTTAAAAGAATTAAGGAGATAAAAAAAATGAACGAGCAAAACCCAAACCCAATTCCCGATCCGAGCACACCTCCCCCCACTTACCAAAGCTGGCACGAGCAGCGGCGGGCGGAGCGCTGGGCCCACCGCCAGGCGCGCTGGCAACGACATGCCGGACGCCCTTATGGGTGGATTGGCGGTGCAATCCTGATCGTACTGGGCGTAACCATCCTCCTGGAAAATCTAGGCATCCCTTTCCTGGCAAACTGGTGGGCCCTGTTTATCTTGATCCCGGCTTTCTGGGCATATGTGGCTGCCTGGGAGAACTACCAGGATCATAAACAGCTGACACGAGGAGGGGCCAGCTCACTGACCATGGGAATCTTGCTGACCATTCTGGCGTTGGTCTTCCTGCTGAACTTGAATGTTGGCCTGTTCTGGCCGGTCCTGCTCATCGTGGGCGGCTTTACCTTGGTGGGAACCGCTCTGCTGCCAATGTAGCCATTACCTATGCCAGGAGGATGAAATGGATGCCTTTGCTCAAGCCGTTGGAGGCTGGCACGATTTTTATCATGTGATCGGGGATGCAGCCGCCGCGCTCATGGGGCTGCTGTTCGTTAGCCTGTCGCTGAATACAGGTGTGATCACCCGTAAAGGTAACGCGGACTTGCGCGCGCTGGCCTCACAAACCTTTACCGGCTTCATCTGTTTGATCATGTTCGCCGTTCTCTTTCTCATCCCGAACCAGGGACCCGTGGGATTGGGTTTACCGATGCTGGGAATTGACTTGATCGTCATGTATGTAACTGTACAGCATTTTTTAGAGACACGCAGTAAACGGCCGCGTGCCTGGAGAAGAGGCACCCTTGCGCTCAGGTTCGCCATCCCGACAATCTGTTTTATGACAATATTGGCCATTGCTGTGACGGTGCTGATGGGAAAAACGGGCGGCCTCTACTGGTTCGTTCCAGTGGTGATCTCGTTGGTCTGGGATGCAAGTCTTGATGCGTGGGATCTCTTGTTAAGGTTGCGTGATCCAGCCAGGAGGATCTGACGGAATCCTCTATTCCTCCGCGTTCCAAACACTGAACATTCATCTACCTAAGTATTAACAAAAGGAGACAAAATGATAACCATAACAAACAAATCATCAAAACGTCTTTCTGAAGCAAAACGGATCGGGACAGGATTAGCTTTTATCCTGTTCCCCATGATATTCGTGTTTGCATTCGCTGTCCATCCCGGTCTGCTAAACCCGCATATGCTTTCTGATGAGGAAGTCGTTCTTCGGATGCACCACAACGCTCTTCTAACCTTTGGACATGTCCTGGTCTTTTTCGATGCCGCACTTCTCGTGGTCGTTACACTACGGCTTATGCGGATGCTGGAGCGCGGTTCTGCTGCCTGGGCCGGATTCATCGGTGCAGCCGTGGCCATCCTTGGCGCAGTTTCCCTGGGGGCTGAAAAAGGCGCTGAATGTTTGACTATGAGTGCCATTGACACCTTACCCGAAAACCTGTTTGGTCAGATGATGCCCGGTCTGGTGGCAATCGTTTCAAAACAAGGCTGGATGATTCTTGTCTGGGGAGTCGTGCTGATGGCTGTGGGTCTTACCATTCAAGCCATCGGCCTGCTCACAACTCACGCCATCCCCCGCTGGCAAAGTGTGCTGCTTCTGATCGGTATCTGGCTATTGGGTGGGCCTGACGGTTTTGAAATTGTCAACCTGGCAGGCTCGATTTTGCTTGCAGTTGCCCTTGTTCCGTTGGGCGTCTGGATCCTCCGTAAAAAAGAAGCCGGATAGTCATCGAATTAACGAGAAAATCTCTATGCCTTCCAACTCCTCGGATGCTCGATCTCGTAGCGATCATATTAAAACAAGACGACTGGTTTTGGCCTGAGTATAGCAATGACAGCAACAATAACACCCTCTGAAAACCCCATGCTGCGCGTTCTGGGACTGCGCGACTTTCGTTTGCTCTGGATTGGAGGCACTATCTCCGTTCTAGGCTCACAATTTTCGATGATCGCCATGCCCTGGTTGGTTCTGCAGCTGACCGGCGACCCGTTGGCGCTGGGAGCGGTGCTTGCCCTGGCGGGTATCCCGCGGGCGATCTTGATGCTGGTTGGGGGGGTGGCCACTGATCGGCTCTCGCCTCGCATGATCCTGCTGGTCTGTGACTGGCTCAATTTCGCCTTGACCGGGATCACCGCCGGGCTGGTGATTGCCGGGTTGATGCATGTCTGGATGTTGTACATTCTCAGCCTGTTGAATGGCCTGCTGTCCGGGTTCGTCAGCCCGGCTGCCAACAGCATCATGCCGAGGTTGGTTCCCGAAAACGACCTGCAGGCAGGGAATTCCATCATCATGGGGTCCTCCCAGCTTGCTGGTTTTGTCGGGCCTTCCCTGGCTGGGATCATGATCGGGATATATGCCAGGTCAACTCAAGGAATTTCAATTGCCTTTATGGTGGATGCCATTTCCTTTTCCGTTTCAGCCATTGCACTGTGGCTGATGAGCGGCGGAAGACAATTGGTACCTAGCGAAGATCCTGAAACGGAGAAAGAAGGCATCCTAGCCTCAATCAAAGTGGGAGTGCAGTACTTTTGGAAGCATACCAACCTTCGATTTATATTCATCCTGATGATGGCGTTCAATTTCCTGTTCAACGGACCACTTCAGGTGGGTGTCCCGGTGCTGGCAGATCAGCGCTTGCCGGGAGGAGCGCGTGCTTTCGGATTCCTCATGTCTGCTTTTGCAGGTGGCAACCTGTTCGGGTATCTGCTCGCGGGCGCTCTTCCCCGGCCAACCGGACGCGGGCTGAGCATGTTCCTGGTGGCCCTGCTGGCATCCTTCGGGGTTGTACTTTGCGCAATGGGAGGGATCTCGCTTACCTGGGTGGATTTCATCCTGATGCTCCTGTTGGGTGTTGAAGCCGGGTACATGTCTATTATCCTGTTTACCTGGATCCAACAGCGAACGCAGAAAGACATGCTAGGTCGGATGATGAGCATGATATCCCTTGCTACATTAGGTTTGATGCCTCTCTCACAGGCATTGTCCGGGGTGATCAGCAAGTGGAGCCTGACAATCCTGTTCGTGGTGTCGGGAAGCCTGCTTCTGTTGACAGCGTTCTGGACGCTCCTGCGGCCCGAACTCAAGTCCCTGGGCGAAGAGATGGTTTCTACCGAGCGGACTGGGCAGGCATGACGGACGAATCCGGCAACTTGGACATCATTCAGAAATTTCGCCAGGTGATAGTCCAATTGACGCCCGAAGTGCAGCTCTAGTTTATTCCAATCGTCTCGTGGTAAAATCTTGTCACCCGCCCCTGTAGCTCAGTGGACAGAGCGTTAGCCTCCGGAGCTAAAAAGGGGAGTTCGAGTCTCCCCAGGGGCACTTCCGATGCACTGTCGCCAGGCAGTGCATTTTAATTTTTTGTTGATACGATGACGGACTTTTATGCTAGAATATTGGCACTATATCGCTTATCATTTCGCACAATAAAGAGAGGTGCTAATTTGGAACCCGTGCTGGATTTTCCCCAATCTTATCCGCCCCCACCTCCGCCACCTCCCCAACGCTCCCGAAAGGGTTTGTGGATCGGCCTTGCCATTGGCGCAGTCGTACTTTGCCTGTGTTGTATCGTGGTCGTAGTGGTGGTTATCCTCTTCGGACAAAATATCCCCCTTATTTCCAATTTCTTCCCCACCCCAACGCCAACCGGCCTGTCCTACAACAATTCCTCCGCCGGGATCAGCCTGACCTATCCGCTGACCTGGCAATATTCCGAATCAGGCGATTCCACTTCCGGTTACATGGTCATCTTCGCCTCTTCAGCAGATATTCTGAACGACTCCTCGAACGCCCCCCTGACCGGGGCCGCAATGGCTGTTATGACCAATGTCCTGACCACCAGCGACCTCTCGTTCACCGTTGACGCAAGTTCGATGGGAAGTGTTGTAGATTACATTGCCACTACCTATTTCTCCAATATCAGTGGTGGGCAGAACCTGCACACTTTCACCCTGAGCGGATTTCCAGCCGCCTCGGGCGTCTATACCTTGGCCAACACCAGCGGTGCCCCATCCACAGCCTATCTCATTGCCGTTTTACGCAGCAAAGAGATCCTCCTGTTCTTCGGCGTCTGCCCCCAGACCGAATGGTCACAACACCAGCCTACTTTTGACTCGATCGTGAATTCAGCCAGCATCGTCACCCCCTGATGCCTGCAGCCTGGGTAAACCTGATTAACTTTCCAAAAAGCCAGCCTTTGTAGGCTGGCTTTTGCATCCAGTCAATTTGCTGCACAGATTTATTCAAGAGGATGTAAAATTCAGCAAATGAAGAAACTCGCCTTACTGGTGACGGCACTTGCCTTTCTCGCCGCAGCCTGCGGGACCCCGGAACCGGTTGCTACACCGTCGGTCACCGCCCCCCTGTCACCGCACCCCAGCCAAACGTCAACACCTCCAGCCACTCCCCTCCAGCCCACACAGACAGCCACCCTCATCCTCGTTAATGGCACGCTCACCATCAAGGTCAACGTCCGCAGTGGTCCCGGCACCAGCTTCAACTCGCTTGGTCAACTGGAAAGCAGCGGCAAGGTCCAGATCATCGCCCGGGACAGCCAGGGAGCCTGGTATCTGATTATCTATCCATCCGCCCCGCAGGGACGCGGTTGGGTGGCTGCACAATACGTAACTATCGCCTCGGGGGTCGTGATCCCGTTGGATGCCACCCCCACTCCTGCCGGTCCGACCGGGCACGTCATCCAGCGCTTGAACGTCCGCAGCGGGCCTGGGACAACCTTTGATTCACTCGGCTTGCTCGAAGCGGGTGTGGCAGTCTCCCTGACCGGCAAGAACATCACTGCCTCCTGGTTCCAGATTGACTACCCTGCCGGGCCTGGAGGGCGCGGCTGGGTAACCTCGCAATACGTCCAGACTAATGCCTCCAGCGACCTGCCGGTACTCGACGATTATGGGAAAGTGGTCACGCCCGGCGCAGCCGGGACGCCCTCCGGCCCGGTCTTGTCTCCCACCCCCACTGTTGGTCCGGCCTTCGCCGATGGTGATTCATTCGGTAACCCGGCTGTCATTGTTGCTTTCTCGAGCTCTGGCACCCAGCGCTTCATCTATTCCAGCCAGGTCTCCACACCCCAAGGGGATGCCGAAGATTGGGTCGAGTTCACACCCTATTCCGCCGGCGGGACAAATGCCCGGCTGATCCTCAGTCTTTCCTGTACTAGCAACGGTACACTGATTGTGGAACTTTGGCAGGGCGGAAAGAAACTCTCCGGCTGGGGCACTCTGGCTTGCGGCGAGTCAGGAAAAAACATCCTGCTGCCC
>Ga0209048_10001006_pt1 | contig 29564 bp, 19 predicted proteins | sample FrelakmetCRP12CR_FD_187146 | JGI IMG/M metagenome (GOLD analysis project Ga0209048, IMG submission 187146) | Freshwater lake sediment microbial communities from the University of Notre Dame, USA, for methane emissions studies - CRP12 CR (SPAdes)... | ecosystem: Environmental > Aquatic >... | reverse complement strand
AAATTTTAAAGATGGCAGTTTTGCGGCTTCTCATGTATCTGATCAGACGCGCCGGTGCACTGGATTCTGGAGACTGGCTTATTCGGTGCGTCCGGGGCGCTTTTACCGATGCCACGCGGGATAGGCCGCGGCGTAATCGAAGAGACGGAAGGCGGTACGTTAGTTCTCAAGAGGCTTGAAGGTCATGATCAGGATGTGGAATGGTGAGCAATGTATCTTTCGCTCCGTGCACGGAGAGCGGCGGTAACCCATGGCTCGCAGCAATGCGATCCGCGCTCTTGGCGAAAGCGTGCTGGAAATGATGCGCGAGGTCTGCCCTCTCGCCGACCTCCAACTCGACACGCAAACCAAATTCGAATTCGCTTCGTTTACTACCCTCATCGACACCACGCCGCCGTCCGAAGGATTTTACCTCTGCCTTTGGCGCGTCGGTATCGGTGGCATGCCACGAAATCTCCCGCCGCGCCGGAATCGCACGGGCGTGGTGTTTAGGCCTTCACTGCCACTCGATCTCTACTTCCTGCTGCTACCGGTCGCCAAGACGGCCGACAAGCAGACCAGCATGCTGGGCTGGGCGCTCGGCTTCATGCACGATCTGCCGGCGCTGACCGGCGAGACCATTAACCGCTACACCAAGGGCGCACCGGCCGTCTTCGATCCCGAGGAATCGGTCGAACTGATCGCCGACCCGTTGGGTACCGCCGATTACCTCGCGCTCTGGGACCGCGTGAAGACCGGCTTCCAGGCCGGCATGACCTATGTCGCGCGCATGGTGCTGATCGATTCCGAGCAGCTTGAGGCCAGCGGCGGCCTGGTCACCGAGCGCCGTTTCGATCTCGCCCGCAACGAGGTGCGGATATGAGCGCGGTGCTGCTCGAAAGCCTCGTGCTCCAGGCGACGACTGGCGTGCGCTTCATTGATGCCTGGTCGGGCCAGCCGATCACCGACGGCCTGTGCTGCACGCTCTACCGCCGACGTGATGGCGCGGTGCTGGCGCGGGAGGCGACCACGCCCTCGGGCGTGCATCACTGGCCTGAGCTGTCACCACCGTGGAATGCCAACGACGCATCGCCACCCTCGCCGCCATCGGCCGCGCTGGCCGAAGTGCTGGTCGAAGACCTGCTCGACCGCTTCCTGCCGCTGCGCCTCGAATGGCCACCGCGACGCGACCGCGACGACATGCCGCTCGCGACCTTCACTCTCGCTTCCGCGCCGCAGCGCCCGGTCCCGCCGGGTGCCGCCAGCATCCATGCGCTACTGGTCGACACGACCAGCCAGCCGGCTGCCTGGGCGCGCGTGCTGGTCACCGATGCGCAAGGACGATCGACACAGGGCGGCAGCGACGCCGCCGGACGACTCAGCCTGCACCTGCCCTTCCCGCGCCCCGAACGCAGGCCGCTGACGAGTCCTCCCGCTGGTCCAGCGGACAGCCCGCCCGAACCGCCGCCTACCCCCGGCGCCTTTGTGACCCTGCGTGTTTTTCACGACGCCTCGGTCGGTGTCGAGGCGGCGCGCACGGCGGCTGCGCTGCACGCCATTGCCGTCGGCCGCCGCGCGGCGGGTCGCGGTGACAGCGGTGTGTTGCCCGGCGCGACCGTCGCCCATCCCGCCACCGGTGCGCCACTGCTGTCAGCCTGGCTTGCCCAAACCGAAGTTCGCGCGCTCGCACGCATCGGTGCGACCGATATCCTCGGTCCGATGCGCCTCGAACCTGGCCGGCCCGCCGTGGCGCGCACCCAGGGCCTGTCCCCCAACCGTTCGGAACTGCGGCTTGCGCCGCTTTGATCTACTAAAGGAGATCGCGATGCCCGAGTACCTAGCCCCAGGCGTTTTCGTCGAGGAGGTATCGTACCGCTCCAAGTCCATCGAGGGCGTGAGCACGACCACTACCGGTTTCATCGGGCCCACCCGATACGGCCCGGTGACCGAAGCACCTGACATTGTCACCAGCATGACCGAGTTCGAGCGCAGCTACGGCGACGGCACTCAGCTCGCCTTCAACACTGACGGTTTGCTGACCGGCTCCAACTACGTCTGGCAGGCGGCGCGCAGCTTCTTTGAAGAAGGCGGCAAGCGCCTGTACGTGAGCCGCGTGTTCCGGCCTCTCAGCGGCAGCTACCCGACCAATCTCGAGGAGTCTGTCACACCCACCGATGACAAGTATGACGACGGCCACGGCCGACGCGTCGTCGGCAGCGGCGGTGATACCTTCCACATCGTCGCGCGTTACCCTGGCGCGGCCGGCAACCTGCGGGTGCGTTTCACGCTCAAACTCGGCCCCAACGTGCTGGGTGCACTGCCCGATCCGAGCAAGGCCAAACCCTTCATCCCGACCATCGCCAACCTCCAGGACGGCGAGGTGGTTTGGATCACTTCGGTTAAAGCCTTTCCCGATACTTCGCCGCCGACCTCGCCGCCCGCGGCGCGCGGCATCGATCAATTGCCGATCTATGTCGCAAGCAAGCAGGTCGATGGCACCTGGCTCTTTGTGGAAGGCGGCCTCCGCCCCGGCAGCCCACCGGGGCCCGCCGATCCGACTGCCAAGCTCACACTCGCCGACTTCAATCTCGACCCGCAACCAGGAGGTTCGGGCGATTCGATCCGCCCACTCACGCTCTCGCTCGATGTTCTGGCGGACGACGGCAGCCGCAGCCTCGGTACCTGGAGCGGCTTGCCGCTCGATCCAAAGCACAAAACCGCTGGTGTGCCTGATTCGATCTTCGATCTGTTCACCGCCACCAACCCGGCGGTGCGTGGGCTGCCGATCGTACTGGTCAATCCGGCCTCCAACGGCATCGACAGCGGCGTCCAGCTACTGAAGGCGCTCGACTCGCTCGAAGGCATCGACTTCAAACTGACTCCGGCCGAGTGGGAAGACGCCCACTTCAAGGACGAACTCGGCGCGCTGCGCAAGAAGCTGGAGCGCGGTATCACTGGTACGGCTTATCTCACTGGCGGCAACAACGGCCTGCTGCCCGGCCGCGCCGAATACGAGGGCCGCGCCGACCCGACCGAGGACTACAGCACCGGCCTGAAGCAGTTCGAGTCGATCGAGGATATCTCCATCGTCGCCGCGCCGGGCTCCACCTGGAATTACATTAAACGCGTCGACGACGTTAATTCGATCATCAACTTACTGATCGCGCATGCCGAATACATGCGCTACCGTATTGCGATCATCGACCCGCCTGAGAGCCAGAAGATCGCCGATGTGCGCAAGCACCGTGCCAAGCTCGACAGCAAGTACGCGGCGCTCTACTACCCCTGGGTCACGGTGTTCGACCCGATCACGCGCCAGCCGATCAACCTGCCGCCCTCGGGCTTCGTCGCCGGCATCTACGCGCGCAACGACATCGAGCGTGCGGTCTACAAGGCGCCGGCCAACGAAGTGGTGCGCGGCGCCATCGGCTTCGAGACGCTGATCAACACCGCGCAGCAGGAGGTGCTGAACCCCGAAGGCATCAACTGCTTCCGTTTCTTCGAAGGACGCGGTTTCAGGCTCTGGGGCGCGCGCACCATCAGTTCCGACCCGGAATGGAAGTACGTCAATTTGCGGCGCTACTTCGCCTACCTCGAACGCTCGATCGACAAAGGCACCCAGTGGGCGGTGTTCGAGCCGAACGGCGAGGCGCTGTGGGCCAATGTGCGCGCCACCATCCGCGACTTCCTCGTCAACGAATGGGCCAACGGCGCATTGCTCGGCGACAAGCCCGAGAAGGCCTTCTTTGTGCGCTGCGACCGCTCGACGATGACCCAGAACGACCTCGACAACGGCCGCCTGATCTGCTTGATCGGCGTGGCCCCGCTCAAGCCGGCCGAGTTCATCATCTTCCGCATCGGCCAGTGGACGGCCGATCGTCAGAGCTGATAGACAACGGAGAACACTATGGCAGTCTTTCGCGATCGACCCTATGTGCAGTTCAACTTTCATGTGAACCTCGGCGACAACGTGACCAACACGCCGCAAGCAGGCTTCCAGGAAATCAGCGGCATCGGGATGGAAGTCACCATCACCGAGTACCGCCCCGGCAATTACGCCTTCAACAACGTCATCAAGACCGCCGGCCTCAACAAGGCGACCGACGTGACGATGAAGCGTGGAGTGATCGGCTCGCTTGACCTCTACAACTGGCTCGACGCCGTGCGCAACGGTTCGGACAACGGCCTGCGCAAAGTGACCATCGAGCTCAAGAACGAGGACCGCACCGCCACGGTGCAGACCTGGCGACTCATCAACGCGCGGATCATGAAACACGTAAGCGGCCCCATGAGCGCCAAGGGCACCGACGTCGCGCTCGAAGAGCTGACCCTGTCCTACGAACGGCTGGAGATGGAGTGACGCCGTGCGCCGCTTGCCCGGGATCAGCATCGTCGATGTGCTGCCACCTCCGGACGACAGTCTGCCGGTCATGGACGTGCCGGTCTTCGTCGGCTTCGCCGAACGTGGACCGCTCGACCGGCCGGTCGGGCTGGAAGATCCGGTGCAGTACGCGGCGGTGTTTGGCGGGATGCTCGAGTTAGTGCCGGTGGCCAGTGGTGTGACGGGCAGTGGCAAGAGCGATGCCGGCAGCGCCGCCGGCGCGGGTCGGTCCGTGGGTGCCACCCCCCTCATGCAGCGCGCCCATCTGCCGGCAGCAATCGCGAGCTTTTTCGCCGGCGGGGGGCGCCGCTGCTATGTGGTGCGCGTCGCCGGCGCCGAGGCCGACAGCGCGCGCTTCGCGGTCCCCGGCCTCAAGCTCGCGACCCGCGAACGTGACGCGACCGGCAATACCGGCCCCTGGCAGCTCGCTGATCAAGAGTTCGCACTACGCGCCAACAGCCCTGGCACCTGGGCCGACCGGCATGAACTCGCCGCGCGGCTTGCCGGTACGATACTGCATGCCGGTGACCACGTGCAACCGGGCGATGTGCTGCGGGCGCGCAAGCCGGCGATAGGGACCGTGCTCGCCGAAGCGTTCACCGGCTGGTTACGCATTGACCGCGTTACCACCGTGGCCGAAGCGATCACCCGCGCGGCCTCCACTGCTTGGCTGTGGACCACCGACAGCGCCAGCCCGCCCCAGCCGGCGCCCGAAGTCAATGTCACCGACTGGCTCATCGACCGTATCATCCTCGACCTCGCGCTGCGCCATCCCGACCAGCCCGAGCGGCGACGCGAAAACTGTGGCCTTGCCGGCGGCGCCGCTAACCTGCCTTGGTTCGAGCCCAACGCCACCGGCCATTTCGACGCAGGCGACGACCTGGTCGGCCTCGCCTGGCCGCTCGCCGGCCCGCCCGAATCGGACTTCGGCCGTGCGCCGTTCACTACCGATCCATCAATGCCTTTCGACCCGACATCGCCCGACTGGATGCTCGTCCCCATCGGCGTCGATGCCTTCTTCGGCCCCTGGTCGATCGCGCGGACCGGCGATGGCGACGCACTGGCGCGCAATGGTCTGGCCGATTATACGCCATCGCTCTTTCTCGATCCGGCCTGGACCGACGACCTGCGCGGCCGGCAATTGCTCGGCTGGGCCGACGACATCCGCTTTCTGGGCAGCCGCCCGCGCCGGCTGCGTGGCCTCCATGCGGCACTGGGCCTCGACGACGCGGTCGCGCGGGATGCAACCTGGATCGCCGTGCCCGACGCAACCCACCCCGGCTGGACCTTGGCCCCTCCACCCGACCCCAGCAACGGTCGGCTAACCGCCACACCGGACCACGTCTGTACTAGCACAATCACCACTGCTATCAGCCCGTGCGTGAAACCGCCGCGCCGGCCCGAGCCGCCCGTGTTTACCGTCGCGACGCAGGCGCCGGCCGATGTCGAATGGTTCATCGACGCGAGCGATGGCGTCACGAGCCCGCCCGCTTCGCCCGGCAGCGACCTCTCCGCCCCGATCAGCTTCGAGGCTCAGATCGCGCAACGGCCCGATTTCACCGATGCCAGGCCGCTGACTGTCTTGACGGGCACGGCCGAAACGAGTGAAGTGCTCGACAGCCAGGGTAAGCCGGTACGACCCCAGCCCGGCCCGCGCATTTTTCCCCCCGCGCGTTACAAGCTGCGTTTGCCCACTGGCCTCTATTTCCTGCGCGCACGCACTTGGCGCAGCGGCCTTGCCAGTTGTTGGTCGGACACCGCCGAAGTTCTCTCGATCACCCATACCCGCGTACTCAAGACCGGTCCCGACAGCGACGCCGAGGTCCTGCCGGTGGTCCACGCCGCGCTCATGGACCTCTGCGCCGCGACGCGCGAGCACTTCGCGCTGTTGTCCGTACCGCTGGACTGGGACGCCGCCGCGCTCGCGCGTCATGCGCAGGCCCTGCGTGCCCACGCCGCCCGCGACATCGAAGCCACCCAGGCCACGAGCTTTGTCGCCCTTTACCACCCCTGGCTGTTGCAACGCGAGGCCGACGCCAGCCTGCAAGCCCATCCGCCCGAAGGCGCGGTGCTCGGCATCTATGCCAAGCGCAGCCGTGACAAGGGCGCCTGGTCGGCTGCCGGTCTCGATCCGCTCGCCGAAACCGTCGGCCTCGCGACCATCATCGACCCCGAAGCCATCGAAGGCGCCGGCGCCAATGCGATCGAGTTGCGCCCGCGCGGCATCGCCGCGACCCGCGCCGCGACACTATCCGACGACGAGGACTGGATCGCCATCGGCGTGCGTCGTCTGTTCATCCTGCTGCGACGGCTCGCGCGGCGCGAGGGCGAGCGCTACGCCTTCGAGCCCAACGACTTCACGCTGCGCCGCAGCCTTGAACGCAGCTTCGACGCGTTGCTGCAAAGGCTAATGCAGCGCGGCGCTTTCCGGGGCGTGAGCACGCGCGATTGCTATGCGCTGCGCACCGCCAGCGGCGCGCGGGCGGCCGACGAGATCGAGCGCGGCGAATGCAGCCTGGAAATCCGCGTCGCGCCCTCGCGGCCACTGCGCTTTCTGACCCTGCGCGTGGTGCGCGCGGGCGAACAACTGCTGATCGAGGAACGCTGAGCCATGGCCGAACCAGCAGGCACCGCCGACGAAGAGCGCAAGCGCTGGCAGCCCTTCCCGGCTTTCAACTTCGTGGTCGAGATCGTGCGCGACGACGAGAGCGGCAAGCTCGCGGGCGGCCAGTTCTCGGAATGTGACGGCATCGAGATATCGCAGGAGGTCAAGACCCTGCGCGAAGGCGGCAACCCCAATCGCGTACACCGGCTCGCCGGGCCGGTGACCTTCGGCCAGCTCACGCTCAAGCGTGGCGTGACGCAAGGTTTCGACTTGTGGAAGTGGTTCTCGGCCAGTCTCGAAAAGCCCTGGCTGCGCGCGGGCGTGACCGTCAGCGTCTTGCGCCATGACAAAAGCGAGTGGGGGCGCTTCGTGCTGAGCCGCTGCCTACCGGTCAAGCTCAAGGCGCCCGTGCTCAATGCGCGCGATGGCACCGTGGCGATCGAGGAAATGCAGATCGCCTACGAGAGCTTTGCGTGGGAGGACAAGAGCGGTGGCTGAACTGACTGTCGTGCGCGCCGAACTGCACGAACTGAAGGACGACCTCAGCGATGTGCTGTCGGGTGGCAAACGGGTGCCGGTGCAATTCAATCCCGAGACCTTGAAGCTGTCCTACGCCAACCAGATCCAGGCGCAGAACAACGGCTCGTCGAGCGCGCCGCCCCAGCGGCCGGGGCGGGGTGGCACCAACCAGTCGCAAGGCACGCCCGCGCGTCAGTTTGTCGGCGCGGGTACGACCAAGCTCGCGGTGCAACTGTGGTTCGACGTGAGCGCCGCGACCGCTGCGCCCTTCATGGTCGATGACGTGCGGCGGCTGACAGCCGAGGTGCTGTACTTCATGAAGCCCAAGGATCCGGGCGCGGGCGCCAGGGACGCCAGCCAGCGTATCCCGCCGGGCGTGAGGTTCTCGTGGGGCAGCTTCCTGTTCGACGGCATCGTCGAATCGCTCGAAGAGAACGTCGAATTTTTTTCGCCTGAAGGCAAGGCGCTGCGCGCCAGCATCACGCTCAACCTGATTCAGCAAAACATCCTTGTGCCCGCCTTCGAGGGCACAGGCGCGGTCACACGCAACAAGGCCGGTGCGGCGGCGCCCGGCACCACGCCGCTGGCGCCCGCGCGCAACGGTCAGTCGCTGCAGCAGATGAGCGACAGCCAACCGGGCGGTGCGCGCGGTGCGTTGCCGGTGAGTGGCGCAGCGGGCGGCTTGGGCGGTGGTCTGAGCGGCGGGCTGGGCGGTGGCCTGAGCGGCGGGCTGGGCGGTGGCCTGAGCGGCGGGCTGGGCGGTGGCCTGAGCGGCGGGCTGGGCGCGAGCAGCGGCGTGGCCTTCAATGCCGGTGGCTGGCAACGCATCGCGGTGGCCAACGGCATCGAGAATCCGCGCGCCCTCGCGCCCGGCCAGTTCATTGACCTCAGCGCGCAACGCCCGCGTATCGTCACCGGCTGAAGGAGCGTAACCATGCCTGTCGTCATCAGCGAATTTGAAGTGAGCACCCCGGCTCCGGCGCCCGCCACCCCGGCGCCGAATGTCCAGGGCGGGCCGGCCAACCCGCCGCCGGTGTTGACGCCGCCGGCCCAGGCCCAGCGAACCGAGATCGAACGTCGCGAGCGCGCGCTGCGCGTGTTCGCACACTGAGTTTTCTTTATGCCCGAAGCCAACTTACCCCTCGATACCGGTCGACCGATCATCAGCGTCGAGCGTCAGTCGGCGCCCGACCTTGCCGCCGCGCTCTACGAGATGCGAATCGAAGAGCGCAGCGACGGCCTGGCGCATTGCGAGCTGGCCTTCGGCGCCTGGGGCCTGCGTGACGGCGTGCACAACTACACGCTCTACAGCCGCGACCGGCTTGAATTCGGCAAGCGCATCGAGGTCAAGCTGCGCGACGATCGTTTGTTCGCGGGCCGGATCATGGCGATCGAGGGCCGTTTTCCCGAGGCCGGCGTGGGCGAGGCCGAGATCGTCATCCACGCTGAAGACCGTCTGCAAGACTTGCGCATGAACCGGCGCACGCGCTGCTTTACCCAAGTCAGCGATGCCGACATCGCGCGTCGCATCGCCAACGATCACGGTCTGCAGGCGCAGGTCGATCTGCCCGGCCCGACTCATGCCGTGCTGGCCCAGGTTAACCAGAGCGATCTCGCCTTTTTGCGCGAACGCGTGCGGGCGGCGGGCGGCGAGGTCTGGATCGTCGACGATACCCTGCATGTGGCGACGCGCCCGGCGCGCGCGGGTGGCGACACGGTGGCGCTCGCCTACGGCAGCACGCTGCGCGGCTTCGATGCGCGGGCCGACCTCGCGCTCCAGCGTACCAAGCTGAGCGTCAGCGGCTGGAACCTGCGCGACAAGCAGGCGGTGTCCGAGGAAGCCACGGACTCGGTGCTGGGCGGCGAACTCGACGGCGGCGATGGCGGCGCGGCGCTGCTCACGCGCGCCATTGGCGAACGCACCGATACCGTCGCTCACCTCAAACCGGCCGATGCCGGCGAGGCGCGCGCGCTCGCCGAAAGCTGGCTGCGCCAGATCGGCCGCCGCTTCGTCATCGGGCGCGGTATTGCCAACCCCGACGCCCGTTTAAAGCCTGGTGTGCGCGTTGAACTCTCAGGTCTCGGCCCCGTGTTCAACGGCAAGTACACCGTAACCGAGGTCTGTCACCGCTTCGACCTGCGCGAAGGCGCGCGCAGCGAATTCGCGGTCGAGCGGCCGGCCATTGGCAAGCCCTGAATCCGGAGCGAGAGAACCATGTTCGACTTCACTCCCGCCGAAGCACTCTACGCCGACCGCTTGCCGAGTGGTTGGGGCGGGCGCTGGTATGGTTGCCATGTGGCCATTGTCACCGACCTGGCTGACCCCGACGGTCAGGGCCGCATCAAGGTCACGCTGCCCTGGAGTCCCGATGGCGGCGGCGACCGCTACGACGCCTGGGCGCGCGTGGCGACGCTGTTCGCGGGCAACAACCGGGGCAGTTGGTTCATGCCCGATGTGGACGATGAAGTGCTGGTGGTATTTGAAGGCGGCGACGTACGCTGGCCCTGCGTGATCGGCGGTCTGTGGAATGGTCGCGACGCGCCTCCGACGAGCGCCGATGCGCGCAACGTCAACAAGATCATCCGCAGCCGCAACGGCGTGCAGATCACCATCGAGGACCAGGACGGACAGGAGAAGCTGAAGCTCGAAACCCCGGGCGGCTGCTCGGTCACGCTGAAGGATGGGCCGGGAACGATCGAGGTCCAGGACAGCAACGGCAACAGCGTCAAGCTGGAGTCGGCCGGCATTACGGTGACTGCCTCGGCGCGCGTGGTGATCAACGCGAGTCAGGTCGAAGTCTCGGCCGGCATGGTCACAGTCAGTGCCGGCATGTCGAAGTTTTCGGGCGTGGTGCAGGCCGACACGGTGATTACCAACACCATCATCGCCACGACCTACACGCCCGGTGCGGGGAACATTCTATGAGTGCGAAACACGTCCTGCGTTGGGTCGGCGCCGAAGCTTTCATCGCGAAGCCCATCCGGCCCGCACCCGCGGTCCTGAGGTTCGACGGCGACGATTTCATGGAGCGGATGCTGGGCCTGCTCGAAGCCACGCCCCAGCAATTGCCGGAACTGGTGGCCAAGCACGAAACCTGGAATGGTCTTGGTGCGCCGACGCCCGAACCGCCGTCACTGGTTGCGCCTGCCACTTCACGCGCTGCGCGCGCGCTCAAGCGCGGAACCGCGCTGCTGGGCTTCCGACGCGATGCGCGGCCGCCCGCGAGCCCGACACCCGGGTCTAAGGCAACACCCACGCTCAAGCTCTTCCAGCCCATCCACCAGCGCTACTACCTCGCCGCCGCGCATCTCGTCTGCGAGTTGCCCGGCCTCCCGCCGCGTATCACCTCAGCCGGGGACAAGAGCGGTTTTGTGTTGCGGCGGCTGATGAAGACAGCCAGCGGCACGGTGGTGGAACTTGGCTTCGTCAAGGAAAACGGCACGCCGGGGCGCTGGACGCCGATCCCCGCCCCAGACACCCAACTCGCGCCCAACGAAGAATGGTTGCCCGTTTTCCCGATGAGCTACGCGCCGCCCACGGGACCACGCCGCGCGCTGCTGGCCGGGCTGATCCCGGTCGCGCGGCATGACGAATACCGCTTTGCCCGGCGTGTGACGGAAGCTGAGGCTAAGGGCAATGCCGGGCCGGGCTGGGGCCGCGCCGACGAACTCAAGGCGCTGGCGCAAATGAAGATCATTGCACCTTGGCAGGGCATGATCGAAAGCGCCTACGCGGGCGGCGCGGCGGCCACCGCGGAAGACGGTGGCCTCGCGTCCAATACGACAGACGCTATCATCAGCCTCAACAACCAGCTTGTCGAAAGCTCCTGGCGGTTGTTGCAGGACATGCGCGAATTCTTCGACGCCCATTTGCCCGATGTGGCCGACGCGATCGCGGACGATAAATTGCCCACGAGGGGCGCCGCCGCGATCGAGCTGGTGACCGCGCTGCGCACAGCGACCGCGCCGGCCAATGGCAACGTGGCCTCGGACGCCGTCCTTGCCCTGCCCCAGGCCGTGCATCTGGCCGACGCGCTGTGCCGCATCGCTGGTGTCACCTCGACTCTTGATAAGATCGAGACGCACTTTCCTAAAGTGCTCAACAGCGCGCCAGAATGGCCGAATTTCGCCTTCCCACTGGTACTTGCACAGGCCACTGATGCGCTTAACGCAGTGGCAGAACCCGATCCCCACCATCCTGGACAAACCCGTGCCAAGGGCAGGCTGATCGAAGGCGCCTTCCGTGCCTTTGCTGCCGGCGCTGCGGTCGGTGCCCCGCCAGCACCAGCTAACCTCACCAATGATGCTTTGCGGCGCGACTACTACCGCGATTGGGCGCAGGACGCCGACAACCTCGCGCTCGATGCCCCGCCGCCGCCCGGCCAGCCTTACGCCAACGCCCCGCCCAGCCTGTTCAAGCTGCTCGCCGCCGCGGTGGAGGAAGCCGTCAAAAACGGCGTCAGCGGCGCCGCCAATCCGCAAGCCACTTCCGCCGCCCGCCTCGCGCGCGACCTCGCGCAAAGCCTGGCCGCCGACTCCGGCCCGCCGCGTTTCGTGCTGCGCTTCGTGCACAAGCGCTGCGATTGCGGGCCGCTGCATCCGCTCGTGATCTCGGCGCCGTCCGAGGTCTTCGAGCTGGCCGGCTTCTTCGACAGCGATGCGCCACTGCGGCCGATCCGCATCGCGCTGCCCTTCGACACCACGCCGGGCGGGCTGCGCAAATTTGGCAAGAACAGTGCTTTTATCATGTCCGACCTGCTTTGCGGCCAGATGAAGCGGGTGCGGCGGCTCAGCTTCGGCAGACTGGTGCGTTCGGTGCTGCCCTGGCCTTTCCACAAGGATCTCGATGTCAGCAGCATGGCACCCTGCAGCGACGACAAAGGCGTCAACTTCGGCGTCATCTGCTCGCTCTCGATCCCGATCATCACCATCGTCGCCTTCGTGCTCCTGATCGTGATCGCAATACTGCTCGACCTGATTTTCCACTGGCTGCCGTTTTTGATCGCCTGTTTCCCGGTACCGGGACTGAAAGGAAAACGCTCTGATGGATGAAGCCTACATCTACGGTCGCGGCTTTGGCTTTCCACTGCGCGTCGGTCCCGACGGCCGGCTGGCCTGGTCGGCCGGCGAAGCCAACGTGCGCGAATCGCTGCGCCTGATCCTGCTGACCGGCCAGGAGGAACGGCTGCGCCGCCCGACCTTCGGCGCCGGCCTGGAGCGCTTCCTGTTCGAACCCAACACGCCCGCGACCTGGCGGGCGATCGAGGAAAGCATCCGCCGCAACCTGGAGCGTTGGGAACCGCGCCTCAAGGTCGAAGCCATCACCGTTGGCGCCGATCCTGACAACCCCGAAGCCGCGCTCGCGACCCTGGCTTTCACCCTCGTCGCCACCGGCGAAGCCGGCCGCACGAGTCTGAGCATTCCCGTTCAAGGCCACTGAGCGCCGCCCGCATCGAGACCGCCATGCCGATCACCCTGCCCGCCATCGACGACCGCGACTTCGACACCCTGGTCAAGGACGCGCTGACCTTTGCCTCGGTGCACGCCCCCGAGTGGACCCACACCGGCCCCTCCGACCCGGGGGTGACGCTGGTCGAGCTGTTCGCCTTCATGGCCGAGACCCTGCTCTACCGCGCCAACCTGATCCCCGAACGCAACCGGCTCAAGTTCCTGCAACTGCTCGGCATCCCGGTGCGACCGGCCAGCCCCGCCCATGGCCTCGTACAACTGCGCAACGAGGCCATCGAGCAGCGCAATGAAACGCTGTCGTCAGGTTTGCAACTGTTTGCCGGCGCGCTACCGTTCGTGACCGATGCGGGGCTCGATGTGCCGCCGGTCGAAGGACTGGCGGTGTTGAAGCGCACGGTGATCTCGCCCGATCCGGCCCTGCTCGACTATTATAAGGAGTTGTACGAAGCAACAGGGCGCGAGTGGGTGGTGGCGAGCGAGACCACCACGGCCAGCCAGCCCGACACCGCCACGACGCCGCCCGACCCGGTGCTGTACGAAACCGTCGCCCTCGACGCCCTGCCCGCTGCGCTCGACATCGGCGCCGAGGCGGTCGATGGCGCGATCTGGCTCGCCGTGCTGGCGACCGCCAAGGCGGCGCCGCCCAATATTAAATCGGCCGAACGCGCCATCGTCCTCGCCAACGCGCGCGAGCAGCTCGCTGGCCGCACGCTGTCGGTCGGCCTCATCCCGGAGCTTGCCGATTCCTCTGCCCGCCTCATTCCCGGCAGTCCGGCCAACCCACCGCCGGCCTTCACCGTCTGGATGCCCAACCTCGACGGCACCGCCGGTAGCAGTAACGCCGCTTACCGCCGGCTCGATGCGATCGCGCCCGAGGGTTTCCCGGACCGCGCCGGCATCCTGCAAGTCACCCTCCCGTCCGAGGCGGCCGCGATCGCAACCTGGCCCGAGGACGAACCGCTGGAGGCCGGCGTCGGCAACCTGCCGCCTCTGCTTGCCGACGAGGATATCTCCAACCGGCTGCTGACCTGGCTGCGCATCGATGGCCTCGCGGTCGGCGGTGTGCGGCTGCGCTGGGCCGGCATGCATTGCGTGCCGGTCACCCAGCGTACCCGTGTCGCGCGCGAACTGCTTGCGCCCGGCGATGGCGATGTCGATCAGCAACGCCGGCTCGGCCACGGTCAGGTACTCAAGGATTCGGTCCGGCTCAGCGTGGGCGGCCAGTCCTGGACGCTGACCGACGAACTCGAAGCCGCGCCGGCTGAAGGCCCGATCAGCGCCAAGGTGTTCGCCCTCGATGCCGAGGCCGGCATCGTGCGGTTCGGCGACGGCGTGCATGGTGCGCGCCCCGCGCCCGACGCCGAGATCGCGGTCAGCTACGACTGGTCGAACGGCAGTGCCGGCAATGTCGCGGCAGGCGTCATCAAACTCGGCCCCACTTTGCCGTCCGGTTTCAAAGTGGCCAACCCGATCGCCTGCACGGGTGGCATCGACGGCGAGGATGCCGCGACCGCCGAGCGCCGCATCCCGCTGGTGCTGCGCCATCGCGACCGCGCCGTCAGCGCCGACGATTTCGTCGAGGTGCTCAAGGCCGCACCGGGCGCCGATGTGGGTCGGGTCGAGGTGCTGGCCGCCTGGCATCCCGACCTTTCCCCCGCCCTGCCCGGCGACCAGCCCGGGGTCGTCACCGCCATGGTGATTCCGCGTGTCGATCCGGCCCATCCCGACAACCCGTTTCCCGATCCCGATTTCATCGACGCACTCTGCAAGTACCTCGCGCCGCGCCGGCTGGTGACTTGCGAAGCGTTGCTGCGTGGGCCGGTTTATACCGGCGTGTGGATCAGTGTCGGCATCGAGATCGTCGCGGGTCAGGCGGTCGCTGTGGTGCGCGAACGGGTGCGCGCCGCGCTGCGCGACCACCTTGCGCCGCTGCCACCGTCGGTCACCGGCGCCCCGGCCGCGATCCTGCCGGGGTTTGAAAACGGTTGGCCGCTGTTCCGCGCGGTGACGGCGTATGAACTGGCCGCTGTCGTCTGGCGCACCGAGGGTGTGGCCAATGTTACCGGCCTGCTGCTGGCCGACGCGGGCGGTAGCCGGCGCGACAGCGTGCCGATGCAGGGGCTGCAATTGCCGACCATTGTCGGGCTGTCGGTGACGCTCGGCGATCCGGTCTCGCTCGATGATCTGATCGGTCGTGGCGGTGGCTTGGACGGCGGCGACGGTGGCGACGGTGGCGGCGGCGACGGCGGCGCCGCGGGTGGTCGTGGGCGGGTGCGGCGTCTGCCGGTGCCCAAGGTTCCGCAGGAGTGCTGAGATGGACGTCAACAACAGCCGTTATCATGCGCTGGTTACCCAGGCTGACTGGGAGAACCTCCTGCCCAAGCCGGTCGAGAACAGCGAGCTGGAATGGACCGAGGGCGGCAAGTCGATCCTCGACGGCCATGTGTGCAAGCCCGGGGCGGGCGGGCTGGCGCTCAAGGCGCTGGTGTTCGAGTTCAAGCCCGGACGGTGGCTGAAGGGCGCGGGGGATGCGTCGCCGCCGGATGCCGGCGCCTCGCCGCCTGCCGGCCCGGTCCTGCTTTCCGAACAGACCGGTCGCGGCGGCGTCTTCGACGCCTACGGCAATCTCTACTCGATCTCGGCCAACCGCCGCGCGCTGCGCGTCCGCTCGGCCGGCAGCGGCGCGATGTCCGACTTCTGGCCGGTGACCGGCATGGTGGCGGGCGGCGCCGTGCGCGACCGCGTCGGCGCGATCGAAGGACTGACCGCCGGCCAGCGCGCCGCCCGGCCCGGCAGCACGCAAGTCGGTGGCTTCCGGCCGGCGCAACCCGAAAGCGCGCCCGGACCGGTGCGGCTCGACGCCATCACCGTTACTACCGGTCATTACCTCGTCGCCGCCTCGGTCGAGGCCGGCGGACTACTCATTTTCGATTTGCATGGCGCCGGCCCGCCGCTGTTCCAGGCCTGGCCCGGCCTGGGTCGTCTGCCCGGCACCTACCCCAGCATCGCGCCCGCCGCGGCCGAAGCCCTCGTCGCGCTGGAGGATGGCGGCATCGGCGCGCTCATCGATGGTTGGCTCTGGCGCGTGGGCGCGGACCTCAAGCCGCGCATCGACGCCGCGAGCATGCCGGCTGCCTTCAGGCCGGCGAAGACACCGGCGAAGACAGACGTGGAGGGTGGATCGGAGGGTAGCGAAGACGCGGCGAAACCAGCCGCCTCCGTCCCCCAACAACCCTGCCTCCTCGACCTGCGCCCGGCGCTCGGCGCCGACGCCCGCCTCACCGCCGTCACCACTCTGCGCGGCGAGCGCCTGCTCGTCGTCGGCCACCTCGCGGACGACCCCAACCGCCTGCGTGCGGGTGTCATTCATCTGGACCGCAGCGTGATCCCGGTCATCGACGGGCGCGATCTGGACCACCCGGTTGCGGCGCCTGCGCTCAATCGTTTTATCGCCGACATCGTTGTGGCCGACCCCGACACCGGGGAGCGCGCCGAACCGCCGCTGGCCAGCCGTGCGCTTGCCGTCGACTTCGGCGCCGCGACGATCGACGCCGACCAGAACGACGTTGATTTTTCCTTCATCGTTGTCGCGGCTGGCGGCGATCAAGCCTTCCGCTTCTCGGCTGTCTGGCGCGATGGCGCGCTCGCCATCGACATCGGGCCCCTTTACCTGCCCATGCGCCGCTACCTCGGCATGGGCCTTGCCGCGCTGCCGGCCGGCATGAAGCTGCGCACCTACCCGGCCGCGCGCATCTTCTACGCCGCCGACGAGCGCTGGGCGCCGCTGCTTGCGCTATCGCAGCCCCGCTATCCACAAGAGGCGGCGGTGGTCACCCCGGTCTGGGACAGTAACATTCCCGGCTGCGTCTGGCATCGCCTCGCGCTCGATATGCGCTTGCCGGCCGGCACCTGGGTCAAGATCGAGACTCGCGCCGCCGATCGTGCCGCCGACCTGCCTTCTCTGGCCTGGCGCGCCGAGCCGGGACCCGCCCGCGCGCCGGGTGGCTGTGAATTGCCCTGGCGCGATTCCAGCGCCGGCGGCGACCCTTCCTCGGGCACCTGGGTCACGCTGCCGCAAGCTGCCCACGGTCGCTATTTCCAGGCCCGTGTCACGCTGGCCGGCGACGGCAAGCAAACCCCGCTGCTGCGCGCGCTGCGGGCTTGGTATCCGCGCTTTTCGTATGCGCGCGAATATTTGCCGCCGGTGTTTCGCGCCGACCCGGTCAGCGCCGATTTTCTCGACCGGCTGCTGGCTTTGTTCGAAGGCGAATTCACGCGCTGGGAAGACCGTATCGTCGCCGCCCAATGGCTGTTCGACGCGCGCACCGCGCCGGCCGAAACCCTCGAATGGCTGGCCGGTTGGCTCGGCCTGGCCTTCGACCCCGCGACCGACGAAGCCCGGCGCCGCCTGCTGGTGCGCCACGCGATGACCGGCTACGCCCGGCGCGGCACGGCGCCCGGCCTGCTGCTGGGCGCGACCCTGGCTTGGGAAACCACTGCCGACGAAAACTGGCTGATCGCGCCCGAGCAACTGGCTGGGCGCCCGCACGGCCTGCGCTTGCAGGAGATGTTCGGCCTCGTCGCTCCGTTGCCACCCAAGGCGTGGAAGCTCGCGCAAGGTCGCACGGCGCTGCTGGCGCTGCTGGGTGAAGACGGCTCGCTGGTGGACCCGGACGCATTGGCGGCGCTGGCGGCGGCCCAGACTGGCACGAGCGCCGTGTCCGACTTCAGCGCCAGCGTGGGCACCACCACGACTACGACCGCCACCGCCTCGCGCCACGCCCGCCTGCTGGGCGCGTTCGGCTTCGTCCCGCGCGCCGCGATCGAGGAAGCCCGGCTGTGGGCCAGTTGGACGGCGGCGCAATGGGCGCTGGCCGCCGGCGGGTCCACTAGTTCTTCCACCCCCACCTTGCGCGCCGACGAGCCTACCGACGCCGCCACTCGCGCCGACTGGACCGCCTACCTGGTCGCCAGCCAGCCCTGCGCGCCGCTGCGCCAGCGCTGGCAGGATTTCCTGGCGCGGCGCTGGCGTCGGGTGTCGGCGCTCAATGCCGCCTGGGGCACGCGCTGGCGCGGCTTCGACCGCATCCCGTCGCCGGTTGAAGCGCCGGCGGCCGACGTGGCGCTGGCCGACTGGTATCGCTTCGAGGCGCAGGTGTTGCGCGGTCTCGCCAACGCGCACCGCTTCCGCATCGTGCTGCCGCTGCCCAATGGCAATCTCGATTTCGATGATCTGGCGCGCCGTCGCGCCGCCGTGCTGCGCGTGGTCGAGCGCGAGAAGCCCGCCCACACGGTGACCGAGGTACGGTTCGGTTTTGACCTGTTTCGCGTCGGCGAGGCGCGACTGGGCCTGGACACGCGGCTGGAAACCGGCTTGGCGCGTCGGCCCGAATTGGCGTCCGCCGTGCTCGGACGCATCGACCTTGGCGGCGCGAGACTCGCGCCAACCCGTCCCCAACCGCCGGCGGACCGCATCGGTCTGGATCGCGGCTAAGACCTTTACCGGGAGACCATCATGGGCTGCTGTAGCGGTTACAATTTTGCCCCCGCCCCCGACGCCGCGTTGGACCTGAACCAGCGCGTCAATTTCACCTTCGGCATGGTGCTCGGCGTTGACGATTTCCGTCAAGAGCACGCTTACCTGGCGGCGCGCGATGAGCGCGCCCTGCGCGAAACCATCGGTTATGGCGCGATCAGCGGCCTGGACGTGACGGTGCACGTCGATGGCACACAGGTCGAGGTGCGGGTCGCGCCCGGTCTCGCGTTGCTGCCTGACGGCAAGCTGGTGGCAGTCACGGTCGATCAGTGCGCGCGCCTCGACGAATGGCTGACCGGCCCCGACAAGCCCGCCGTCGATAGATCCGGCGAAGCCCACGTCTATGTGGTGCTGCGCCATCTGGAAGTGAGCGACACGCCGGTGCCGATTCCCGGCGAACCCTGCCGCGACGAAAGCGCGCTCCAGGCCGATTCGCGCATCACCGACAGCTTTACGCTCGACTTCAACTGGGACCCGCCGGCCCAAACAGAGGATAACGGCCTGCGGACCTTCGCCGCCTGGCTGCGCTTGATCGAGGTGCGCGATGCGCCGGTCGATGTGGTCGATATCCCTAACTTCCAGCACGCCGTCGAAGAAGGCGTGAAGGCCGCCATCGACAAGGACTGGCCCCGGGCCCCCCTCAACCCGCCGCTGGCCGCGACGCCCGAGGTTGATCCCAACCCGGGATGGGGCAGCCCTCCGGCCGATCTTGTCATCCCGCGCGCGCGCTACGCCGAATACATCAATGCGGCCTTCGACGTGTGGGTGCGCAAGCTGCGCGCGATTTATGCGGCCAAACACGGCCCGGCGCCGCCGGCCGAAGCGACTGCCGAAACCGGCCTGTTGCTCGCCGCGATCGACTTCAAGCTCAGCGAAGGCGGCCTCGTCTATCCTTCCCCTCCCGGCCCGCTGGCGACCGCGCGCTGGTTGGGCCGGCCGCAACTGCTGCATCTGCGCATGCTGCAGGAATGGCTGCTCACCAATGTCGAGAACGACGCCCCGCGCGAGGCGCATTACGTGCTGGGCAAGGGTGATGACCGGTTGCCGAACGCGCAGGACTTGGCAAGTGACTTTGGTGATCACAACGGGGCGCTCGCGCGGGTCGATCTCATTGGCGACTCGCCACCGGGCGGCAAGGCGGTGCTGCAGCCGGCGGTCAAGTGGCCGGGCGGTGCCCCAGGGGCAGGCGGTCCCGACTACTACGGGCCGGACATGGAGAAGCCGATCCCGGTCAGCGACGGCGGCACTGGGCAGAACCAGCCCCCCGAGCCAGGCCAGTTGCTGGTCGGCTCACTGGCTGTCGAAGAAAGCCCGCCGGCTATCGGAGAAAGACCGGCGGCCAGCTTCCGGCTGGGCCGGCTGTTGGGCCAGGAGGGCAGCCCGCCGAACGGCAGCAATATCACCGTCGATGTAGTATCGGCCGCGCCCGACATCCTGCTCGACACGGTGGCGACGCCGACTTTCGAAGGTCTGACGCTCAGCACACTGTCGAACACCGTGCTTGCCGCCAATGGAAACCACCAGATTGTCTCCGCCACGCGCTGGGATGGCGGAAACACGGACATCTACTACTATGCCCCCCACCAAACTAAACCCGTCCGCATCGAGGACGGCGGCACCGGCCTCCAGCAGCGGCCAAACAAACTCCAGGTGCTGGTCGGCGGCAAGGATGGCGGCAACGGCAGATTCGTGCTGGCTGAGCTGGTCGGCGGTGACGGGATCAAAGTCGAACTAATAGACTCAAGCTCCAGCCCGCCGTCCCAGGAAATCAAGTTCACAGCGTCGGCCGGCGGCATCACACTGCCGCTAGCGGTCAGTCAGGGCGGCACCGGCCAGCAGATCAAAACCCCTTTTACTGCGGGGCAGATTCTGGTCGGCAACGGCACCAGCTTCGGGCTCGGTAGCATCAGAGCCACCAGCACCAGCACCAGCATCACGGTCACGGCCGACGCCACCGGCGTCAGCATCGACACAGCCCAGGCTATCCATACAGGCGCCACGCCCCAATTCCTCGGCGCGACGCTGACCAATCTGCAGCCGCTCGCGAATTCGCGACCCGTGGTCATCAACAATGACAACCATCTCGGCCGACTGGAACGCGGCGCGCTCGCCTGGGGGGTGCGCGTCATCAGAACACAGGGGGAAGCGGTTTTGCAAGACGACGACCAGGTGCTGGTCTTTGCAGGCACCGCAGAAGAACTCATAACGTTTACGCTGCCGTCCACGTCCATCTCTGCCTTGAAGCTGCAGACCGGCCCCAACGGAAGCCGCGCGGTGGACAGCCGGGTGTTGGTGATCAAGTCGTTGTCGGGCGCGGGCGTGAACGTGACTGGCCCGCTCGAAGCTGCTAGGGAGGGCGTCCCGCTCAAACCCGGCCAGAGCCTGACAGTCATCGCGGTCGCGGAACTTCAGCAATGGCTGATCATCGCGAGGGCCTGACCATGGACCCGACCAGCATCCGTCTCAACCAGTCCGTCATCGCCAGCGGCGAGGCGCGCACCTTCTTTTTCAACGGCCGGCTGCTGTCGGCCGAGGACCTTAAGCGCGAGCAGGGACAGCGCGAGGCCGGCCAGCGCCGGCTGGCGCAACTGGTCGGCTGCGGCATCGCGACCGGATTGGGCGTAGAAGTAGGGGTTAGCAAAAAAACCACGCTGTCGATTAAGGCTGGTCTGGGCGTCACGCCTTCGGGTGAAGTGATCGAAGTCGGAGACCTGGAGCTCGACCTCCAGACCGCCCCCCGCCCGCTCCGCGCCGGCGGCTTCAGCGCTTGCGAGGCCGCCTTCAACAGTGGCGCGCTGCTCGCCGGCCTGCATCTGCTGGTGTTGACGCCAACCTGGATCAGCGATGGCCGCGCCCTCACCCTGCTCGGCGATGTCGGCGCCTGCAACCGCAATGTCGAGCGGCCAGCGGTGCGCGCGCGGCTGGTCAAGCTCAAAGACCTCACGACAGACCCGAACAAGCGGCGTAACAGCCTGGCCTACGCCCTGTTGGCGCCTGATCCGCTGTCGGCAGAGTTCAAAACAACCAAGCTGATCGGTTGGTGGCCGGGGTCGATCGCGCCAACGCTGCGCGGCGATGATCTGCCGATCGCGGTGGTCAGTATCAACGAGAAGGCGGAGGTGGAATTTCTGGATGTGGACGCGGCGCGGCGCCGGCTGGCTCCACCGCCCGGCAATGCGGCTGATGCGCTCTGGCCCGAATCGCGCACCGCCGAAATGGAGGCCTTCGCCCGCCAGTTTCTGGGGCACCTCTCTGAACTTAAATATCTCAAACTCCGAGAGCAGACCGTGCAATTCGATTGGCTGCCACCAGTTGTGGTATTAAATAAGGAAGCGAAAGATCGTTATAGCCAGGTATTCTCTAAGACGAGCGCTGCTCTGCCGGAGAAGGAGCACAAGGTAGGCCGTGAAAGCTTTGCGCGCGCGCTGCGCGACGGCCTGCACGGCGAACCTATCAAGATTCAGGTTAACAGCGTGCGCGCCGTCCTGCTGAAACTCGGCGACAGCGACAGCTGGCTGCTGCGCCTGCGGCCTCCACGTCTGCCGCCCAAATCGGCGCCATGAAGCTCCCACCTACCTTAGCTATAGGCCGGTTACTCGGCCGTGCAACTATACGCGAGCCGGTGGTCGCGCGGTTGGCGGCCGAGACCCTGGTGGCCGAAGTCGCCGCCGCCCTGCCGCCGCTGCCGCCCCAGGCTGTGCTGATGCTTCGCCGGCTCGAGCTGTCGCTGCCTGGCCACGGACTCGACCGCCTGCCTGACGCCCGATTGCGGCAGCGCTTTGCCTCGGCCGCCCGGGGTGCTATCGCCGCCGCTGCCGCAACCTCCGCCCGTCCGGCGTGGGGCGTGATCGCGGCCAACACGGCGGCGGTGCTGTTCGGCGATGAGGCCGAACTGCTCGCCTGCCTCGCGCGCGACGGGTTGGCCGACCGGCTGGATACCTGGTGGTGGCGCAGCCTGCTCGACGGAGGGTATCCGGACTGGACCCGCGCCTGGGTGGAGCGACCGCACACCGCGCCAGCCGCGCTGCGGTTGCTGGCGCGTGCCGGGCTGGCGAAAGCAGCGGTTCAGGTGCTGGACGCGCGGGGAGCGCTGGCGGACGGCGTGGCCGAGACGTGGCGGGTCGTCGGCGAGCAAGGTGCGCTCGAGTGGTCCGCGGCGATCGACGATCCAGCGATCACGCGCGCTGGAATCACTGCCGGCGCCCTTACGCCGGACGCCGCGAATGTCAGCGCCGAAACGCCCGTCGCCCCGCCGACCGTACCGCTAGCCAAGGGCGCAACCGACGAGGCGGGCGAGAACCGCGCGTCCCGGCCTCCGACAAGCGCGGTGTCCGCACCGCGCGGACCGACGCCATCTGTCGCGACCCAACCGGACGCGCACCCGCCCATCCCGCCCGACCCGACCGATACACGTGGATCGGCGCCAGCCGTCGCGACCCAACCGGACGCGCACCCGCCCAATCCGACCGATACGCACGGACCGGCGCCAGCCGTCGCGATCCATCCGGACGCGCCCCCGCCCAACCGGCCCGACTCGCCCGACACCGGCGTCGAAGCGGTCCGGCCGGTTGCTGTCGACACCGGCGCGCCCAAGCCCATCCCCATCATTCCGGCATCGCCTTCGGAGCAACCCGTTACGACCGACGTCCGGGCGACGTCCATGCCGGCCCCGGACGACCGCCCGCCATCGGAACCCGACCAGCGCCAGACGCGCCTCATCCGACCCGGGCACCGCACCGACCCAACGCACCCCGCTGTCGGGCCGGAGCCACTCGGCTTGCCCGCCGAAGTCACGCGACGGTTTGCCCGCCTCGCCCGCAGCGTCGCGCGGCGCCGGCGATCCACCGCGACGCCCGGTTCCAGGCGTGCGGCTGCCGACGCCGTGACCGATTTCGCCGCCAACCTCGACCGCCAGGAAATGTCCGACCGCGTCCCGGACGCCATGCGGGCCGGTCCGGACGCCTCCGCACCCCTCGATGCCGCCCCGCGCGTGCTCGTCAGCCGTCATGCACGGCTGTTTTTTCTCGTCAACCTGCTACTCGGTGACGGGCTCTATCCCGATTTCACGCGCCCGCTCGATCCGGGCTTTCCGGTGCCGATCTGGCGACTGCTCGCGCTCCTCGGTGCGGAACTCGCCGGGCCGGCGCTATGTGAAGATGCGATCTGGTCGCTGCTCGACCGCCTCGGCGCGGAACTGCCGGTGCGCGACGAGCCCTGGCTCGATCAGCTTTGGCCGGCGCCGGGGGACGGATCGGGGGCGAAACAACCGGTTGGCGCGCGATCCCGCGCGCCCGGCTTCACCGGCTGGTTTCCGCGCTACCTCGCCTCGGTACGCGCCCGGCTGGCGCCCGCGCTCGGTGTGCGTCCCTCGCGGGTTGGCCGCGCGCTCGCCGGCGAGCCGGCACGGATCTGGGTCTCGGCGGCCGAGATCGTGGTCGTGTATAGCCTCGAACACCATCCGGTCGAATGGCGGCTCGCCGGGCTCGATCGCGATCCGGGTTATCTGCCGAGCGCCGGTCGCAGCCTGCGGTTCATCTTCGAATGAGTCCGCGATGCAACCCGACGACACCCTCACGTCCGAAGCCGCACCAGTCGATGCCTTCCGTCTGCTGCTGCTCGCGGCCGCCTGGCGCGTGGCCGACGCCGCGACCGAACAACTCGGCGGCGCCGACGCGGTCGCCGAGCGGTTTCCCTTCCTGATCGACTACGCGCGCGATTTCGGGGAACAGGCCGACAACGGCGTACATGCACCGCTCGAGCGGCTGGCGCAGGCCACGCGCTGGCCCACGATCGCGACCGAAATCTGGCTCGTCGCCGGCCTTGTCGAGGAAGATGCGCGCTTCGGCGCGGTGTTCGAAGCGCTGGATGCCGAGGCGCACGAACGCCGGCCCAGCCTCGCGCTCATGCAGTCGTGGTGGGGTACGCAGCCGCGCGAAGGACTGCGGCCGGCCCTGCGCGCGCTGCTCGAACTGGGCCTGCTGCGGCCCTGCGCGCCGGGCGCGACCCGCACCGAGTGCAGCTATGAGGTGGAAGACAACTGCTGGTCGGCCGCGCGCGGCGAAACGCCCGCGCGCCCCGCGCCCGGCCTGCGGCTCGACGAACCCGACGCCGCGCCGGAACTCGACGTACTCGTGCTGCCCGACGACCTGCGCGAACGGCTCGACGGACTGGCGCCCGGCCTGATCGCGCACGGGGGCTGCCTCGTCGTGCGCGGGCCCGAGCACAACGGCCGCGCGAGCCTGCTCGCGGCCCTCGCGCGCGCCGAAGGGCGGCCGGCGCTGTTCATCGACTGGCCCATGCCCTCGCCTGGCGCGACCGGCGGAATACCTGCCTACGCGGGCGAAGCGCCGGCCTGGCTCGGCGCCTTCGCGACGCTCGCCGGGGCGCGGCCCGTGATCCACCTGCGCGCCACACCCGGCGAGCGCCTGCGCCTGCCGGCCCTTGCCGGTTACGACGGCTGGATCGGCCTCGTCTGTGGCGACGAGGACACGGTCGAAGACCTGCCCGCGCCCGCCTGGACCCTGCGCCTGCCGCTGCCGGACGCCACGCGGCGCGAAGCGCTGATCGCCCTGCACGGCGGCGCCGCGACGCGTGCGCACGCGGCCGAACTGGCGTCGCGCCTGCATCTTTCGGCGGGACACCTCGTGCGCGCCTTGCGGCAGGAAGGCGCTGCCGGGCGTAAGCCGGGCGTGAACTGGGACGCCAGCGCCAGCCACAACATATATATGCGCCCCGGCATGGACTCGGGTTCGGAGGCCAGCCTCGCAGCGGGACAGTTCGCCGCCCGTCTGCGCGAAGTCGCGCTCGCCGGCGGCTCGGCCGAACTCGACAGCCTGGCGCGGCGGCTCGACACGCGCGGCGCCGACCGGGATTCGCTGATCGTCGACGCCGATCTGCTGCGCGATCTCGACATGCTCGAGGCCCGCTGCCGCCAGCGCGACCGACTCCGGGACGCGCTCCCCACCGCCTTCGCCGCGCGGCTCAACGCGGGCGTGCGCGCGCTGTTCGCCGGACCTTCGGGCACCGGCAAGACGCTCGCCGCGCAAGTGCTCGCGGCGCGGCTCGGGCTGCCGATCTACCGGCTCGATCTGTCGTCGGTCGTCAGCAAGTACATCGGCGAAACGGAGCGCAATCTGCACCGCCTGCTGTCGGCGGCCGAAGCGCTCGATGTGCTGTTGCTGATCGACGAAGGCGACGCCCTGCTCGCACGCCGCACCGAGGTCGGCAATGCTCACGACCGCTACGCCAACCTGGAAACCAACTTCCTGCTGCAAAGACTCGAAAGCCATCGCGGCCTGGTGCTCGTAACGACGAACGCGCTCGACCGCATCGACACGGCTTTTTTGCGCCGCTTCGATTTGCTGCTGAACTTTCGCGCCCCCGAGTTTCATGAACGCCTCGCGCTCTGGCGCGCGCACCTGCCGCCCGACCACGTGGTCGGTGACGAGGCGCTCGAACAAATCGCCGAGGCTTGCGGGATCAATGGCGGGCAGGTGCGCAACGTCGTGCTCGCCGCGACCTCGGTGGCGCTGGCCTTCGGCCGAGCGGTGGACGACGGCCTGCTGCGTGATGCGCTGCGCCGCGAGTATCGGCGCGGCGGTGGCGGGCTCTACCCGCTCGGGTGCTGATCATGCCCACCCTCGCCCTCCGTCCCGCCCCGCGCCGCGTCGCTAATCCCAAGGCAGATCCGCGCTTCGTCGCCGTGACCGAGCAGGTCAAGGCCGGCGCCAACAAGCTCAAGAAACACGCGCCGCCCGCGCAGAAGGCGCGCGAGGCGTCGAAGTCGGCCAAGGCGCCGCCCAACGAACGCCTGGCGGGCGCCAAGGCCAAGGTGGTCGATGCGGTCAAGGAAGCGCCCGCGCCCAAGCCCCAGCCATCCTCGTTCAAGGCGCTGCTGCGCGCCGAAATCGAGAAGGCGATGCCCAAGACGCTGGGCGACACCGAGAAGTTCATGAAGGGCGAGCGGGCCGGCGCGATGAAGGGATCGCTGGCCGGCAATGTCGGCCAGCAGAAGGAGACTGCGACCGGTCCGGTGGACGCGGCGACGAAGAAGGCGCCCGATCCCGGCAGCGTACCCGCGACACCGAGCGCTGCGTTGCCGCCCGAGCCCGCGCCGCAAGCCCCGCCGGTCGCGGGTGGCGAAGCCATGCCCCAGCCAGTGACGCCGGCCGAGGCGTCGTTGCAGGAGTCGAAGAAAGACACCGCTCGGGCGCTTGCCGACGAGAAGATCAAACCCGAGAGCCTGCAACGCGCGAACGATCCGCGCTTCAGCGCGGTGACTGCCGCGCAAGGCCAGGTCGCCGCGCAAGCCGACAAGGCGCCAGCCGGCTTCCGCGCCAAGGAGGCTTTGATTCTTGGCGGCGCGAAGGCACAGGCCAGCGGCATCGCGGTGCGCGGATCGCTACTGCTGGCCGGCACGCGCGGGCGTGGCAACGCCCAGGTGCTGAGTCGTCAGCAGCAGCAGGCGCAGAAGGAAGAGGAGGCGCGCAAGAAGGTCGCGACCGACATCGAGGCCATCTTCACCCGCACCAAGAGCAAGGTCGAATCGAGGCTCGCCAACCTCGATACCGAGGTATCGGCGCTGTTCGACCCCGGCGTGGATGCGGCCCTGAATGCGATGAAGAGCTTCGTCGATGACCGCATCCTTAAATACAAGCTGGAGCGCTATCTGACGATTCCCGTCGTCGGCCTCGCGCGCTGGCTGCGTGATCAGGCGCTGGGGCTGCCCGCCGAGGTGAACGCCTTTTACGTCCAGGGCCGCACTGTATTCCAGGCGGCGATGGACCGGCTCATCGACCGGGTCGCGAATCTGGTCGAAACCCGGCTTGCCCAGGCCAAGGCCGATGTGGCCGCCGGCCAGGCCGAGATCAAGAGCTATGTCGCGGGGCTGCCGGCCAACCTCAAGGCGGCCGGGCAGGCGGCCGAGAAGGCGGTCGGCGACCGCTTTGCCGAACTGACGACCAGTATCGAGGACAAGAAGAACGAACTCGCTTCGTCCCTCGCCCAGAAATACAAGGAGGCTTTCGATAAGGCCGACGAAGCCCTCAAGCAGATGCAGGACGAGAACAAGGGCCTGCTGCAGCAGTTCGCCGAAAAGCTGGGCGAGGTGGTCAAGGCGCTGCTGGAGTTCAAGGCCCGGCTGATGGCCATCCTGCGCAAGGGCGCCGACACCATCGAGCTAATCCTCAATGATCCCGGTCAGTTTCTGTCCAACCTGCTTGCCGCAATTAAGCAAGGCTTCCAGCAATTTGCCGGCAACATCCTGACGCATCTGACGCGTGGTTTCGCCAAGTGGCTGTTCGGCGCCCTGGCCGGCGCCGGCATCGAGATCCCCAGCGATCTGACCCTGCCGTCGATCCTCAAGCTGGTGCTCGGCGTGCTCGGTATCACCTTCGAGCGGATGCGCGCCAAGGCGGTCCAGCTCCTGGGGCCGACCGTCGTGGGCATTATCGAGAAGGTCGTCGACTACGTTCGCGCCCTGATCACGGGCGGTCCGGCGGCGCTGTGGGAAAAGGTGAAGGAGGATCTCTCCGACCTCAAGGCGATGGTCATCGACGCGATCAAGGACTGGCTGATCACCACCATCGTCAAGCGGGCCGTGGCCAAGGTGGTGTCGATGTTCAATCCGGTCGGCGCCATCGTCCAGATCATCCTGATGATCGTCAGCGTCGTGCAGTTCGTGATCGAGCGCGCGGCCCAGATCATGGAATTCGTCGAGGCCGTAGTGAATTCCTTCGCCGCCATCGCCACCGGCGCCATCGGAGGAGCCGCGAGCTGGATCGAGCGTGCCTTGGGCAACATGGTGCCCATCCTCATCGGCTTCCTGGCGAGCCTGCTCGGTCTCGGCGGCATCAGCGCCAAGATCAAGGAGACCATCCTCAAGGTCCAGAACAAGGTCGATAAGGCCATCGACAAAGCCATCGCTAAAGTCGTCGGAGTGGTGAAGAAGCTGTTTGGGAAGTTGACGGGAAAGGGCGAAAAGGCAGACAGCCGGACGGATGTGGAAAAGCGCCGCGATCTTGAGCGTGCCACTGGAGAGGCTACTGCGATCCTTGAGGATAAGAGAATAGCCCTTGCGCAGATCCAGGGGAAGCTCAACAGCATCAAGAGCAAGTACAAATTATCCGTGCTGGTTCTTGTGAATGACGAAAAGGGCGCAGTCGGTGAATTCGCTCATGTCGAGGCCGAAATCAACCCCAAGTTAAAGGGCAAGAAGACGCCTGTAGTGGCTAAAGACGACGTCAAGATAAAACAGGAAGAGGCATCGCCTAAGGTCGAGCCTATCACCGATCCATCCCGAATGTTGCCTGCCGGAAGGCCAACCACCTTGTCCCAAAAACAAGTGGCAGCAAAAAAGGGAACCGGAAAAGAACGAGGAACGGCGGCAGAGGTGCATGAACAACAAGTGGCCGGAGGGGAGCGAGAGGTGGTTGCCCAGACTGCACGGGGACCGAGGAGACATGACATACGCGACGTGGGGCAGGGTGGAGACGTGGAGGTTGCCAAAGAGATCAAAAACTACCGCGTATGGACAACGATCAACGGCAATCGAGTTAAGAAGGAGGTGCCAATGTCGAGCGAGCTTCTTGCCCAAATCGACAAAGACACCCTTTGGCGCCGTGACGGTAAGAAGCAGATACCACCTGTGCGTCGAGAAGTCCAATGGATTTTCTACGGCGCACCGCCAAGCTCACAGCTTCGCGCCTATCTTAAGGCAAGAAACTTCTTAATCGTCGAGCACGGCTAAGAAGCAAGCCTATAGGCAGGTAGCAAGCGTAGGGTGCGTCCCACGTATTTACTCATTAACTGCGGGCAACCAGGTAAGCACCAAAATTAAAATTGATATATTTCAATAACCTGATCAATCATGATTGTCAACTTACCCGCACTTAATGAGCATTTACCGTCCCACGCACCGTTTTTAACTTACAGCAGTAGAGGTGGCCATGTATTCCAACGTCTGGACCCATAAATTTATGGGTAGTGTAAATTTTCCAGTGATGGCAACGTTTAGGTACTACCTGTAGTGTTGTCTTTGCCCTCGCTACACAAAATAGCGTATCAACCTATCTCCA
>Ga0209048_10001005_pt1 | contig 29571 bp, 25 predicted proteins | sample FrelakmetCRP12CR_FD_187146 | JGI IMG/M metagenome (GOLD analysis project Ga0209048, IMG submission 187146) | Freshwater lake sediment microbial communities from the University of Notre Dame, USA, for methane emissions studies - CRP12 CR (SPAdes)... | ecosystem: Environmental > Aquatic >... | reverse complement strand
GTAGATCGGGCGTTTCTTGGCCGGCTCAAAGGTCGTGGTAAGGCGCCGAGACCCAACATGGAAGCCTTGTGGAAGCTAGACCCCCGCGACAGCGGTTTCCCGGCTGGAGCGGGGTCACGCCGGGATTGACAAACCTCTTGACGCAGAGCGCAGTCCGCGCCCCTGCTGAGCGAGACACCAACCCCTCCAAGTAGGCGGTTCCGGCCCGAGTCTGCGGGCGAATCGCGTCGAGGCTGAGCCGGCATACGACCGACCTCTCGACTCTGTTCGAGCCACGGGCAGTCTGCGTCACGGAAGAACCGCGCCAAACAGGCCCTCGGACCTGGAAAACGGGCGAAGGCGGCAAGGCGAGCTAGTGCGCCGTGGCGTGAGGACGGACGTACGAGCCTAATCGAAAGGCCTCGGGTCCCGTCCGGGGCTACGGGTTTGCCGCAACCTCGATCGAGGTTCGTACGGATGGTCAGCCTCCGGCGCAGGGTGACGATGTGGACTACAACGTCCCCGAGCACAGAGGGAGGTCGGAGATGGCGAAGGCGGGTTTCCAGACGATAGCCATGGTCGAGGGGATCGACCTCTACGCTTGGTGGTGCCCGGATGAGCGTTGCGAGCTTGCGGGGCAGCCGCAGACGACCAGCAAGTGCGGTGGCTGCAGGCGGCCCACCTGGTGGAGCCAGAACCCATCCCGACGCGATGACTGTGACTGCTGAGAAGAGGGCCAAGGGGTAATGGAGCGGCGCACCAAGTGGTACTGGCTTGCGCTTGAAGCGTTCCTCGGTCAGTAGCTAAGCTGACCCCATGGCTGAATCGATCCGCTTCTGTTCTAATTGCGAAGCGGATACGCCGCACCACTCGATCAAGCCTCCCGGCTTCAAACTGCTGGAATGGATCTGCTCGGTCTGCGGCGCCAACAACGGCAGCACTCACTACTAGCTGCATACTTCCGCCGCTGTGCCCTAGCTCCACCTGCCGGCGCGAGGGATGGCGCCTGTGCCCGACGCTGACGTGCGCACGCGCATACGCGGCGAGCGATGGGTCGGCGCCCCTACCCGCGCTGACATCGTGCATCGCATGGCATCGCCCTACACCCGGCAGAGGGGGCGTGACGAAGGCCTGGGTAGAGCGCTCCCGTTCGAGGACACCCCTGCGAGGTTTGAGGAGCCTCGCGGGACTTCCGAGGGCTGGAGCCGCTCCTCGTCGTCGTGAGCGGGGCACTCCCGTGCAATGCCTGAGGAGTCCACGACCCCGACCGGCACTCGCCGCTACGTGGTTGGCTCGTGCGGCGTGCGGCTATGGGCGGATGTCTCATTGCAGGCATGCACCTAGCTTGGTGCGTATGTACCTATCGACGAGCGCGATCGTCGATCTTCGTCTCGGTGCGTGCGCGGAGCCATGAGCTATCGGCTCCTCATCGCATGTCTGCTCGCGGCCGTGTTTGCTCCGGTGGGCTTGGCCAGCGCCGAGTACAACCCGACATTCACGGGCTTCAACGGTCTGCTCGAGCACCCGCGGGTGCCGCCCCCGGAGACGTTCATCTTCTCGGGTGCGCGCTGGGCCGTGATTCCCGAGCAAGGCGACGGAGGCTGCTCGAAGAACGTAAGCCTCTGGCTGACGCGAGCCAAGCACCTCGGGCCGTACACGATCGCGTATGTGCCGATCGTCGGCCCCGCGCACTCGCAGAAGGGCGCGTTCAGGTTCGTGTACACGATCGCCCCTGGCCGGCTCATGCCCGGATGGAGGACGTTCAACGTCACCAACGGCTGCCACGACGGAGAAACGCATTACACGACGCGCTCGGTCACGATCAGGGTCTTCTAGGCAGATGCGACCGGACCGCCCGGCGTGACCCGTCGCGACGCCCGAGCCGAGCGACACCTCTATATTCGGGCGATGCGCCCGCGGTTCGACAGACGGTGTCTGGGGGGCGTGTTCGTGGCCGCCTGGCTGGTCGCTGCAGCCGCCCTGACCTCGCCGGCGTCGGCCGGGGCTTGCACAGCCGTTGCGGTTCGGATCGCCGGCCACCCTGGCTACGTGCGTGCCGTGGTCGACTTCAGCGGCGGGGTCATTCGCGGCAACCAGGTCAGCGCAACAGACCCTCAGCCGATGGACGGCACGGCTTCGCTGATGGTTGCCAGGACCGGCATCCGGACGGCCGTGCCGACGACCAGCGGCGACGGGATCACAGTGAGAACGCTCCAGCGACCGGGGTTGCTGCGGATATCGATCGGTGCACGACGGGGGCGCTTCAAGTACCTCGCCTACGCGGTCGTCGCGGGCGACCGGATCGTTATCGATCTCTGGAAGAGCGCGCCGCCGTCGCCGGCCGCCGAGATCCACCGCGGCAGGGGCGGCTGCCTGACGCTTGACAGCGCTTACGTCGCGGCAGGGACAGCGAGCGCGTCTGGGCGTGAGCGAAACCTCTTCGAGAGTCAGTTCCAAGTCGTCATTCGGGGCGGCGATGGCCACGTGCTAGCCCGCCACCACGTCCACGCAGTCGCCGGACATTGGAGTACGCGGCTCGCATACCGCGTCAGCCGCCGCCAGGCCGGCACCCTCGAAGCCGTGGACTTCTCGGCGGCGGATGGGGCGCTCGACTGCTTGGCGCAGTTGCGCGTGACGTTGGAGCCCCGCGCTCGCCTGTAGACGCTAACGCACGTTGAAGCCCGCGCGCGTAGTGGTGTAGATCCGGCTTGTGGTCAGACCGGATCGATCCTGGAGGCTCACTCCGACGGGCTAGCCATCGTCGTGGGGCTTGCTGCCGAGCAGCCGCCTGCGAAGAGCCCGGCGGGGGTCGGCCTCGCGCTCGGCGAGCAGAAACGCGATTCCTTCCTGAACGGCGAGCTTGACCTCGTCGCGGGTGGTGCGCGCCGCCCGGTCGTCTTCATGGCGCCCCTTGAACCGTGTTGTCTCGATTGGTTCGCCGAACCAGAAGTACAGGCGCTCTGGGTGGGGCAGCAGCGTCGGGCCGACGCCGTGCACGAGAGGCTGCATCGGCCAGCCGGTGAGTTTCTTGACGAGGTCGGTGAAGTGCGCGTAGGCGGGGTTGTTCTCGTCGATGACGATGTCGAGCATCTCCTCCGCGCCGACGGCGGCGAAGGGGACGATCGGGTAGCCGTTCTCGATCGCCAGGCGCGCGAATCCGACGCGCTCTTTCCACATGAGCTGGTACTTCTCGCCGCGTCGCTTGTTGACCTCGCGCGCGCCGCCGGGAAAGACGAGCACCGTCTCCCGCTTATCCATGAGCGCCCGGACATTCTCGCGGGTCCCGCGCACCATGCCGCAGGCCGTGAGCACCTCGCGCCAGATCGGTATCGCATAGTGGGCGTTCTCGCCCAGCGAGCGCACCGCGATCTCGCGCCGCTTCCATATCTCCGTGAGCATGAACGGCAGGTCCAGGAACGCGTATAGGGTGTGGTTTCCAGCGAGCAGCGACCCTTCGGTTGGGATGTTCTGCATGCCGTAGAACCTCGGCTGGGCGATCCGACCCAACGGAGCGAGGATCGACGCAAGATGATCGAGTTGCCCTCCGCCGGGCAGCTCGGGTATCTCGACTGGGGCGCTCTCGTACCCGGCCATCGCCTCAGCGCTGCAGCGGCCTCGGGCGGTTCGTCAGGTGCTCGAATTGCTCGAGCGCGCCCGCCCGCTCGACGGCGCGGAGCTTCTCTCCGGAGAACGCCGCGGCCAGGCGCGCGCGGAGCCTCGGGTCGCCCGCGTAGCGGCCACCGTAGCTCGAGAGCAGCCCAACACCGTCGAGGTGCAGCTCATCAAGGGCCCTGATGGTCTCGGCGCGCGCCTGCTCTACGTCGCTGACCGATAGGACCGCGAACGCTCCGAACCGGCCGGGGTGTTCGTGTACCACCCCTGCTGCGTAGTCGTTGCACTCGCGTGCGAGCGCCGGCGCGCGTTCGTGGTCCACGAACTCGACGCCGGGATCGGAGACGGAGAGCATCTGCACTGCGATGCCGTGAGCGTCCATGAACTCCAGCGCGAGCGCGGGTGTCCACTCGGGAACGGGGATGCCGCCGATGAGCGACATCTCGGCCGTCTGCAGCGCCCGCCTGTAGGGGGGCGCCAGGTAGTGGGCGTGCACGTCGATACGGTCCGGGCCGGCGGGGCTGTCTGTCATCACGTGTACCCCTCGGGGTCTGCGGCGTCGGGCATCGGCCTGCGGGCGATCTCGGCGGCCTCGGCAGGATCGAGGCCGAAGCTGCGCAGAACGCCTTCGGCGTGCTCGCAGTCGGCGTGTTTGTCCAGTTCGCCTACCAGGACGGCGTGCATCACCGCGATGAGGGCGCCTCCGCTCGCGCGCAGCGCGAGCCTGGGACTCGCCACGTGGAAGCGCCCGGCCGTGATGCCGGCTCGCAGATCGCGCATCGCCGGCCTGCCGAGGACCTCATCGGTCACGCGGTAGGGGACGTCCAGGCGCACCAGCAGCCGCGCCCACTCGGGCTCCTCCCACGCGAGGCGCACGAAGTGGCGGTGGGCGACGCTGATCGCCTCGGCCGGATCGTCTATCCCGGCGCGCCTTGCCTGCATACGGCGCAGGTGCTCGGCGAGCGTCTCCGCCAGCAGGTCCGCGAGGAGCTCATCCTTGGTGTCGAAGTAGTTGTAGAAGGATCCGATCGCAACGTCTGCGGCCTCTGCGATCTCGGCGACCGTCGTGGCGTCGAACCCCTGCTCGCCGAAGAGGCGCTGTCCTGCGGCGAGCAGGGCGCTGCGCGTGCGCGCCTTTCGCCGCTCGTTGCGTCCCGGCGCGACCTTGGCGTCGGGCTTCCCGCTGGGCATTGCGGCAGTATGCACGCGAACCATGAAGTGAGTATATCCTCAGACTTGACTTTTTGTTCAGTCGGTTGTATGTTCGCCGCCATGACCACTTCGAGCTCCACCTCAAACCAGCAGGGCGCCTTCGACGAGGAGGTGCCGGTCCTGATCGTCGGCGGCGGCGGTGCGGGCCTCACCGCCTCGATGCTTCTCGCCGGCCTGGGCGTGAAGACGCTGCTCGTGAGCGCATTGCCAACGACCTCCAGGCTGCCGAAGGCGCACGTGCTGAACCTGCGGGCGATGGAGATCCTGCAGGACGTAGGGGCCGCGCAGGAGATCGAGCGGCGCAGTACGCCTGCCGAGGCGATGGCCGCGACGGCCTTCTACGCGGGCATCGCGGGAGGCGACGGCTACGGCCGGCGGATCCGGCGCGTCGAGTGCTGGGGCGCGGGCGGCGCCGATGAGAACTGGGCGTCGGCGAGCCCGACGCGGCAGATGAACCTCCCGCAGATCCGCTTGGAGCCGGTGCTTCGCGAGCGCGCCGAGGAGCTCTCGCCCGGGCGGATCCGCTTCGGGCACGAGCTCACCGAGCTGAGCCAGGACGAGGAGGGGGCGACCGCCGTGATCCGCGAGCGCGACGCAGGACGCGAGTACACCGTCCGCGCGCAGTACGTGATCGGCGCTGACGGGGGCCGCACCGTCCCGGGCCTGGTCGGGATCGGCTATGAGGGTCTAGGCGTCCTCGGCCGCGCCGCGACGATCCATGCCACGGCGGATTTCTCTCAGCTGCTCGGCGATGAGGACGTGCTCCTTCGCTGGTGCTTCTCGCCGCAGGCGGGCACCGGAGTGGTGATGGTGCCGATGGGACCCGAGCACTGGGGCACGCAGTCGGAGGAGTGGGTGATCCACCTCAACTACCAGCCCGACGATCCCCGGGCGGAGTCCGACGAGGCGGTCGAGAGCGACATTCGGGCCGCTATGGGCATCGGCGATCACCCGATGGAGATACACATGATCACGCGCTGGACCCTCGAAGGAGTCCTGGCGTCCAGATTCCGTGCTGGCCGCGTCCTGCTCACGGGCGACGCGGCGCACCGCCACCCGCCGACCGGAGGGCTTGGCCTGACCAGCGCGATCCACGACGTGCACAACCTCTGCTGGAAGCTAGCCGCCGTGATCTCCGCTAAGGCCTCCGATGCACTGCTGGACACCTACGAGGCCGAGCGCCGCCCCGTCGACGCTCGCAACGTCCAGCGCTCACTGGAAAACGCCGTCAACCACCTGCAGATAGCCGCGGCGCTCGAGCTCAGCCCTGACAGCAGCGAGCGGGAGAACTGGGCGCGACTGCAGCGGCTGTGGAGCGGGCGCTCCGAGGACGAGCAGCTGCGAGCCGAGGTGCTGCGTCTCATGCGCGCCTCCTCTATGGAGTTCGGCGAGCTGAACGTCGAGTACGGCTATGCCTACGACTCTGCTGCGGTCGTCGACGACGGCAGCGCCGCACCCGAGCCGCTCGACGACGTGCGCATTTACGAGCCGGCTACCCGGCCGGGCTCGCCCCTGCCGCACGCATGGATCGACGATGAGGACGGCGAGCGGCGGCCGCTCAAGGACCTCGTCGCGCCGGGCTGCTTCCTGCTGATCGCCGGGGAGGAAGGCCATGCCTGGTGCGATGCCGCGGGCGAGCTCGCCGGCGCGCATTCGCTGCCGATCGACACGGTGCGCATCGGCCACGTCGACGGCGAGTTGTTCGACCCGCGATGCACGTGGCTGCGTCGCCGCGGGATCGGCCCCGAGGGGGCAATACTCGTGCGCCCCGACCGCTTCGTGGCGTGGCGCAGCAGTGGTTCGGCCGAGGACCCTGAGGTGGAGCTCGCCCGCGCGCTCGAGCAGATCCTCGCGCGGCCGATCGACGTCCAGGAGCCGTCGGCAGCGAACTGACCCAATCAACGATCGGAGGCGCACAGATGACCGACGCGGCAGTGATCCACCCGAAGTTCCATCACGTCAACCTGAAGACGACACGCCTGCAGGAGATGATCGACTGGTACAGGACGCTGCTCGGCGTGGACGTGCAGTTCCAGGCCGATGACGGTGCGTGGCTGACCAACGACTCCGCCAACCATCGGATCGCGCTGCTGGCATTCCCGGGCTTCGTGGATGACCCGGAGAAGGACACGCGCACGGGAATGCACCACAGCGCGTTCGAGTACGACAGCTTCGACGATCTGAACGCGAGCTATCTGCGCCTTCGCGAGGCCGGGATCACGCCCGACATCTGCCTGGACCACGGGATGACGTTCTCCTATTACTACAAGGACCCCGACGGCAACTACGTCGAGCTGCAGTGCGACATCTTCGGCGACTGGGCGAAGTCGAGCGCGTGGATGCGCGAGAGCGAGGAGTTCCACTCAAACCCGATGGGCACCTTCGTCGACCCGGCGCGCGTCGCACAGGCCGCCGCCGATGGCGCGAGCTTCGCCGAGATCCACGAGCGGGCAAAGGCGAAAGAGTTCTCGCCCGGCGAGGCACCCGTCGACATCCCCTACGCGGACTGATCGATGCGCCTACTCACCTTTGACGACGGCAGCGACCCGCAGGCCGGCATCCTCCTCGGCGAGGAGATAGTCCCGGCCGCTGCCCTCGATGCGCCGGCGAGCTCTGTCAAGGGCCTGCTTGAAACCCTGGACGCGAACGGCCTGGCCGACCTGGGTGTGCGCGCGAAGAGCGCAAAGGAGCGGATCGCGCTCTGCGGCGTGCGCCTGCTCGCACCTGTGCCCGACCCCGAGAAGATCATCTGCCTGGGCCTGAACTACCGCGATCACGCCGAGGAGTCCGGGCAGGAGATACCGACTGCCCCGCTGTGGTTCGGCAAGTTCGCGAACTCCCTGATCGGCTCAGGCCAGGACATCGTCCTGCCGGCCGCCCACCCCGACTACGTCGACTACGAGGCCGAGCTCGCCGTCGTCATCGGTCGCACCGCAAGCCGGGTCGAGGAGGCCGACGCGCTCTCATACGTGGGCGGGGCGATGCCGTTCAACGACGTCAGCGCCCGCGACCTGCAGCTGCAGAACACGCTGTGGACCAGCGGCAAGGCGATCGACACGTTCGCGCCGTGCGGCCCGGCGCTCGTGACGCTGGAGGAGGCGGGTGACCTCGGCTCGCTTCACCTGCGCACCAGGATCAACGGCAAGGTCGTGCAGGAGGGCAACACGTCGAACCTCATCTTCTCCGTCGCGAGCGCGGTCGCATGGCTGTCACGGACCGTCACGCTGGAGCCGGGCGACATCATCGCCACCGGCACCCCCGCCGGCGTGGGGGGCCCGCAGGGCATCTTCCTACGCGACGGCGACACGGTCGAAGTCGAGATCGACGGGCTCGGCGTCCTCACCAACCCGGTGCGTGCGCAGTAGACGCTAGCGCCGGATCTCGACCTAGACCACCGACACCGCCAGCAAGGAGCAATACGCGTGAATACAGCCATCTGGATCGCGCAGGGCATCCTCGCAGCCGTATTCCTCGCTGCGGGACTCATGAAGCTCACCCAGCCCCGCGCTGCGCTGAGAGAGAAAACCCCCTACGTGGAGGACTTCACGGACGGGCAGGTCAAGGCCATCGGCGTGGTCGAGGTGCTCGGCGCGGTCGGCGTCGTTCTGCCGGCGGCGGTCGGCGTCGCGCCGATACTGACGCCGATCGCTGCATGCGGCCTGGCGCTGACCATGGTCATCGCAGCGGCCACGCTCATACGACGCGGCGAATATTCACACGTGCCCCTGAACGTCGTCATCTTCGCGCTGGCCGTGTTCGTCGCGATCGAGCGCTTCGGTCCCTACTCGCTGTAGAGGCCCGTCCCATGGGCAGCGCGGCAGCCGTGACCGGACGAGCCCGCTTCCAGTCTCAGCAACGAACACCACCGAGGAGTCGACCGACGGCTACCCGTTACATCAAGCCGGCGCTGCCAGGCCTCGAACATCTGGGCCGTATGCACAGGCTGCAGGCGGCGCTGGCGAAGGAGTGCGGAGAAGGTGCGGCGAGTAACTCTCGAGCGAGAACGCTCTCCGTGTGATCGGCGCGGGATGGCAGCCGCCGCCGAAATCGCCGTAGGCCTTGACCGGGTAGCGGTTCAGGGTCGTTTGAGCGGTGGCGCACGCTGTACGCAGGGCGCGCTCAGTCGCATACCCGGCTCACTCACTCGATGTCGGCGCGGCCTCGCCGACTGCCTGGAGATCCGCGATTTCCCTCATGATCCCCCCGGCGCCGAGCGGGCCGGCGATCTCCTCGGCCTTGTCGAGCATCAACTTGGCGCGCCCGAGGTCCGTGGCCCGGCCGCCGGCGACAAGAGCACGGGCCCAGCCAACGTGGGTGCGGGCGAGGAGTAGCGGCGCGCCAAGCCTCGCCTCGATCTCGGCGGCGGCGGAGAAATGGCCCTCGGCCTCTTCGTAGCGTGCCCGGGCTGTGGCGAGAGCGCCGAGCGCCCAGTCGATCGACCCGAACACGACGACGCCGATGGCCGCGAGCTGGCCGGAGAAGGGCGCCAGGAGCTTGGAGAGCTCGCCCGCGCGTTCGGCGAGCCCCAGACGGGAACAGGCATCCGCCCACAGGAAGATGGCTACCGACCATGTCTGGTCCCACCGAACGCTCTGGAAGTCCTCTGCAAGCGCCAGCTCGCACGCCTCGCCTGCCCGGCCACTCTCGATCAGAGCGAGGGTCGCGACCGCGCGCCACACCGCGAGGCTGTCGGGTTCGCCCGCGAGCTGCACTATCTGCTCGACGAGCTCCCCGACACGGCCCTGGGAGTAACGCACGCGAAACACCTGCGCGCCGAACAGCATCGCGGCGTCGGGCTGGCCGGACGCCGTGCCGACCTCGAACGCATCGATCGTCCATTGCTCGGCGGCCTGAAGGTCGCCCTGCAAGAGAGCGAAGGTCGACTCGAGCAGCAGGCGAACCCACGCCATATGCGGATCGGGCACGGAAGCAGCCAGGGCGCGCACACTCGTCAGGCCCGACTCGAGCGTCGCTCGGTCCCCGGCCTCTATGCCGACCATCATGCGTCTGACGGCTGAGTGGAAGATGAACCAGGGGTCGTCCAAACGGTTGGCGAGCTCGAACAGCTCGTCGCTTAGCAGTTCGCGCTCATGCAACGTGTCGGGCACCCAGATGGCCCAGCAGGCGTTGGTGAGCGTATGGGCCAATGCCACCTGATCGCCGGTGGCTCGGGCTATCTCGATGGCCCTTGCGGCCAGCGAGCGGCATCGGGGCTGCTCACCGCCGTAGTGGAGCTCGCAGGCCAGCAGCGCGAGCACGGGCGCTCGCCGCGGATCGTCGTCCGGTAGGGCTCCTGCGGCGGCCTCAAGCGCATGCACGCGCTCGGAGTCCACAGCACCGGCTTGGCTGACCCATCCCCGGGTGTTGGCGAGCACCGCGCGGCAGAGCCGGTCAGCGTCGCCAAGCTCCTGGGCCAACCGGGCGGCGTCCAGCAGCGTGGTACGAAACTTGGGGTTGCCGACCTGGCGCTGAGCCTCGCCCAGGCCGATCAAGAGCTCGCAGCGCTCACAGCGCTCACCCGTGCGTGACTGGTCGTGCAGCTCGAGCGCCTGGCGATACCAGCGCACGGCCTCAGCCGGCGCCAGCTGCGTAAGCGCTCGCTCGGCGGCCCGCCGAGCGTAGTGGACGGCCTTGGCGGACTCGGTGCTGAGGACTGCGGCAACCCAGTGGCCTGCGAGCTCACCCAGGCGCTCACCTGGTTCATCCCCGCACTGGCGCTCGAGCGCTCGGGCGACTTGTCCGTGCAGGTGCGCGCGGCGCGTGGTCCCGAGATCCTCATACAACGTGTGCTCGACCAGCGCGTGGGTGAAGGTGAAGCGCCCGGCCCGCTCTGAGTTCTCCGTCAACAGCGATGCGGCGACCGCTTCGTCGAGCAGGTCGAGCAGCCGCGCCTCGGGAAGCTCGACCACCGCAAGGAGTAGCTCGATCTCGAAGTCGCGGCCGATCACCGCCGCAGCGCTCAGCGCCGTTCGGGCGTCCGGGCCCAGGCGCGCCACCCGCCGACCGACTACCTCGCGCACGTTTTGGGGCAGTCCCAGTTCTGCCAGGTCCCCCACCAGACGCCAGCGTCCGTTGTCCTGCTGCACGATCGCGCCGGACTCCGTCAGGTGACGCAGGAGCTCGACGGCGAAGAACGGGTTGCCCGCCGTCTCCCGCGTGATCTCATCGGCGAGCGCACGCCCCTCCCGGTCCAACTCGTGTCCCGCCGCCGCTTCCATCAACGCCAGTACATCCTCGGTCTCAAGGCCGGTCAGCTTGATGCGCTCGCCGCCCTGCTCGCGGTGAAGGTCCGCCAGGAGCGCTACGAGCGGATGGTCGCGCGAGAGGTCTGAGTCGCGGTAGGTGCCAACCACCATGACCCTCCGCAACGAGTCCGCGTCCACGACGTGCCGAAGCAGCGACAGCGTCGGCGCATCGGCCCAGTGCAGGTCATCGAGGATCAGCAGCAGCGGCTCCTGCTCAGCGGCCGCCTCCAGCAGGCCAGTCGCCGCCGCGTAGAGCAGATAGCGTTCGGTCTCAGGGTCGCTCTGGTGGGGCGCGGGCAGCTCGGGCAGGCGATCGCTGAGGGCGGGCACCAGGCGGGCCAGGTCGCCGCCGTAACGCTCGACGTGCCTGTCGAGGATCAGCCGCGGCGCCTCTTCGACGAGGTGTCCAAGCGCCTGCGCCCACGGCTGGTAGGGCACACCGAGATCCTCATCGCAACGTCCATACAGCACCGTTGCGCCCTCTCCATGTGCCTCCAGCGCCATATGGGTTGCCAGTCGTGTCTTCCCGACACCCGCCTCCCCGCTGATTAGCGCGAGGCGCAGCGGCCCCTCGCACACCTCTCGCCACAGCTCGTTCAGCCGGGCGCGCTCGGTCACCCGCCCGACATAGCCAGTCGCCGGCAGCTCGTTCAGCCGCTCCGGCAGCGCGACCGCGGTTGCGAAGACAGGCTCCCATTGGAGCTCAAACGCCTGCACCGGCTCAGATATGCCCTTCAGCTCAAGCCCGCCAAGGGAGCGGAAACCATAACCCCGACGCGCGCCGCCGATCTGGCGCGCGTGAGCATTGACCACGATCTGCCCGCCCTGAGCGGCGGCACACAGCCGCGCAGACTCCACCACCGGTTCGCCGAAGTAGTCGCCTTCCTCGACCGTGGCCTCACCAAGGCTCACACCGATGCGCAAGCCGAGCTGCTCTACCGAGCGGCGATTGCGCGCCTCGGTGGCCTGCTGCATCTCAACCGCGCAGCTCAACGCCTGGGAGGCGCTTGGGAACACCACCATCAGCCCGTCGCCGAGCGTCTTGACCTCCCGGCCAGCGGCGCGCTGAAGTGCTCCTCGGAGGAGCCCGAAGTGCTCCGCTCGCAGAGCCTCGGCTGCCGCGGGGCCAACCCGGTCGGCCATCGCCGTCGAGCCCACCAGATCGGTCATCAGGACCGTAACAGTCTCTGTCGCGGGGGAACTCATGCACCGATCATCCGCCTTTCAGGGGACTTGCGCAGCGCGACGTTTGCCCCGGGTCATCGCCTCCTGGTCGAGCGGACTTCAGTGACCTCCGAGCGCCGATTGATGCACTCGGTGGTGAGCCCAATCTGGGGTGCGAGGCACCAGTGATCGCTCAGGACAGTAGTGTTGTCGTTCCCGAGCATGAGAGGGAGCCAGCATGGCTATCAAGCTGCATCGCTGTCCATTCACGTTCATCCACTCCGACATGGACCATTGCTACCGCGTCCAGAAGGCGCTGGACGACCAGGGCATCGACTACGAGGTCGTCAAGGAGCCTGGCCTGCCTCGCAGCCGTCGCAAGGACGTTGAGCGTCTGAGCGGGCAGCGGCTGCTTCCGGTGATCGAGTTCGAGGATGGCTCGGTATATCGAGAGGAATCTGCCGACATGGCGGCGACTATCCGGGCCGGGTCGCTCGACGGCAAGCGAGCGGCGCCAAGGGCCTAGCGACTCGACGCCGCCCCCTGCCAGCGGGTAGTCGAACACTCCCGCAACGGTTCTTTCCGCACGGCTATGTAGCGACGAGTGCGGGCTCGATCTTCGCTGCCACGACGTGATCCGGCGAGAGCGTGATCGTGACTGCGTCGTCGCGCTCTGGCAGGCACGAGTCACTTCGGGCGGCATGTGCTTGTGTGGTCCCATTGCTGGTAAGGTGACCACATGCGCGAGATCGGCGTACGTGAGTTGAAGCAGTCGCTGAGCGAGACGCTGCGAGCGGTCGGTCGTGGTCAACAGGTGCGCGTCACCGTCCGCGGCAGGGCCGTCGCGGACATCGTCCCCGCGGGTCCTGCGGTCATGGACGATCGACTCCGCGAGCTGGTCGCCGAGGGGCGACTGGTCGTTCCCTCACGCGCACGGCCCAAACGAGCGCCGCGCCTCGTGAAATCTCGGCGCAGCGCCTCTTTGCTCGTGCTCTCTGAGCGGGAAGCCGAGCGCTGAACCTCTACCTCGACGCCAGCGCGCTCGTCAAGCGCTATGTCGCCGAGCCGGGCAGCGACCTGGTCCGGGACGCGATGGACGGCGCTGAGGGCTGGTTCGTCTGTCGTGTCGGTTTCGTCGAGGCTGTGCGCGCCGTAACCCTCACGGCAGGTCGAACCGCTGCGAGGGCGTTCCGCGAGGAGTGGCCGGCGTTCGGCATCATCGAGGTCGATCAGGACTTGGTCGAGCACGCGTCCGCGCTTGCAGTTACTCATGGGCTCCGCAGCCTGGACGCTCTGCATCTGGCCGCTGCGCTTGTGCTTCCGCGGGACGATCTCGTCTTGGCGACTTCGGACCGGCGCCTCCACGCTGCCGCCGGTAAGGAAGGGCTCGGCCTGCTCCCGACCTCTCTCGATTAGTAAGCGTGGAGTCGCTCGGAGAAGACCGCGTCCCGTCGCCGACCTGCCGGATCTCCACCGCGATCCCTTCGACCGAATCCTTGTCGCCCGAGCGGCGCTCGAGAGCCTAACGATCGTCACCGCCGACGAGGCGATCCAACGCTACGAGGTCCGGACGCTCGATCCCAGAGGCTGAGCGCCTTCGAGAGTGCTCCCAGCGCAGAGGCTTGTAGTTCTTCGTTCGTTCCGCTGAAGAAGTGACAGCCTCGGTTCGCCCCGAAATTCGCCTCGGACTCCGCTGATCTGAAGTCACTTGTCACGCGAGACTGAGCATGTCGCTGGCTGCGACCTCAGGCGTGTGCCGAAGAAGGCGAGGATGCGACGGCGGGCGTCTTGCGCGGACGGCTCGTGGTAGCTGGCCCCACGGGCATGTGTGGCCGGTCGCATCATCGTGGTTGGGCAGGGCGTCGAGATCCGTAGTTGCCACGGTTTCTCCACCCGTTGGGCTCGGCAAGGATGGTCGGCGCATGTCGCCTGCCTTCAACGAGCTCGACCTGCTCGCCCTCTCCGAGCTGGCGTGGGACATCGTCGATCCCGAGGGCGATCACGAGGCGCAGGAGCAGACATGGACGGTGGCGCTGCACGAGGACTGGCCACCCATCGAAACCACCGAGCAGCTGCGTGCGCGCCTGAGCGAGACCGCCGATGCGATCTCGTGGCCAGCGCCCGCCGTCCACCCCCGCGCCCTCGTGGCGCTGATGGTGTTCATCGCCGAGGATCCACAGCGGCGTCGGGTTGAGGAGGCGATGCTTGTCGACGCGCTTGACGATGCCTATCCGGATGGGCTCCCCGCCGACATGGCGGCCTGGCTCGCCGAGCGCCGGCAGACCCCGGCTGCGCACAGGCGCACGCATGGCGCACCTCAGCCAAGGCGTCACTCTGACACTCGCCCGCCACTCCCAGAGGACCCGTCGACCGCCTGAGTGCTGCGCATCGGCCTGCTTGGAGAGGTCAGGACCGGCCCCAAGGTCGGCGATGTGCTGCCTCGCGGTACCGAAGCCGCCGAGCTGTGCGGCCCTGGTGCCACCAGAACTTGGCTCTGCAGAGTCAATATCGCGGCTTCCGTGGCCTCTCGTAATGGAGGGGTCCGGGGTTCGAGGGGCAACCCGTGGATCCGCTCGGCCGAACCGTCCATGCCGGACAGCGGTCGTTCACCTGCGCCGACACACGAGACGAGAACGCTGCCCTGCTTGACCGCCGCTCACCGGGACCTGCGAGAGTCGCAGCATGCTGACCGATCTCGTTCTCCGCGGCGCGCCGATCCGGGACGTCGCGGCGCGCGCCGCGAAGGTCGAGGCGCTCGGCTTCGACGCGGTCGGCGTAACGGAGACGAACGGGAACCCGTTCCTGGCAGCCGCGCAGGCGGCGCAGGCGACGGCGCGGGTCCGCGTGGCGACCGCGATCGCCCTCGCCTTCCCGCGTACGCCGATGGACGTCGCCTATACGGCGTGGGACCTGCAGGCGCTGTCCGGCGGACGCTTCGCGCTCGGACTCGGCTCGCAGGTCCGGGCGCACGTGGAGCGTCGCTACGGCGCCGTGTGGTCGCATCCGGCGGCGCGAATGCGCGAGTACGTCCTCGCGCTGCGCGCGATCTGGGACGCCTGGGAGTCCGGCGGAGACCTCGACTTCCGCGGCGAGTTCTCCTCGCACACGCTCATGCCGCCGAACTTCCGCCCGCCGCCGACCGGGCATTCGCGTCCCCCCGTCCTGCTCGCGGGGGTGCGCGAGCGGATGACCGAGGTCGCGGGCGAGGTCGCCGACGGGTTCCTCGGTCACGCGTTCTGCAGCGAGGCGGTCCTGCGCGAGTTGACCCTGCCGGCGCTCGAGCGCGGGCTCGAGCGTGCCGGACGCACTCGCGAGGACCTCGAGGTCACGGCCTCGGTCTTCGTCGCCACCTCGGATGAGGAGTGGGAGGCATGCCGGCGTCGCGTCGCCTTCTACGGATCGACGCCCGGCTACCGGCACGTTCTCGACCACCACGGCCTCGGGACGCTGTTCGACGCCCTGCACGAGCGGTCCCGGTCGGGCGGGTGGGCCGAGATGCCGGCGCTCGTCGAGGACGATGTGCTCGCGCTGTTCGCCGTGCGGGGGGGCGATCCGGCGGCCGTCGCCGCGGCGGTGCGCGATCGCGTCGGGGGCGTGGCCGACCGCGTGGGACTCGTGACCGAGGCGACGGACCCCGCGGCGCTCGCTCCGGTGGCCGCCGCGCTCCAGTGAGCGGATCGAGCACGGTGGGTCGTCCCACTCCCGACCGGCACGCCATCCCGTGCGCGGCTGTCTGTCCACCCGCGACGGTCCGCTCGAACGCTGCTAGCCTCGCCCGCGGTCCAGAGCGAACGGCACAAGGCTCCCGGCAGCCGGTCCGGCAACTTCGCGATCAGCAAGGTGCCCCCGGGAGAAGACCTGGTCGTTGCTCATCGACGTCAAGACCGGAGCCGAGTGCTCCGCACGGAGGTACCCATCATGGACAGGCCACCGCCAGGGAACCGTCGCCTGTACGTGGACGAGGCGACCGGGGAGAAGACCGCGGGCTTCGCGCACGCGGGGGCGGTGGTGCGGTCCGTGCTGACGGCGCTGATCGAGGAGCGGGAAGCTGGCGGCCCCTCGCTCAGGCCGTCGCCTCGATGATCTCGGCGACCAGCTCGCGCAGGTCGTGGTTGGCCTCGTAGACCATCTGCTGACGCAGGGCCCCGTTGCCCAACCGCAGGAGATCGCGGATGTCCTCGAGCTGCTTCTCGCAGGCCAGGTCGCGGGCGTGGGGGGCGAGGCGCTCGCGGAGGGACTCGGCCATCTCCCTGACGCCCCGCCGCTCGCCCGAGGCGTAGTCGAGCAGCTGGGCGTCGAGCCCGTGGCGCGCCGCGAGCCAGCGGTTCTCTTCGAGGATCTCCCAAGGGGGGTCCAGTGGCTCGGTACCGCTCTGGAACTCCTCGGTCAGGAGCTTCACGAGCGAGAGCACCAAAGCGCTCAGGGCGATCGTGTGCTCGACCCTGGTCTGTGAGTCCATCGCCCGTATCTCGACCGTCCCGAGCCGTGGATGCGGTCGCACGTCGTACCACAGGTAGGTGTAGTCCTCGATCATGCCGCTGTTGCTCATCGTGTCGATGCGCCGCTGGAAGTCGCCCCAGTCCTCGAATCGCGGTGGCAGCCCCACGCGGGGCAGGGCCCGGAAGACCGGCACCCGGCTCGACATCAGGCCGGTCAGCTTCCCGCGCAAAAGCGGCGAGTTGGCGGCCAGGGCGATCAGCAGCGGCAGGTGGGGGCGCAGGCCGTTGGCGACGTAGATCGCCTCCTCGGGCTCGGCCATCCCGACGTGCACGTGCATCCCGAACACGAGCTCCTGGCGCGCCACGAAGCCGAGCGACTGCACGAGGCCGCGGTAGCGATCGTCCCTCACGACCCTCTGGTCCTCCCAGCGGGCGAACGGATGGGTCCCGGAGGCGCCGACCTGAAGGCCCTGGCTGCGCGCCCGGTCGCGGGCCAGCGCCCGCAGGGAGACCAGCTCCTCTCCCGCGGTCGCGATGTCCTTGCAGGGCGAGGTCGCGATCTCGAGGACCGACTCGAGCAGCTCGGGCTTGATTTCGCCCGACGGCGGATCCTCGCCCAGCATCGACTCGATCGCGCTCACGAGGTCGAGCGAGGACGAGTCGAGGATCATGAGCTCCTCCTCGATCCCCACCGTGTAGCGGGGACCGTCAAAGTGATGATCCATCGGGCTCCGTCGGCGAGAGGGTCGGACAGGTGCGGGCGTCGGCGGCCGCACGGCGCAGGGTGACCCTCTTCATGGCGCCACGATACATCTGCTCCGGTCGCCCATGCGGCGCCCGGCGACATGCGGGGCGCGTTCGCTCGTAGCACGTGTCGCCTTTCGACGGGGGCGGGTCGCAGCCGCGGGTCGAACCGGCGGCTCGGGGCGCTCGGAGGTGGCGCTCCCGACCGCGGGCGGTAGGGTGCCGCATGCCCTTCAACACCATCGAGGTGCATGCGGTCGAGGCCCGGGGCGAGATCACCCTGAACCGGCCGGACAAGCTGAACCCCCTCAGCGCCGAGACCCTGCACGAGCTGGCCGAGGCCGCGCGCTGGCTGGATCGGCGTCCCGAGGTCAAGGTGGTGATCGTCGGCGGCAGGGGGCGGGCGTTCAGCTCCGGAGCCGACGTGTCGGTGTTCGCGGGCGCCGACCCCGGTGTTCCCGCCCGGCGCGCGGCGGCCGACGCGGGGCGGCTGATGGCCGAGGCCATCGAGTCGATGCGGGCGGTCACCATCGCCCGCATCCAGGGCCATTGCGTGGGCGGCGGCGTGGTGCTGGCAGCCGCCTGCGACCTGCGCGTCGCGGCCGACACGACCCGCTTCTCGATTCCCGAGGTCGACCTCGGCATCCCCCTGGCCTGGGGCGGCATTCCCCGCCTCGTGCGTGAGATCGGGCCCGCGATGACCAAGGAGCTCGTGCTGACCTGCAGGCCCTTCACGGCGGCGGAGGCCCGCGAGCTCGGCTTCGTGAACCGGGTCGTCGGCGAGGAGCAGCTCGAGCAGGCCGTGGAGGAGTTGGCCGCGCAGCTTCTGCAGAAGTCGTCGGTGACGCTCACCGCGACCAAGCGCGGCGTCAATGCCGCCAGCAACGCCATCGTGTCGACCGCGGGCGCGTGGAGCGACGCCGACACGCTGCTCACCGCGCTGGGCGACCCCGAGTCGCGCCGCGCCGCGCAGGACTACCTCGAGCGGCTGAACCGCCGCTGAGGGCGACCGGACTCGCGGTGGTCGCTCAGCCCCGCTGGTTCCGGTTCCACTCCACCCAGCCGAGCCCTGAGCGCCCGTCCTCGGTGGCGAAGCGGCACATCGCGCGTGGGAAGTGCGTGACGCGGCCGTCGGAGGCGACGAGCCGTAGCGGACCGAAGGCGAGGGGTTCGACGTCGAGCGGGGGCAGGCCACGGTCGAGCGCTATGCGCGCCCGCTCGATCAACCCGTTGGCAGCGACCTCCTCGGTGGCTTCGACCGCGTCGAGCTCGATGAGCTCGCCGCCCGGCGGTTGGAGGTAGCCGACGCTCAACACGGGCGCGGCCGGGATCCTGACCGCGACGCCGTGAAAGCGGGACCCGTCGTCGAGCGCGCCGGCGCTCCACATCCAGTCCATCGACCACCAGTCGCGGGTGCCCCACGAGTGGTCGCGCTGGCCGGGGCCTGAGAGCTCGAGCTCCGCGCCGTCGATCCGGATCGTGCCGCTGACCGCGCAGGGGATCTCATAGCGGGTGGTCAGCCGGTAGGCGTAAGGGATCCCGTCGGTCTCCCACACGAGATCCAGCGAGACATCGCTCGGCTCGCCCGGCTCGCCGCGCAGGAACGCCGAGGCATCCTCGTGCGCCTCGCCCCTGGCCTCGAGCGTGACGCGGAAGCGCTGCAGCGGCTGCTCGCAGACGTGGTCGGCGCGCAGGCCCTCGCGGGCGGTGGCGAGGGACCCCGCGACTGGGAGCGGCGCCTCGAGGTCGACGACCGCGACCGTCGCCCGGTCGGGGCCGCAGACGAAGGCCGTGTACCAGGCGACGCCGAGGTTCGGGTACAGGCCTATCCGCACGTAAGCGCCGATCGTCCCGTCTGCCGAGACGGCGTCGAAGTAGTAGCTCTCGTTCCACAGCTGCTCGCCGGCCGGCTCGTGGCGCTCCTCGTCGCCGGCCGCCGGGGCGAGCGGTGCCGGACGGCCGGCCCCCGGCGCCGGCAGAAGCTCGACGGCGTCGAGGTCGATCGCCTGCTGGGCGTAGCGCCCGAGCGTCGTCATGAACATGTCGTCGCCGCGCTCTGTGCGCACGACGAGCATCGAGGCCGCGATCGCCATCAGCACGCCGTGGAAGCTCTGGTGGCGGTAGCCCTCCCAGCAGGCCTCCCAGTCAAGGTCGCGCGCCCCACGCTCGACCATCGCCGCGTGGTAGGTGCGCACCAGTTCGCGCTCCTGCGCGCGGCGGTCCTCGACGGTGAGGCTGCTGGCCAGGAAGTAGGCGACGTCGAGCATCATCGGGCCCCAGGAGAGCGTCTGCCAGTCGACGATCGTCAGAGGTCGCGGCCGGCCGCTTGCGGCGAACAGCATGTTGTCGAGCCGGTAGTCGCCGTGGACGAGGCCGAGCGGCGGCCGCGCGTCCGCGATCCAGCCGTCGATGCTGGGCAGGAAGCGCTCGCACAGCGCGACGTGCTCTGAAGCGATGCGCTCCCGGTAGCGCTCGAGGAAGGCGGGGAAGACCTGGGTGAGGAGGGCCTGGTTCAGCGGCGACGGGACGTTCAGCCATTCGGCGCCCCCGAGCACCGCGTCGCCATATACGGGCGCCTGCAGGTCGGCGAGCGCGACCATCGCCAGGCGCGCATCCTCGGCGCTGCATCCGGCGATCTGGTCGCCCTGAACGCCGTCCACGACGTCCTCGAGCACGATCGTGAACCAGCCCTCCTCGTCGATCAGCGAGGCGAAACAGGTGGCGGTGGGGCCGCCGATCCGCGGCGCCAGCTGCTTGTAGAACTGGACCTCGCGCAGGTAGGCACCCAGCCCCTGGCCGGTCGCGCGGCTGCTCGGATCCTCCGAGGCGAGCTTCAGCACCACGCTCGCCGGGCCCGCGGCCCGGGCGTCGGCGTAGGTGATCGCGACCCGATGGTTCTGGCTCATCTGCCCGGTGCCGATGGGCGCCGAGGAGATCTCGGCGATGCCGTCGGTGCCGAGCACGTCGGCAAGCCACTCGGTCGTCAGATCCTCCGGCGTGCGGAGGACCGCGGTCGTGTCGTTGGCTGTCATGGTCTGACGGTCAGGGTACGCTCACGCCCGTGCCGGTGGACTTCTCCCTCACCGACGAGCAGCGAGAGATCCAGGCGCTCGCGCACGAGTTCGCCGAGCGCGAGATCAGGCCGGTCGCGGCCGAGTACGACGCGCGCGAGGAGATGCCGTGGCCGGTGCTCGAGAAGGCAGCGCGCATCGGCCTTCTGAGCTACGGCCTGCCGGAGGAGTACGGCGGGGGAGGGGTAGCCGACGGCGTCGTCGGGATCACCAACTTCCTCGTCACCGAGGAGCTCGCCTGGGGATGCGCGGCGGTCGCGACGGAGATCGGCTCGAGCAGCTACGCGGCGGGGCCGATCCTCGCGTTCGGCACCGAGGAGCAGAAGCGCCGCTACCTGCCGCGCTTCTGCGACCCTGACGCGGTCAGGCTCGGAGCCCTGTGCCTGACCGAGTCCCAGGCGGGATCGGACATCGCGGCGATCTCAACCACGGCGCGGCGCGTGGGCGAGGAGTGGGTCCTCGACGGGCGCAAGCAGTTCATCACCAACGGCGGCATCGCGGACCTTCACGTCGTCTTCGCCCGGGTCGCCGAGGAGCGCGGGACTGCCGCCTTCATCGTTGAGGGTGGCACGCCTGGTCTGGCCATGGGGCGCAAGGAGCGCAAGCTCGGCATGCGCGCCTCGCACACCGCGGAGGTCGTGCTGGACGGCTGTAGGGTGCCGCTCGAGAACCGGCTCGAGACGCGGCTCACCGCTCATGCGCCGGCGGCGCTGGCCTCCCGCGCCGGCGACGAGCTGTCGGGCGCCGCGCTCGCGCTGACCCTCCTGCAGTACTCGCGCATGACGTTCGCCGCCGCGGCCCTCGGGCTGGCGCGGGCGGCCTTCGAGTACGCACGCGACTATGCGCTCGAGCGCACGACGTTCGGCGTGCCCATCGCCCGCCACCAGCTGATAGCAGCCAAGCTCGCGCAGACGGCGATGGAGATCGAGGCGGCCCGCATGCTGCTCTGGCGCGCGGGCTGGCTCGCGCTGTCGGGCCGCCCCCTGGCGCTCGCCGAGGGCTCGATGGCCAAGTGCATGGCCGCCGACGTCGCCGTGCGCGCGTGTGAGGAGGCCGTCCAGATCCTGGGCGGCCACGGCTACGTCCGCGACCACCCTGTGGAGAAGTGGTACCGCGACGCGAAGCTCTACCAGATCTGGGAGGGCACGAACGAGATCCAGCGCCTCGTGATCGCCCGCGCGATCACCAGCCGCTGACCCCGGGCTGCCGTCCGCTCACCCTGGGGCCACCCTCCAGTCCGGCGAGCGCATCGCCACAGCCCGGCGCTCGGCCTGACGCCTCGTCGAGTCGCGGAAGGGACGCCCTCGCGGGCGCTCTGAACGACGGGGCTCGCGCCCGCGCGCGATTCTTGTGTTGTGTCTGCGCCCGGATCCTGGCCGGCATCGGCCGAAGCGCTCGAGCACCTGCAACGGGAGCTGGCCTCGGCGCGACCGCCGGACTGGCAGCCGCCATCGCGCGACTATGCGATCGGCGGGTGCTTCGTCTGCTTTGCCCGCCGAGCGCCGGGGCCGGGCGCACGCGGCGAGCCCGGCTGGGCCGGGGCGGCGATCCTGCTCGGAGGCGGGATCCTGACCACGGCCGTGGTCACCGGTCACGCCCGGGCGGCCTACGAGCCGGGCCTTCTCGCCCTGCGCGAGGGTCCGCTGCTCGAGGCCGCGGTTCGGGCGCTTGAGCGGGAGCCCGAGGTGCTGTTGGTCAACGCCACGGGCCGCGATCACCCGCGCGGCGCCGGCCTGGCGCTGCATCTCGGGGCGGTCCTCGGGCTGCCGACCGTGGGCGTCACGCACAGGCCCCTCCTGGCCCACGGCGCATGGCCGGCGCAGGAGCCGGGGTCACGCAGCGCCCTCGTGCTCGGGCGAGAGACGGTGGGCTGCTGGTTACGCACGCGTCCGCGCACGCGGCCGCTGGCGGTGCACACGGGCTGGCGAACCGACCTCGACACCGCCTGCGCGGTGGTGCTCGCCGCCGTGCATCGCGTACGAGCACCGGAGCCCCTGCGCGAGGCACGCCGCCTCGCCCGACGCGGTCGGGCGGGTCTGTAGACGGCCGCGTTTCCATGACTTCCTATCGACCATTGATCACTCGATAGAAATCCTCAGAGGACGCTGAGGTGGGCCGTCAACTGTCCGCGCGAACGGTGCGCGGCAGGCGATCAGTTCATATTGCCTTGAGGACGATCATGAACGCGAGCAAGAAGCCGGAGCTACACCCGGTCCACGTCGGTTGCTCCGGCTGGAACTACACCGACTGGCGTGGCGAGGTCTACCCCGCGGGCCTGCCCGCCGGCCGCTGGCTCGAGCGCTACTCGACGCTGTTCGACACCGTCGAGGTCAACAGCACGTTCTACCGCCTGATCGCCCGGGACGCGGTCGCGCGCTGGGTCGATCAGACCCCCGAGCGCTTCGTGTTCGCGGTCAAGGCGAGCCGCTACCTGACGCACGTCAAGCGGCTGTCCAACATGGACGAGGGTGTGGGCAGGTTCTACGAGCGCCTGCAGCCGATGATCGAAGCCGAGCGCCTCGGTCCGGTCCTGTGGCAGCTGCCCGAGTCCTTCCACCGCGATGACGAGCGTCTCGCCGCCGCCCTCGCGCGGTTTCCGGCCGGCCGTCACGCGCTCGAGCTGCGCCATCCCAGCTGGTTTGTGCCGGACGTCCATGCGCTCCTGCGCGAGCACGACGTGGCGCTGGTGATCGGCGATCATCCCGATCGTCCGTTTCAGACCTACCAGGCGACCGCCGGTTGGCGCTACATCCGCCTGCACTACGGAAGCCGCGGCAGGCGTGGCAACTACTCCGGCAGGGAGCTCGAGACCTGGGCGCAGCGTCTGCACCTCTGGCGCGCCGACGGGACCATCTACGTCTACTTCAACAACGACTGGGAGGCCTTCGCCCCGCGCAACGCCTCCCGGCTGCGCAAGCTGATAGACCGCCTCGCGAGAACGACAGCCGGCACTGCTCGCGATCTCAGCTCGCGTCGGTGACCGGTTGGCGGACCACCGTCTTCATCTTCTCGGGAGCGGACCGCCTCGGGTCGCTCAGGTAGATCTCGTGATGCTTTCCGCGAAGCGCCAGCCCGTTCTCGGCGATGAACTCGTGAAGACGCCTGACCGTGGGGCCCTCGGCGGCGTAGGGGCCGATGTGCATGACCTGCGCGGCCGGCCCCTCGCGGAAGCGCTCAAGGCGCAGCTTCGCCGCGGCCGGCAGCGCCTTCTTCGCGGTGGCGCCCGCGAGCGCGTCCTTCAGGAGATCCTGCGTGACCTCCTCGGGCTGCATGATCATCGCCGTCCAGTCCCACTCGGACTTCCTCGCGGTCGCGAACCTCGACATGTCGGGCACCCACCACAGCCCCTCCAGCGGCATCACCCCGTAGTCGAACCCGCCGGGTGCGCGCTTGATCGCGAACTTGAGGTGGTAGGAGACGGCGTACAGCGCTTCGATGGCCTGCGTGTACTCCGTCGCGGTGTTTGGGTCCCCATGCCCGTCGACCATCAGGAACGCCAGCTCGGGCACGTCGATGAGGATCGGGTCACGCGGCGCCCGGTAGAGCTCCTTGTACTCGCGCTTGTAGTCGACCTTCGTCGCCGCCATGGCTCAGCCCTCCGCTCGCGTGACTTCGCCGCAGCGTAATCGTGACCACCGGGAAAGGGCATCCGTATGTTCTCCTGGTCGCGCACGTACTTCGCCGTGCGGACGACGACCTGCGGCGGACGACGCGAGCTGCCGCTTGGGTGCAAACTCAGTTGGCCGACCGGGGCACCGGGCCGGCGCGGTGCCTGCGGCGGGCCGGCGAGATCGATCGAAGGGAGCGAGCTGATGAGCGAGCGGATGGTGGACCTCGTGTTCGAGGGCGGCGGCGTCAAGGGGATCGGCCTGGCCGGCGCCTATTCCGAGCTGTGCCGGCAGGGCTACCGGCCGGCGTGCGTGGCGGGGACCTCGGCGGGCGCGATCACCGCCGCCCTGGTGGCGGCGGGCTACAGCGGGGATGAGCTGACGGACCTCGTCGAACACGACATGCACTTCCCGTCGTTCGAGGACCGCACGCGGCTGCACCTGCTCGGCCCGGTCGGTGAAGGCATCGACATCCTCGAGCACAAGGGCCTGCACAGCGGGGACTACTTCCTGCAGTGGATCACCGAGCGGCTGGAGGTCAAGGGGATCACGCACTTCGCGCAGCTGCGCGACAGGGCCGACGGGACGCAGGGCAGCGCGCGCGAGTACCGGCTTCGGGTGATCGCCTCGGACCTCACCGATCACAGCATGCTCGTCCTGCCGCAGGACGCGACCAGGCTCGGCATCGAACCGGACGAGCTCTCGATCGCGCTGGCCGTGCGCATGAGCATGTCGATCCCGATGTTCTTCGACCCCGTCATGCGCACCAACCCCAACGACGGGCGCAAGCACATGATCGTCGACGGCGGGATGCTCTCCAACTACCCGATCTGGCTGTTCGACACCCCGCAGGGCGTCAAGCCCCGATTCCCGACGTTCGGGATGCTGCTCGTCGCTCCGAACCAGGAAGACCCGCTGCTTGCGCAGCCGCCGGCCGCCACACCGCATCGGGACGGGACGCTGTCGGTGATCGGCTATGTCAAAGCGATCGCCGACACGATGATGCAGGCCCACGACCGCTTCTACGTCGAACAGGCCAACTACGCGCGCACGATCCCCATCGGGACCTGCGGTGTGGGCACGACCCAGTTCGGCATAACGCCCGAGCAGACGCGCGAACTGCTCGAGTCCGGCCGGTCCGCTGCGCACGAGTTCCTCGAGACGTGGGACTTCGACGCGTACATCGCGAAGTTCCGCGAAGGCGCGCCGCCCGCTCGGCGCAAGGGCATCCTGGCCTGACCGAACCTCCCGTCGCGGCAGCCTCGGTAACGCCCTGCCCGGCAGCCGCGTCGGCCGCGGTCCTGCAGAAGCGCCGAACGTCAGGCGACGTTCTGGAAGCGCTTGGCGATCGTGCGCAGGGTGAGCCCGGCCAGGCGCATCGACGGGCCGCATATGAGCTGCGCCGCGAGGCCCGGGGATCCAATGCGCAGCTGCGGGCTCGCGACGGGCATCGGCATGGGCGGGATCGGCTCGGCGGCCCGGGCGCTCCTGACGGTCCTGGCGCCGGCTCGCAAGTCGGCCCATAGGGCGATCGGTGCATCGGGGGGAACTCCTGCGAGATCCAGCCGGCAGGTGAAGTTGCGGTTGGCCGGCGTCTGGACGGCACAGCTGCCGAGGCTCCTGTTGCCGAGATACGCGCCGAGGCTGATCCGGCCCGCCCCACCGACCGTGGTGGTGATGATCAGCTTGTGTCCGAACAGCATCGCCCGCGGCGCTGGCAGGGCCTGGCCCGAGGACGGGGATGTGCCGGGCCCGGAACCCTGACCACCCGCAGCCGTAGCAGGCTGCCCAGCTTCGGGAAGCGGTGCCGCGGGTGCCGCCTGCGGGCTCGGCACCGGGACGATCGCGATCACGCGCCGATCGCTTGCGCCCGTCGCGCTCCCGGCGCGCACGATCACCGAGCCGCCGGGCGGCGGTACAGAGGGGGCCGTGTACAGCCCGCTCGCGGTGATCGAGCCGGCGCTGGCGCTCCAGGTGACGCCGCTGGCGTCGTGGGCGACGTGCGCCGAGAGCTGCACGCTCGTGCCGGCGGTCATGCTCGCGGGCGCTCCTTCGATGCCCACGCTCGGCTGCGGCATAGCCGAGGCCCGGGCCAGGCCGGTGGGACCGGAGGCCGCGGTGCCCGCCAACCGGGTCGCTGTCGCGGTCGGTAGCGCGCGGGCGGCGGCCGGCACGCTGGCGGCGCTCGTCGTGGCACCGAGCGCCTGGAACCCGACAGGCCCCTGGTTGAAGGTTTCCCAGGACGCCTCCGCCGTCAGCGAGCCGAGCCCTCCCGTGGTGCTCTCGACGTTGCCCGTGCCGGCCTTCGCGGTCTTCGCCACGTTGTAGTGAAGCCTGCTCGTGCTCGGGCCCAGCGGCAGCACCACGAGCCAGTATTTGGTGCCGCTCACGACGGCGGTCGAGAGGCCCGCGGCCTTGATCCACGAGCTCGTCGCGGGTTGGCCGGACACCGTTGCTTTGCCCAGCACCGCGCCAGGTTTGCCCGCGTTGTCGGCGAAGATGCCGACGCTGATACCGGTGACGCCCGTGTTCGCGGTCGCGTTGGTGCGGAACTGCATTTCTTCAACCGTCCCCGTGGACTTGGCGGTGAACTGGAACGCTTCCTCCCTGCCGGCCGTCGTCTGGTCGCCCACCGAGTAGGTGGTGGTCGCATCGCCGGCGAGCAGGACCTTGGAGTTCACGGAGACGATTTCGATCGTGCGCTGGTCGTGGGCGCCCTTGGCGGTGGTGGCGGTGACCACGACCGAGCCGCCGGCCGGGGGTTCGGAGGGAGCCGTGTAGAGGCCACCCGTGGTGATCGAGCCAGCGCTCGCCGCCCAGGTCACGGTGGGGCTGTCGTTGATCACGTGCGCCGAGAGCTGCACGCTCGTGCCGGCGGTCATGCTCGCGGGGGCTCCTTCGATCGTGACGGCCGGCTGGGCGGGGCCGGTGACTTCGATCGAGACGGTGGCGACCGCTGGGTGTCGCGGGAACGGGCTGTTGGGGTCCGAGGCCGAGAAGGTGAAGGAGTCCACGCCCGAGTAGCCGGCGGCCGGCGTGTAGGTGACCTGGTTTTTGTTCACCGCGCCCAGTTGCCCGTGCTGCGGCGCGGAGACGATCGTGTACTTGGGCGTCGCCGAGTCTTTCCACGCCTTTGACGTGAGCGTCAGCGGCTTCGGTTGGTCGACCGCCGTGCTCGCGGATTGCGCGAGAGCGTCGAATCCCGGGATGATCGTGGGGGATTTGGCATAGGTGGGCGTGTTGGCGCCGCCCGTTTCTTTGATGACCCCGGTCGGGTTGACGTCCTCGCGCAGCCAGTATTCCCCGGGCAGGACATTCGAGGCGTCAACCCACTGGAACGCCAGTCCCGAGCTGTAGAGATCGCGCCAGCCCACCGACACGCCCTCGAACAGGTTCAGCGCTTGCGGCTGGCGACGCCTGCAGAATTCGCGCCCGTTGGCGTCCGAGTAGACGGCTGTGCTCGGCCCGATGCCCGATTCGACGTGTTCGCTGTCGTCGAGGCAGAACCCGACCTTCATCGCCGGGGCGGCTTCCGCGGTCTTCGCCGAGTTCCACAACGAGTACTTGGCGGCCCGTTGCAGGTGCCAGTGTTCGTGCCCGTCTGCGGTCGCGTAGACCAGTTCCGCTTTGCTCGGTTCTTCTTTGTATGTGCCGTCTTTGTTGTAGACCCGCTGGAAGGCCTTCATCGGTTCTGATGAGCTTTTGCGATATCCGCGGAAGTCCAGCGCCCCTGGGCCGACGTTGTGGATGTAGCCGTTGAAGCGCAGCAGCAGCTTCGCTTCGCCCGACGCTTTCAAGCCACCTTCGGTGGTGCTCGTTTCCATGCTCACGTTGCTCGGAGCGTCGGCCACGATGTTCGGCAGCAGGGGCGTCGGTTCGGCGGCGTGCGCCGCTCGCGGGCCGACGAGGAGGAACAGGGCGAGCGCGAGCACGAGCGCAAGCGCCGGCCTCCCCACCGCACGTGATCTCCCCCTGGTCATGACCACAAGGCCCGGGAGTGCATGCCTCTATCGATCGCGGCGAAAGGCCCTCGGCGGCGGCCACGGCCACGTCCGGCGAGGTCTGGCCACGTTTGAGGATGTTCGCGCAGGGTTCACACGGCGGAATGCTGTGCGGCACCGACGCGCTCGCGCAGCCAGCGCACGAGCGGCGCCGCGGCATCGAGCTGATCGCGGATGCGGGCGCCTGCCTGCGGGCGGTGCAGCCACGTGCCGAGGTCATGGCGACGGGCGACCGTCAGGCGCCTGCGGCGCAGGAGATCCACCCGCGGGTGATCGGGCGGGTACCCACGTGGCGCACGGACGAGGTCGGGCTCGTTGAGCTCGAGGCCGGCATCGCGGGCGCGGCCGATCGCCCTCGTCAGCGGTGCAGCGCTACGTCCGGCGTCCACGGCGCGACGCATGCGATCGACCTGGTCCGGCGCCGGGTTGTGCAGCCCCGCGGCCACGAGCAGCCCGTCGAGCGAGAGCTCGACGTAGAACCCGCCGGCGCCCTCGTATCCGATCGCCAGGCCGACGTGCTCCTTGATCGGGGGACCGGGACGAAAGCGCGTGTCGTTCCAGGGGCGGAACAGGCGCGGGCGTCCGAGCTCCGAAAGATCCTCGCCCAGCGCCGTCGCCGGCGCGACGAGGTGCTCCTCATAGCGTGCCCTGTTGGCCTTGAACCAGTCGCGGTCGTTGTTGTCCTCCAGATCGCGCAGGAACTCGATCGCCTCGACGGGAAAGCCCCTGAATGCCGACATCTTCGAGATGGTGCCGCGCAACGGTCGGCGCTGACGCGCCACGCTTACGGCCGCAGCCGCACCGGCAGCGTCTTCAGCTGGTTGGCGAACGGCGACTCCACGTACACGGGCGTGCCCGCCATCTCCATCCCGGGGAAGCGCGCGAGCGTCTCCTCGATCAGGATCCGCAGCTCGAGGCGCGCAAGGGCCGTGCCCAGGCAGAAGTGCCGGCCGCCGGCGCCGAACGCCTGGTGCTCGGGGTTGCGCGTGACGTCGAAGCGGTCGGGGTCCTCATAGCGCGTCTCGTCGCGGTTCGAGGACGGGTACCACAGCACCACCTTCTCGCCCTCGCGGATCCTCTGCCCGTGCAGCTCGGTGTCGCGGGTCGCGGTGCGCGCGAAGTGGGCGAAGGCGGGGAACATGCGCAGCGACTCCTCGACGGCCGCCGGCACCAGGGACGGGTCCTCGAGCACCTTGCGCTTCTGATCGGGGTTCTCCATCAGCGCCCGCATGCCGCTGCAGTAGGTCGCCTTGGTCGAGTCGTTGCCGGCGGCCATCAGCAGGAAGAAGCCCATCACGATCTCGTGGTCCTCGAGCCGCTCGCCGTCGATCTCGGCGTGGACGAGCACGCTCGTCAGGTCGTCGGTCGGGGTCTCGCGGCGTTCGGCGATGAGCTTGCCGCAGCGCTCGAAGACCTCCGGCACCTCGCGTTCCATCACGACCTGGGCGCCCTCGGGCGTCGCGTCGGGGTCGCCCGCCCCGACGATCGCGTTCATC
>Ga0209048_10001004_pt1 | contig 29576 bp, 28 predicted proteins | sample FrelakmetCRP12CR_FD_187146 | JGI IMG/M metagenome (GOLD analysis project Ga0209048, IMG submission 187146) | Freshwater lake sediment microbial communities from the University of Notre Dame, USA, for methane emissions studies - CRP12 CR (SPAdes)... | ecosystem: Environmental > Aquatic >... | reverse complement strand
ACGGCGTGGTCGACATCCCCACGATCGGCTTGTTCAGGACCATCGCACCCGTGGAGCCCTGGAAGACCGCATCGCCGAAGGCGAAGATCCCGCCGTCGGAAGCGACGAGGTAGTAGCCGTTGCCCGACGGCGTCGCCGCCATGCCGACGATCGGCCGGTTCAACTTGATCGCACCCGTGGAGCCGGAGAACTTGGCGTCGCCGAAGGCGAAGATCCCGCCGTCGGTGGCCACGAGCCAGTAGCCGTTGCCCGACGGCGTCGCCGCCATGCCGACGATCGGCTTGTTGAGATGCGTTGCCGATCCGTACGGCTTCGCGTCACCGAACGCATACACCGTGCCGTCGGAACCCGCCAGCCAGTACCCCTTGCCGGTCGGACTCGTGACCGGCTCCGGCTGGGTGACGGTGGTGTCCTTGACCTCGACCTCGTTCACGGTCACCGACACTGCGTCCGACGTGCTGGTGTTGTGGTTCGTGTCGCCGTTGTACCGAGCGGTGATCGAGTGGGATCCGACGGCGAGGTCTGTCGTCGCCAAGGATGCGTCCTTCGTGCCGTTGAGTGGGCTCGTACCCAGCACGTTCTGCCCGTCGAGGAACGTCACGTCGCCGGTCACGGTTCCGGGCGTCACGTGCGCGCTGAGCGACACGCTGTCACCCTTCTTCAACGTCGACGTCGACACCGCCGCGGTCGTCTGAGTGGCGAGCGTGCTGACGACGAGATCCGCGCCTCCCGCCGGCTCGAGCGCGAAGTAATTGTTGCCGGTGCCGGGAGTGGGCCCAGGACCGTAGGCCCGCTCGCTCGAGGCGTAGTAATGGGAGTCGCCACTGTATGTCGCCGTCACTTTGTGAGCGCCACCCGGCAGCCCGTTCGCAACGATGCTCGCGGTGCTCGTCGCGGGATTCGTGCGAATGGTGGTGGCAGGACCCGCGGACAGCGTTGCTCCGGCGCCAGTTGCCACTCCGTCCACGAAGAAGTTCACCGTCCCCGTCGGCGCGGTACCGGTTCCGCCTTTGACGGGATCGCCAGGGAACTCACTGGTCGTGGCGACAACCGACAACGTGGTCGGTGAGCCGTACTGGATTGCGTTCGGCGCCGCTGACACGACGAGCTTCACGCCTGCCTTCTCGACGATGTGCGACAGAGTCGGCGACGTAGCGCTGTCGCCACAGGTCGCGTCCAAGATGTACTTCGCTGTGTACGTGCGAGGGTTCGCGTTCGGATCGAGCTCGGCACCCGGATACGCGCGGTTGAGCTCCGCCGTCGTTCCGCTTACGGGGATCGTGTCGATGTGGCTGCCATTCTCCGAGAAGTCGACACTTCCGGTCAGCGTGGCGCAATCCGGGGCCGTGACCGTAGCCCTCACGGTGTATTGCTGACCGTAGACCGACGTCACGTCCCCGGACGCGATGCCGAGGATCACCGACGGCGCCGTGACAATCGCGTGGGCCGGCGCTGCCGCGACCGCTTCCAATGCCCCGACGCCGAGTAATGCGATCAGTGCGGTGGCCAGACGCGCGGTCCGATGACGACGAAGCTTCCCAACCATGGACATTGCCTCCCAAGACAGTGGACACCGGTGCCCGCCGGCAACCACGGAGAGTAGTGCGATGCTCGCGGATTGTCGAGCCGAAACGGTGTGAAAATGTGCGAGGCGCCGTGATTTCTCGGCGACACGGCGCGGCGCGCCGCGTTCGGAAGAGCGCCGCGACGCGAGATCCTCGAGAGTAGAGGTGCAGGATGCGCTCGCGCCACGCGGCCCGAATCCTTACCTTTCCACTGGCAATTAGCGCGGCGGGCGGCTACGCTGACCCCCGCATGGTTGCAGCACACGGCGCCCCGTCGATCTCGATGGGCCGCACCCCGCACGAGGTTCGCGACGAGATGTGTTGTCGCACCCGTTCGGGGTCCGCGGCCTGATCCGCCGCGCCGTCTTTCCGCGTTTCCGCCCCTCCCAGGGAGCTTTGCCGTGCAGATTCTCGACCGCTTCATCCGCTTCTGGACCCGCTCGACCGATGCCATCGCGGATGGCGAGGCGCGCTTCTGGCGGACCTCCCCGCTGCGCAGCCCCGCCGGCCGATAGGAGACGACCACCGTGAGCATCGACGTCGCCGAGTTGCGAGCCCTCCCCCTCGACCCCGAGATGGAGGCCGAGATCACACGCTTCGAGGACGGCGTCACGCGCTTCCTCGCCGGCGAGATCGACGATGACGCGTTCCGGGTGTTCCGGCTGAACCAGGGGATCTACGGCCAGCGCCAGGGCGGACACAATCAGATGGTCCGGGTGAAGATTCCGTACGGGCGGGTGGAACCCGACCAACTCGAGATGCTCGGCTACATCTCCGAGGCGTACTCGCGAGGGTGGGGTCACCTCACGACCCGTCAGAACGCGCAGTTCCATTTCGTGCAGCTCGAACAAGCGGGCGAGGTCTTGCGTCTCCTCGCGTCGGTCGGTCTCACGAGCCGCGAGGCGTGCGGCGACACCGTGCGCAACGTCGCCGGTTGCCATCTCGCCGGCGCCTGCCCGTTCGAAGTGGTCGACATCAGCCCGTGGTCGCAAGCGGTCACGGACCTGTTCCTGCGCAATCCCATCGCACAGCGCATGCCGCGCAAGTTCAAGATCAACTTCTCGGGCTGCGCGACGGACTGTGGCCAGGCGATGTTCAACGATGTCGGTGTCGTCGCGATCAATCGGCCGCGTCCCGACGGCTCGCTCGAGCAGGGCTTCAAGGTATTGCTCGCCGGGGGGCTCGGCGCCACACCGCATCCTGCGCAGGCCCTGGAGGAGTTCACGGCCCGAGAAGACCTGCTGCCGACGATCGAGGCCGCGCTCCGAGTCTTCGATCACTTCGGCAATCGCGACAACAAGCTGCGGGCCCGCATGAAGTGGCTCATCGACACCATGGGGATCGACGAGCTGCGCGAACGCATCGTCAAGGAGCGGAAGTTCCTGATCGGTTCGGCCACCTACCCGGGCGGCGTCCCGCAGGTCGTGCTCGACCGTGGTGATGCACCCGCGGGAGTCGGGACCGAGATCTCGCCCGATTCCGATTCCACACCCGTCGCCTTCGTCGGGCTCAGCCCGTTCAACAAGTGGGAGACGGCGAACGTCGTGCGGGGCCGAGCGAACGGCACGGTCAGCGCGTACGCATACTGCCGGCTCGGCGACATCACCGGCGATCAGTTCCGTGGCCTCGCCGACGTCCAACGTGACTTCGGCGTCGAGGTGCGCATCACGAATCGTCAGAACTTCGTGCTCCGAGGCCTCGACGAAGATCAGCTTCCGGACTTGCACCTCCGGCTCGCCGCGATCGGCATGGACGAAGCCGGCGCCGAACTGGCCCGCGACGTCGTCTCCTGTCCGGGTGCCGACACGTGCAACATCGCGGTCACGCAGTCCCGTGGGCTGGCGTCCGACATCGGCCGGGCCCTCGAAGACGCCGGGCTCGCCGAAGTTGGTGGTGTCCGCATCAACATCTCGGGCTGCACGAACTCCTGTGGCCAGCATCACGTCGCCGACATCGGGTTCTTCGGCATGGAACGGCGCGCCCACGGCCGTTCCGCTCCTGGCTACCAGATGCTCCTCGGCGGGGGCATCGGCGAGCTCGAGATCGCGTTCGGCGAGAAGGCCACGAAGCTTCCGGCGAAGGCGGCATCCGAAGCCGTGGTACGAGTCGTCGGCCGGTTCGCGAGCGAGCGGACGGCGGGCGAGACGTTCGCGTCATGGCTCGGTCGCGCCGGCGGCGCCGGCGCGGTGGGCGCAGCCCTCAAGGAGCTCGATCGCTTCCCCACTCCCGACGAGGACCCCGACTTCTTCGTCGACTTCGACGAGACGGGACCGTACGTCGCCGAGACCGGCGACAGTGAGTGCGCAACCTGACATGACCGCCACCACCTTCCCGGCTCCGGAGCTGAACGAGCTCGCCGCGGTTTCCGCCCGGCTCGAACACGCACCCGCGACCGCGGCGATCGAATGGGCGTGGGAACGTTTCGGCGACGGGCTCGTGCTCGCGTCGTCGTTCCAGGACTGCGTGCTCATCGATCTCGTCGTGAGCGTGGCGCCCGACATCGAGGTCGTGTTCCTCGACACGCAGTACCACTTCGCGGAGACGTTGTGGTACGTCGACCAGGTCCGGTCCCGCTACGACCTCGATCTCCGGGTGATCTCGCCCGAGGTCGCGCCCGACGATCGATGGCTCGACGACACAGACGCGTGCTGCGCGATCCGGAAGGTCGAACCGCTCGATCGTGCGCTGCGCGGCAAGGCAGCCTGGATGACGGGCCTCCGCCGCTCGGAATCTCCGGTGCGGGCAAACTCGCCGATCGTCACCTTCGACGTCGGTCGCGGCCTCACCAAGGTCAATCCGATCGCCACGTGGGACGACATCGACGTCGCCGGCTACATCCGTGACCGGGACCTTCCCGTGCATCCGCTCGCCGCCCGTGGCTACGCCTCCATCGGATGCTGGCCCTGCACCCGTTCCGTCGCCGAGGGCGAAGACGCACGAGCCGGACGCTGGGCCGGCACCGACAAGACCGAGTGCGGCCTCCACCTCTGAACGGCCGGCACCTCTGAACGGCCGGCGCCTCTGAACGGCGTGCGACTGGCACGGCAGGACCGGACCTGCCAGGCTTTGTGGCGTATGGATGCAGCCCGCCGCCGGAAGCTCACCCTCGCGATTCGTTGGCTCCTCGCCGCGGGCCTGCTGGCACTCACCTGGTGGTGGGTCGTGCCGACCCACTCGTGGGAAGAGCACAGCCCCGTGATCTGGACGGTCTCCGCGACGCACGGGATCCACCGCAGCGACCTGCCGGCCTTCGCGTTCGTGTTGGTGGCCGGCCTGCTGGTGCTGCCGTACCGGTGGTTGGGACGAAAGTTCCGCATCTCGCACCCGGCATCGCCGGAGACGGCATCCAACTGACGTTCCCGTCGGGCCGGGCCTGCCAGAATTGGCCGGTGCCGGTCCATGAAATCGCCGAGAGGGGCTTTGGATCGCAGGCTGACGCCTACGAGCGGTCCCGCCCTTCGTATCCGCCCGAGGCCGTCGGCTGGCTCGTCGAACACCTCGCGATCGGCAACGGCTCCGTCGTGGTCGATCTCGCGGCCGGGACCGGCAAACTGACCCGCGTGCTCACGGGCACCGGCCGGGTGATCGCGATCGAGCCCGTCGACGGGATGCGCGCGGTCCTGCACGAACGGCTTCCGTTCACACCGACCGTCGCCGGTCTCGCCGAGCAGCTCCCGTTGGCCGAGGGCTCGGTCGACGCGGTGACCGTCGCCCAGGCGTTCCACTGGTTCGACGCCGATGCCGCGTGGCGAGAGCTCGCCCGCGTCGTGCGTCCCGGTGGTCGCGTCGCGTTGATCTGGAATACGCGTGACCGATCGATTCCGTGGGTCGACGCCGTCTGGAGCATCGTGGACCGCGTGGAACGCAACGATCGCTGGCAACGTCACGGCTCCTGGCTCGAGACGACGAACGAACTTCCCGCCGAGTTCTCACCGTTCGAGCACGCTCGGTTCGCCTACGAACAGCACCTCGATCGAGCCGGTGTGGACGCACGGGTGACCGGTGTGAGCCATGTCGCGGCGCTCGAGGCGGACGCACGCGCACGCGTACTCGACGAGATCCACGACGTGCTGGCCGGCGATCCGAGCACTCGCGACACGGCGATCTTCACGTTGCCGTACCGAACCGACGCCGCAGTATGCGAGCGCCGATGAGCAAGCTCCGCACGCGCACTCGCGCCGCCGTCGCCGCGGGACAGGCCACCGGATGGCTGTCCCGCACCCTCGGCAAGGGTGCGGGCGAACAGGTCAGCGGCCGGGTCATGTTGAAGGTCCAGCCCGACGTGCTCACCCGGCTCGCCACCGGGCATCGCGTCGTGCTGGTCTCGGCCACGAACGGCAAGACCACGACCACCCGCTTGCTCGCGGCGGCACTCGAGGCCCAGGGCGAGCCGGTGCTGAGCAACCACACCGGTGCCAACCTCGCGTCAGGGGTCGCGTCGGCATTGGCGAAAGCACAGACGCCGTCGTTCGCCGTGCTGGAGGTCGACGAGCGGGTGGTGCCGCGCGTCTTCGACGCCCTTCGCCCGGAGTTGCTCGTACTCGGCAACCTCAGTCGCGATCAGCTCGACCGGTACGGCGAGGTGCGTAGCGTCGGCGAGCAATGGCGGAAGCTGTGCGAAGCCCACCCGAAGCTTCCCGTCGTCGCCAATGCATCGGACCCGCACGTCGTCTGGGCTGCTCTTCCCGCCGACACCACATGGGTACGACTCGGCGCGGGATGGCGGGGCGACGCGGCGACGTGTCCCCAGTGCGGCGAGTTGTTGAGGTGGACCGACGACGGCTATTCGAGCGCATGCGGCTTCGCTCAGCCCCACTCCGATCACCATCTCGACGGGTCAGTGCTCACGCTCGGGACCGAGAAGGTCACGCTCGATCTCGCGTTGCCCGGCCGGTGGAACCTCGCCAACGCCGCATTGGCCGTGGTCGCCGCGACGCGACTCGGAGTGCGGCCGGCCCATGCCGCGGCCGCCGCGGCCACCGTCACCACGGTCTCGGGACGCTACGCCACCTACCAGCTGGCCGACGGCCGGCCGTTACGCGTCTTGTTGGCCAAGAACCCGGCCGGCTGGACCGAGGTGCTCGAGTACCTCGCGGGTATCGACACCTCGGTCGTGCTCGCCGTCAATGCGCACATCGCCGACGGCAAGGACCCGTCGTGGTTGTGGGACGTGCCGTACGAACGGCTGGCCGGCAAGAAGGTCGCGGTCTCGGGTGAACGGGCGCTCGACGTGGCTATTCGATTGCGTCACGCGGGTGTCGACTGCATCCTCGAGCGCGATCCCATCCAGGGTGCTGCGCTGCTTCCCGGCGACTCGGTGCACGTCGTCGCGAGCTACACGCAGTTCCACCATCTCACGAAGGTGCTGTCGTGAGCGGCGCGGCACGAACCTCGGCCGTGCGGGTCGGCCTCGTGTATCCCGAGTTGCTCGGTACGTACGGCGATCGCGGCAATGCGGTCGTGCTGGTGAACCGCTGCTTGTGGCGCGGCATCGACGCCGAGCTCGTGGAGGTTGCCGCAGGTTCGCCGATCCCCGCATCGCTCGACGTCTATCTGTTCGGCGGCGGCGAGGACGATCCGCAGACGATGGCCGCGGCGGGGATGCGCGCATCGCGCGGCGCGATCCAAGCGGCGCGCGACAACGGCGCCGTCGTGCTCGCCGTGTGCGCGGGCTTTCAATTGATCGGCGAGCGGTACGTCGACGCGGGTGGCGAGGTGCTCGACGGCATCGGGCTCGTCGACGCGGTCACGACCGCGGGCTCGCCGCGCCTGATCGGTGAGGTGGTGGTGGAACCCGATCCGTCGCTCGATCTCGGGATGCTCACGGGATTCGAGAACCACGGCGGGCGCACGAAGCTCGGGCCGGGGACGAAGCCGCTCGGTCGCGTCGTGACCGGCGGCGGCAACGGCGTGGACGGTGTCGACGGAGCGCTCGGGAATCGTCTCGTCGGCACCTATCTCCACGGACCGGTCCTCCCCCGCAACCCCGAGCTGGCCGACCGACTGCTGTCGTGGATCGTCGGCGACCTCGCGCCGCTCGACTCGCCGTTCGAAGAGCAGCTGCGCGAGGAACGTATCGACGCCGCACTCGCGACGGGCTTCGCCCGCTGGCGCCAGACGCGCCACCTCGCCCGCGGCTGAGGGGCGCCGCGGGCGGGACAACCGCATTAGCCTGCACACGTCGCCCGCGGGCGGGGATTCGAAGGAGCGTCCAGTGCGCCGATCGACCGTGTCGTGGGGAGCCGTTCTCCTGACGATGGTGGCGGTGACCGGCGCGTGTGGCGGCAGTACCACGAGTGCTCGTCGCACCCCCTCGAGCACCGCGGCCGGCAAGACGTCGAGCACTGCTCACGCACCGGCGGCGAATCCGAACGCGTGCGGCCTCGCCCGGCTACGGGCCGCCCACAAGCCCGTCGAGATCACGATGTGGTACGAGTTCCCGCCGGGGGGCAGGACCGAGATCGAGAAGCTCGCGGCCGAGTTCAACTCGTCTCAGCACGACGTGCACGTGCGGCTCGTCGATCAGGTCACCTACGAGGACATGCTGCCGAAGTACCGCGCCGGGTTGCAGACCGGCGACCTTCCCGACCTCGTGCAGGGTGACAACATGACCCTCCAGACGATCGTCGACAGCCGCCACATCGTGCCGGTCGAGGCGTGTGTCAAGGCCGACCATTACGATCTCGCCGACTTCCTTCCCCGGGCGATCGCCGCGTACCGCGTCGGCAACACGCTGCAGGCCCTCCCATGGAACGTCTCCAATCCGATCCTGATCTTCGACGCGACGCTCTTCCGCAAGGCCGGCCTCGATCCGGCCAAGCCGCCGACGACGCTGGCCGGGATCAAGGCTGCCTCGCAGCAGATCGTCGACCGCGGGGTCGCGAAGCACGGGATCGCGCTCCCGCGCAAGGCGTACCTCATCGAGCACATGCTGGCGAAGTCCGACGTGCTGTTCGTCGACCATGGCAACGGTCGCACCGGCCGCGCGGCACGATCACTCCTCGACGGCGCGGTCGGCCGCGAGGCGTTCACGTGGTGGGACGACATGGTGCGCTCGGGCTTGGCCCTCGACACCGGCACCGATCAGAGCGCGCATCTCCTCGCGCTCGGCAACGGCAACGCCGCGATGACGATCGAGGGTTCCGGGGTACTCGGCCCCATACGCGGCGTCCTCGAGTCGGGTCAGTACAAGGGCGCACAGATCGCCGCCGGTCCGATGCCGTCCCCACGGAGCGGTGGCGGCGTGTCGGTGGGCGACGGCGCCCTCTTCCTCGTGAACACCAAACCCGAACGCGTCGCCGCCGCGTGGAAGTTCGCGCGCTTCCTCGAGGAACCGCACAACGTGGCCCGCATCGCCGCAGCCGGTGGATACGTTCCGGTGAGACGATCCGCCGTCGACGACGAAGTGCTGGCGAGCACCTGGCGCGCCTACCCGTCGTTCCGCGTCGCGTACGACCAACTGCTCGCGGGCCCGAACGACAGCGCGACCGCGGGACCGGTGATCGGCGACTACCAGGGCGTGCGGAACGAGGTCGTGAATGCGCTCGCGGCCATGCTCACCGGGCGCGCGTCGCCGACCGAGGCGGTGAAGCAGGCGGCGCGTGGTGCGACCGCTCGGCTCCAGGAGTACAACGGCCGCCTCTGACGTCAGTCCGTCGCCCGGCGCGACCGCCACTGGTCGGCGCTGATTCGGTAGAGGACGTGGCGGCGGTAGGCGTGCGCTTCGGGCACGTTCGGGTGATCGAAGTCGTCGCTCGGGTCACGGGTCATCCCGAGGCGTTCCATGACGGCACGTGATCCGGCGTTTCCGGGAGTCGTGATCGACACGACTTCGTCGAGGCCGATCGCGTCGAACGCATGATCCAGTGCCGCCGTCGCCGCTTCGGTCGCGTAGCCGCGACCCCACGCGCGCCGGGCCAGGCGCCAGCCGACCTCGATGGCGGGCGTGAAGTGGGCGGTGAAGGTCTGCCCCACGATGCCCGTGAACCCGATGAACGCGGCCGCGCCGGGCACCTCGACGGCCCAGAGCCCGAACCCGTGCTCGTCGAAGCCGGCTTCGATGCGATCGACCAGCGAGTCGGACTGCTCCCGCGTGAGCGGCTCCACGAAGTGCCGCATCACCTCCGGGTCCGCGTTGAGCTCGGCGAAGGGCTCGCGGTCCGACGCTCGCCAGCGCCGGAGCACCAGCCGCGGCGTCTCCAACTCGGGCCCAAACCCCTCCCCTTCCAGCGACTTTCCGGCCTTGGCGGTCGCTGAGCGACCCTGAGTGTCAGAAAGTCGGGGAGGCCCGTGGCCGGTCACTCGATCCCGCGTGTGGCGTCGATGTCCTCCGCCAGCTCGCGGATCTTCTCGATCTTCTCCGACGAGCGATTCACGTCGACGCCCTGGATCTGGATGAGCTCGTCGCGCGTCGCGGCCGCGATCTCGGCGGCATGCTCGTCGGCCGCCGCGAGCGCGGCCTCGACGCCTTCGCTCATGATCAGCTCGGCTTCCGCGACGAGCGCGTCGACCATCTCGGCTTCGGGCACCACGCGCACGACCTGGCCCTTCACGAACAGGTGACCCTTGCCGCGCCCCGCGGCGATCCCGAGATCGGCGTCACGCGCCTCCCCCGGACCGTTCACGACGCAACCCATGACCGCGACCTGGAGCGGGATCTTCCGCTCCTCCAGCGCCGCCTGGGCCTCGCTCGCCACCTTGATCACGTCCACCTCGGCCCGCCCGCACGATGGGCACGCGATGAGGTCGAGACCTTTCCGTTCGCGCAGCCCCAGCGATTCGAGCAGTGTGCGACCCGCCTTGGCCTCCTCGACCGGATCAGCGGTGAGTGAGAACCGGATCGTGTCGCCGATCCCCTCCGCGAGCAGGCTCCCGATGCCGGCGGTCGACTTGATCAACCCGTTCGGCAGCGGTCCGGCCTCCGTGACACCGAGGTGCAACGGGTAGTCGACGGTGTCGGCGAGCAGGCGGTACGCATCGATCATGATCCGAACGTTCGACGCCTTGACCGAGATCTTCACGTCGTCGAAGTCGACCTCGCGGAAGTAGTCGAGCTCGCGCACCGCCGAGGCCACCAATGCTTCCGCCGTCGCGCCGCCGTGCGCCTCGGCGATATCGGGATCGAGCGAGCCCGCGTTCACGCCGATGCGGATCGGCAAGCCGCGGTCCTTGGCTTCACGCGCCACGGCCTTGATGTGCTCGGGCTTGCGGATGTTGCCGGGGTTGAGGCGCAACGCGTGCACGCCCGCTTCCATCGCCGCGAGCGCCAGCCGGTACTGGAAGTGGATGTCGGCGACGATGGGCACCGGCGAGCGGGGCACGATCTGCGCCAGCCCCTCGGCGGCCTCTTCCTCGTTGCAGGTGCAGCGCACGATGTCGCACCCCGCGCCGGCCAGCGCGTAGATCTGCGCGAGGGTCCCGTCCACGTCGGCCGTCTTGGTGGTGGTCATCGACTGCACCGACACGGGCGCGTCGCCCCCCACGGGCACCGATCCGACCGTCAATTGGCGGGTTTTGCGACGTTCGAACATCCCACTCAGCCTACGTTCCCCCGTTCCGGCGGGAGCTATTCGGCCTCAGACCGCATTACTTGCGCCAGAACCGAGAGCGACGGGGGGTCAGTTGGCGAGGTTCTGGATGTCGAGGTACGTACTCGTGAGCGCGACGACGAGGAGTACGGCCAGGACCGCGAACGTGACCGGGAGGAGCTTTTGGAAGTCGGCGTGCACACGCCGACCGCGGATCTTGGACGCCACAGCTTCGTAGCACGCGATGACCACGTGACCGCCGTCGAACGGTAACAGTGGCACCAGATTGAAGAGCCCGAGCAGGAAGTTGAAGTAGGCGATGAAATAGAGGAGATCCCACACTCCGCCCTTGGAGAAGATGTCGCCGGCGAACTTCACGATGCCGATCATCGATTGTGGCCGTTCGTTCTTGGTCGGGTCCGTGCTCGCCTCGCCTCGGACGGCCGCGACCTGCTTCCCGATTCCGGACGGGCTGAAGGCGCGTCCGAAGCCCGCCACGGTTTCCCGCGTGAAGGTCCACGTGGTGTTCGCCGTGTCCTTCAGCACGTCGACGGGTCCCTGCGCGATGAACACTCCCTTGGGAGACACGCCTGCGAAACCGACGTCCTTGCCCTCGGGATTGCGTTTCGCCAACGTCATCTCCAGCGTGCGTGACTCGAGCCCGTTGCGAACCCGGACGTGGACGGTCTGACCGGGCCGCGCTTTCACATACGCTGCGAACGCGTCCCAGTTCCCGTGCAACGAGTGACCGTCGATCGACACGATCTCGTCCCCCACGCGGATTCCGGCCGCCTTTGCAGGCGCCGCGACCCACTGCCCGTGGACCTTGATCTCGCTGAGTTGGTGCACGACGGTTGAAGGCCGGAACTGCCCTTGCGCGAAGAACACAGCGAGCAACAAGAGGATGCACAACAGGAAATTGACCGTGACGCCGGCGAGCGCCAATGCGACTCGCGAACGGAACGGCGCCTGCCGGTAGGTGCGCGCCTCGTCGGCGGGATCGACATCCTCGAGATTGCTCATCCCGACCACCCGAACATATCCACCGAGCAGGATCGCTTTGATCCCGTATTCGGTCTCGCCGCGGCGGAACGACCACAGCCGCGGCCCGAAGCCCACGAAGTACTCGGTGCAGAGCATGCCGGTCTTGCGGCCGACGAACAGGTGGCCGGCCTCGTGCGCCATCACCACGAACAGGATCGTCAGCACCATGAGGACCACGCCCAGGACGAACGAGCTCACGAACGAGACAGCGACAAGGCCGACGACCACCAACGCCAGCACGGCCAGGCCGGTCCGTGGATCGGTGCTGTCCTCGAACGGATCCTTCACTCGCGGGCCCTCTGGGTGATGGCGGCATGGGCGCGCTCGCGCGCGACCCGGTCGGCTTCTAGAACGTCGCCGACGTCATCGACGTTCCCAGTACCCGCCTGAAGCACCTGGGCCACCACCTCGGCGATCCCCGTCCACGGCAGCTGACCGGCCAGGAAGGCCTCCACCGCCACCTCGTTGGCCCCGCTCAGCACGGCCGGCGCCCCGCCGCCGGTCCGGCCCGCGGCGTAGGCGAGGCCCAGGCAGGGGAACGCCCCGAGGTCCGGCGGCTCGAACATCAGCGACCCGACGGCGGACCAGTCCACCGGCCCGAACGCCACGTCGTGGCGATCGGGGGCCGCCAGCGCGAGCCCGATCGGGAGGCGCATGTCGGGCATCGAGAGCTGGGCGATCGTGGCGCCGTCGGAGAACTCGACCATGCCGTGCACGATCGACTGCGGGTGCACGACCACCTCGATGCGGTCGTAGTCGACCCCGAACAGCTCGTGGGCCTCGATCACCTCGAGGCCCTTGTTCATGAGCGTGGAGGAATCGATCGTGATCTTCGGACCCATGCTCCACGTGGGATGCGCGAGCGCATCGGCCACGGTCACCCGGGCAAGCTCCTCACGTCTCCGGCCGCGGAACGGTCCGCCGCTCGCAGTGAGCACGATCTTGTTGACCTCGCTCGGGCGCCCCGACCGCATGGCCTGGTACACCGCGGAGTGCTCGGAGTCGACGGGAACGATCTCTCCCCCGCCGCTCGCGCGCGCCTTCGCCACCACCGGACCGCCGGCGATCAGGCTCTCTTTGTTCGCCAGCGCGAGTCGCTTCCCGTGTTCGAGGGTGGCCAGCGTCGCGGGGAGACCGGCGAAGCCCACCACCGCGTTGAGCACGACGCCGGCGTCGGCCAGCGACGCCAGCTCCACGAGTGCGTCGGGCCCGTCCACCGCGCTGCGCACACGATCGGCGGGAACGCCGAACTCGCGTGCCTGCGCGTCGAGCAACTCCGTGTTGCGGCCCGCGGCGAGCGCGACGACCTCGTAGCGGTCCCGTCGTGAGCGGATCACGTCGAGCGCCTGGGTACCGATCGAACCGGTCGACCCGAGGATGACGACGCGCGTCACGAGCGCACCCGATCGCACGCGCCGCCGGCGCGCGCGATCAACCGATCTTCAGCCAACGAGCCAGGTAGTACACGGCCGGGAGGCAGAACAGGATTGCGTCGAACCGGTCGAGGACGCCGCCGTGGCCCGGCAGGATCGCGCCGAGGTCCTTGATCCCGAGGTCACGCTTCAACATCGACTCGCAGAGATCGCCGAGGGGTGCCATCACCGCGACCACGAGGCCGAGCACGAGACCGACGAAGAACTTGCCGTGCGAGGATTGGTCCCACGGCGAGACCTCGAGGACCGTCACGAAGAACACGCCGGCGATCACGGACGCGGCCATGCCGCCGAGGAGGCCTTCGAGCGTCTTGTTGGGTGAGATCCGCGGCGTGATGTGCTTGCGGCCGAACTGCGATCCGATCACGTAGCCGAAGACGTCGTGGGCGACGGCACAGACCGCGAGCCCCAGGATGAGGCCGACGCCGTTGTTGTGGGGCCGGGCCTGGAGGATCAGCCCGGCGAAGGCGCCGAGGAAGCCGACGTACATGAACCCCGCCATGGTCAAGGCGAAGTTGACGAGCGGGCGCGCGTGGACGACCTCGAAGAGGTACCAGAACAGCGAGAAGATCACCACGAGCGCGGTCACGAGCGGGAACGCGTCGAGGCCGTAGTTGTACGCGGCGAGGACGAGCCCGACCGACCCGACGGCCCCGACGAGCGTGGCCGGGTGATAGCCCTGCTGCTGGAACGCGGTGTACAACTCGATCACGCCGAGCCCGACGATGGCCATGACGAGCACCGTCGCGGTGCGCGGACCGAGGGCGAGGCACAACAGCGCCACCACCGCGATGCCGACACCGGTCGCGACGCGCACGCCGCTGGTGACCGGGGGCACCGGCGGCTCCGCGCCGTTCGCCGGCTCCGGGGGTTCGGGTTCCAGGCCCGGGCGCTTGCGGATCCGCGCCGCCCTGCGCTCGGGTCCCGGCGCGCCACCGGCCGCGGCACTCGCCGCCGTTGCACCCGCGGCCACTTCCGGCGCGACACCGGGCGACGCTCCACTCGGCTCCGCACCGCCGGCGCTCCCGGCCGACACCTCGCCGCGGCCGGCCTCCGTCACTCCACCGCTCACGGCCCCGCCGGCCCCGGACGCCGCGGCGCCGGCCGCGGCCCCGCCGGCGGTGGCCGAGATGCGGCGCGAGCCGCGACGGCGTCGGGCCTGGACGGCGGCTTCGAACGACGCGTCGTCGTCGAGATCGGACGGCGGTGGCGTCGACGCCAACGCGCCCACCGACGTGGACTCGTGCCGTAACGCGTCGTCGGGCTGGAAGTCGCCTTCGGACCAGTCGCTCGAGCTGCTGCGGAAGCGCGGTGCCTCACCGGTGAGAGACGCCCATCCTTCGACGTCTTCCTCGCCGGTCATGTCGACCGGCTCGGCTTCGGGAAGGACCTGCAACACGTCGCCGGTCGGGGGTTCGGTCCAGTGCGGCAGCTTCACCTGACCGCTGGGCTCACCCGCGGCGGCCGGGGACACCACGTCGGGGCCCGCGTCGGGGCCCGCGTCATGGCCCTCCTCGTGACGTTCGTCGCCGGCGTGACCCGGCTCGTCGGTCAACGGGAACCGCACCGTCGGACGCGACGGCGTCTCGGGACGCGGCGGCACGTCACCGTACCGCGGCTCGTCTTCTCCTCGTCGACGGGCCACATGGCCGCCCTCCATCACCGCTTGTGCCTCTTCCGCACCCAGGATGCGCACGCCTTCGGGCGTGCTGCGCGGTTTCGGCTGGGGTGTGTCGTTGTCTTCGGGCCGGTCGGTCACAGTCCCTCCCAGTGACCTCGGGCGAGGCGCATTCGTCGGCCACGGTAGCGGGCCGGCGCCGGCTATACCTCGAGTAGCTCCTGCTCCTTGTGGTGGAGCATCTGGTCGATCTCCGCGATCACGTCGTGCGTGATCTTCTCGAGCTCCTTTTCGATGCGCTCGAGCTCGTCTTCGGACAGCTCGCCGTCCTTCTGCACCGCTTCGAGCTCGTGGCGAGTCTGACGGCGCACGTTGCGAACCGCAACCCGGCTCTCCTCCGCCCGATGCTTGACGATCTTCACGAGCTCCTTGCGCCGTTCCTCGGTGAGCATCGGGAACGTGAGCCGGATCACCTGACCGTCGTTCGACGGGTTGATCCCGAGGTCGCTCGACTGGATGGCCTTCTCGATCGCCTTGATGGCGCTCTTGTCGTACGGCGACACCACGAGCACACGCGGTTCGGGAACGCTGAACCCGGCGAGCTGTTGCAACGGCACTTCACTGCCGTAGTAGTCGACACGCAACTTGTCGACGAGCGCGGGCGTGGCCCGTCCGGTGCGCACCGTGGAGAATTCCTCCTGGAGATGCACGATGGCCTTGTGCATCTTCTCGCGACATCCCTCAACCCGCTCGTCGCTCACCGGCCCTCCCTCGAGCTCACTACGGTCCCGATCGGTTCGCCGACGAGCGCGCGGTGGATGTTGCCCGGCGCAGTGACGTCGAACACGATGATCGGAATTTCGTTGTCCATGCAGAACGTGATAGCGGTGGAATCCATCACCTTGAGATCGCGCGTGATGACGTCGCGGTGGCTCAGCTCGGAGAGCTTCACCGCGTCGGGATGCAGGCGCGGGTCCGCGGAGTAGATGCCGTCGACGCCCGAGTGCGTCCCCTTCAACACGGCCTCGGCCTTGATCTCCGCGGCGCGCAGCGCGGCCGTCGTGTCGGTGGTGAGATACGGATTGCCGGTGCCCGCGGCGAACACCACCACGCGACGCTTCTCCAGGTGACGGATGGCGCGCAACGGGATGTACGGCTCGGCCACCTGGGCCATCGTGATCGCGGTCTGCACGCGGGTCGGTTGGCCGACGGCCTCGAGCGCGTCCTGCAACGCCAGCGCGTTGATGACCGTGGCGAGCATGCCCATGTAGTCGGCCCGAGCGCGGTCCATCCCCCGCGTCGCCCCGGTCATCCCGCGGAAGATGTTGCCGCCCCCGACCACGATCGCGATCTCCACACCGAGCTCGGCGCGGGCGGCGGCGACCTCTTCGGCGATGCGCTGCACGACGGCGGCGTCGATACCGAACCCCGTCGCGGCGTCGGCGAACGCCTCACCGGAGAGCTTCAGGATCACTCTCCGATACTGGCTCTCCGCCATCGCCACCCCCTCGTCACCGCTGCGACCCTGGCCGACCCGAACGGGTCAGTCCTCGCCGATCTTGACGCGAACGAACCGGCTGATCGCAGCATCCCCGCCGAGATCCTTCACCAGGCTCGTGACCGGGACCTTCGGGTCCTTGATGAACCCCTGCTCCACGAGGCACACGTCCTTGTAGAACCCACCGAGGCGGCCCTCGACGATCTTCGGGACCGCCTGCTCCGGCTTGCCCTCGTTGCGCGTGAGCTCTTCGAACACCGCCCGCTCGCGCTCGACCACCTCGGCCGGCACGTCGTCGCGGGTGAGATAGCGCGGCGCCGCGGACGCGATGTGCAGCGCGAGATCGTGCGCGAGCTCTTTCGCCTTCGCGTTCGACGGGTCCACGCCCACGAGCTCGACGAGCACACCGATCGTGCCGCGATCGTTCTGCACGTGCTTGTACGCGTCGACGACGCCCCCGCTGTCGTAGCGCACGATGCGTCCGAGCTCGATCTTCTCGCCGAGCTTGGAACCCATTTGCGTGATCGCTTCGCTCACCGTCTGCGACGAGTCCCCGACGAAGGGACGATCGGCGATGTCCTCGCCTTCCGTCGCGACCTGCCCGACGAGATCACCGACGAAGCCGGTGAAGTCGGTGCCCTTGGCCACGAAGTCGGTCTCGCACGTGAGCTCGACGAGTGCGGCGACGTTGCCCTGGATCAGCACGTCGACCGCACCGTTGTCGGCGCTGCGGCCGGCCCGCTTGCTCGCGCCCGCGAGGCCCTTCGTGCGCAGCCAGTCCTTGGCCGCTTCCATCTCGCCGTCGCTGGCTTCGAGCGCCTTCTTGCAGTCCATCATCCCGGCGCCGGTGGCCTTGCGCAGCGCCGCGACGTCCTTGGCGGAGATGTCAGCCATTGGTGGCTCCGGGGGTGGTTTGGGAATCGCCGTCCGCGGACGGGGCCGCGGGCGCGGTGATCCCGGCCGCGACCGCCGCCGGCTCGGGAACCGGCTCCGGTGCAGGTTGGACCGGCTCGGGGGCCGGCTCCGGTGCAGGTTCGACCGGTGCAGGTTCGACCGGTGCAGCTTCCGCCGGTGCAGCTTCCGCCGCAGGCTTGTTCTTCGACGCGGCCAGCCGTTCCTCGCGGGCCCTCTGCGCGGCGGCGGCCTCGGCGGCGGCCTTGCGCTGCTGCTCGGCCTTCCGGCGGGCCTCCTCCGGGTCGATCGGCGGCAGGTGGGCGACGTCTTCCTTCTTCGTGGCCGGACGCGCGTGCTTGCGGTCGTAGAGGTACTTGCCCTCGAGCACGGCGTCCGCGATGACGCGCGACAACAGCGCCGCGGAACGGATGGCGTCGTCGTTGCCCGGGATCACGTAGTCGATCACGTCGGGGTCACAGTTCGTGTCGACGAGCGCGACGATGGGAATGCCGAGCCGGTTGGCCTCGGTGACCGCGATGTGCTCCTTCTTCGTGTCGACCACGAAGACGATGCTCGGCAACTTCTCGAGCCGCCGGATTCCACCAAGGTTGCGCTCGAGCTTGGCGAGCTCGCGCTTGACCTTGAGGCCTTCCTTCTTGATCATCTGCTCGGTCTCGCCCGACTTCACCATCTTGTCGAGCTCGTGCATCTTCGCCACACGGGTGTGCACGGTCTGGAAATTGGTGAGCATGCCGCCCAGCCAGCGGAAGTTGATGTACGGCATACCGCAGCGGTCGGCCTGCTGTGACATCGGCTCCTGGGCCTGCTTCTTCGTGCCGACGAAGAGGACCGTGCCGCCGTCCTCCACCGTCGAGCGCACGAAACGGTAGGCGGTGTCGATCCGGTCGAGCGTCTGCTCCAGGTCGATGATGTAGATCCCGTTGCGCTCCCCGAAGATGAATCGCTTCATCTTGGGGTTCCAACGGCGCGTCTGGTGGCCGAAATGGACGCCGGCCTCCAGCAGCTGCTTCATGGTGACGACAGCCACGTGGTTCCTTCCCTCGGTTGTACCTCCGCCCGTGCGAGTGCCCCGAAAGGGCCACCGTGGGTGCCGGGCGTGCGAATTCCCGTGCCGCGAGCGACCGGGTGCCGGCGAGTGTAGCCGGGCCCCTCGCCGGAGCCCCAGCCAGCGAACAGGACGATCCTGACATAACCCTCCCGCCAACCCGCACCCCGACGCGATTCACCGACGGACGACGCGGCGAACGAGATCGACGAGCGCCCCCAATGAGCGACCGGCGCGACCCCCCGCACGTTCGGCCCGGCTGACGAGCACCGGCTCGACCGCGGCACGAAGTCCGGTCCACGCCGATACGCACGGCGGCGGACGCCCGTCGAGCGCGAGACCGACGGCCCGCATCGCCTCGGGCGAGGTGACGATGTTCGAATGGTCGTTCACACCTTCGGGGTTGACGACGACCGTCTCGGCCCCCGGCATCTGGATGTTCGTCGCGGGCACCACGACGTCGTCGACCGCGCCGATGCTCGTGAAGTCCACCGACCTCGGTATCCCGTCGAGCGAGAGCGCTCGACCGAACGCGGCGTCCTCGTCGAGCTCGCGCACCGACGGAGCACCGGCCGGCGGGAGGCCGAGCGCATCCTGCAGCCTCGCCAGCGCGGCCTTCCCGGCGCGCGTCGCCGCGATGTCCGCCGCGGCACTCGCCGCGGGCGTGCCGGCGAGCGGTGACGCCAGCGTGATCACCGGGCCGAGCGGCGGGAACGACGGATCGGTCGGGTCGTAGACCCGCTGGAGGAAGATCCGCACGACGAGCCCACCGAGCGAATGCGCGATGAGATCCACGATCCGACCCGGATGCGTTCGGGCGATCGCGCGCAGCTGGTCCGCAAGCCGACGCGCGGAACCCCCGAGCTCCGACCACGTGTCCCGGCGTCCGTAGGCCGAACCGCGCCGCGCGTACGAATACGAGAACACGGACGTCCTCGCGTACCCGAGCTGCTCGTAGGGAAGATCGAGTACCGGGGACCCGCCGTTCGACGAGCTGTCGATCCCCGCCACGGTCATGACGAGATGATCGGTGCGGCGCGCCTCCTCGCGCGCCGGCGAGGGATCGGAACACGTCTGACGTGATCGCCACCACGAGACGAGCCGCTCGGAGACCGCGGTGAGCGCGGACAACAGCGCGGCCTGCGGGGCGCGGCGCCACGCCTTCACCGCGAGCTCCGGGAACTGCTCGACGAGCGAGATGCCGCGGCGGGCGAGCCCCGCGGTCGCGGACCACGCGCGACCGAGCAGCGACGCGCCGCGACCCGCGAGGTGGCCGGACGCGCCGCGACCCGCGCGGTCGTCACCGAGCGCCCACGACGGCACGGCCCCGAACAGACCGAGGTCTCGCGCCAGCGCGAGTCGTTCGGACGTGACGGCCACCGGCGCGGCGCCGATGCTCGTCGGGCCGGCATCGCCTTCGACGGGCGCGAGGTGCACGACCGCGCCGAGGTCGACGGGACGGAAGAGCAACATCGGATCGACGTACCGGTCGCCGACGCGCAACCCGAAATGCAGGCGCCCGCGTTCGTCGGGGGGACCGTCGCCGCCCGATGCGCCCACGAGCTGGCCGCGCGCGACGCGCGTCCCGGTGCGGACGTCGACGCGAGCCAGGAACGAGTACGACGTGCGCAGTCCGCCCGTGTGCGCGACGACGACGTGCAACGTGCCCGCGACCTCGCCCGCGAACGTCACGACGCCGTCGCCCGCGGCCCGCACCGCGGTTCCCGCCGGCACGGCGAAGTCCACGCCGCGATGGCCCGGCCCGTATGTCGACACCGGAGCGACGAACGGAGCGACCACGGGCGCGTCGACCGGTCGGACCCACCGCGACGCCGCGGCCGGCGCGGGGACGGCCGCCGTCGCCATCACTACCCAGCCAGCAACGGCGGCGACAACGACAACAGGAAACCGGGCCCGGCTGCGGTGCCCCGATCGACGACGACCCATCGAACACTCCCGACCGGTAGACGCGGCACGGGGAGTGCGGGGGAAGGATCAGGAATCTACCGGCAGACCCGACGGTCGTCGAGGGGCCCATTTCCGTGGGGTCGCAGCGGGCGGGTCAGTGCGTGCGTTCGGTGGCCGGCTCGACGAGGCGACCGCGGAGCTGGAAGATCGCCTTCGTGTGGATCTGGCACACGCGGCTCTCGGTCACGCCCAGCACGTCACCGATCTCCGACAATGTGAGGCCCTCGTAGTAGTAGAGCGTGAGGACGAGCCGTTCACGATCGGGCATGCGGTTGATCGCGTCGGCGAGCACGTGCTTCATCTCGTCGACCTCGTACTGCTCCACGGGGTCGTGGTTGCGGTCCGAGACGGTGTCGCCCACCGTCGACGAGTTCCCTCGCTCGGCGTTGCTGCCGAGCAGCTCGTCGAGCGCGACGATGCCGACGAACGAGATCTGCGACATGACCTGCGCGAGCTCGCCCTCGGTCATCTCGAGCTCGGCCGCGACTTCTTTGTCGTCCGGCGTGCGCTTCAGCTCGTTCTCGAGCTTCGAATACGCCCGCTCGATCGAGCGGGCCTTCGCGCGCACCGAGCGCGGCACCCAGTCGATGGAGCGGAGCTCGTCGATGATCGCGCCCTTGATGCGGGAGATCGCGTACGTCTCGAACTTGAACCCGCGCGCGGGATCGAACTTGTCGATCGCGTCGATGAGGCCGAAGATGCCGTAGCTGACGAGATCCGACTGCTCGATGTTCTGCGGCAGACCCGCGGCGACACGGCCGGCGACGAACTTCACCAACGGTGAATAGTGCAGGATGAGACGCTCGCGCGCTTCCTTGGTGCCGTCCTGCTTGTAGTCGCGCCACAGCTCGGCGACGATCGCGAGGTCTTCGGGTTCGTCAGGCACGGGGATGCGTCGCTTCGTAGACCGCTCGAAGGCGGTCGCGGGTGAGGTGGGTGTAGATCTGCGTCGTGGCCAAGTCGGCGTGTCCCAGGAGCTCTTGGACGGCCCGGAGATCCGCGCCCCCTTCGAGCAGGTGCGTGGCGTAGGCATGACGCAACGCGTGGGGGTGCAGGGCCGTACCGTCCGGCAATCGGAGGTGCTCCACGATACGCCGTGCGTCACGGGGCGTGAGCGCCCGCCCCCGGCCGTTGAGGAACAGGGCGTCCGATCGGCGCCCGCTGGCCGCCTTCGCCGCGAGTAGCGGCCGCGCGTCTCGGACATATCGGTCGATCGCTTCCACGGCAGGGGCGCCGAGCGGGATGCGGCGGACCTTGGCTCCCTTGCCCAGCACCGTGACGAGCCCGCCGCGTAGGTCGCAGTCGTCGGCCGCGAGGCCGCAGCACTCCCCGACGCGCACGCCGGTGCCGTAGAGGACCTCGAGCACGGCGAGGTCGCGGAGCGCGACGGCCCGCACCGCATCGGGCAGCTCGCCTGCCGCCGCGGCCGCCGCGGCACCGTCGAGCAGCGCGACCGCATCGGAACGCCTCGGGACGCGCGGGAGCCGCGCCTGGCCCTGCGGCGCGCGCAACCGGCGGCCGGGATCGGCAGTGATCACGCCATGGCGGCGCAGGTAGCGCGAGTACGCCCGCAGCGCCGCCGCCTTGCGCGCGATCGAGCGACGGGCGAATCCACGGGTCGTCAGGTACGCGAGATACCGGCGGAGCACCCGATGATCGAGGTCGTGCGGGTCCCGGCAGCCACCGCGCTCGGCCCACGTCACGAACTGGCGGACGTCGACGTCGTAGGCCCGCAGCGTGTGCGGACTCACCGCGGTGAGCGAGGTCAGGAATGCATCGACGTCCCACGCCGTGGTGGCGTCCGGTTTCGTCACGCGTGCACCTCGGCGGTGTTCGCACCGTTGCCGCACCGCATGATCGAGATTCCGTCCCTCATTGATCGACTGATGGCACTCGTCCGGACAATCCGACGATTCCTCCGAACGTCTGCTCACGTTACCAACGAGACGCCCGGCACCGGTGCCACGGCGTGCGCCGCCCGCGGAGGACGGCGATACGCGAAGGACGGCCGGCCGAGGCGGGGCCGCCGAGACCGGATACTTGTCACACGCCGTCGGTAGTGTCGTGATCACCGTCGAAGGCCGCGGTATCGGCCCTCCTGCTCGCACCCGTCCCGCCCGATCCCCGAAGGGCTCCCGAGAGGAGCGCCCGGCCGGGGCATCGAACGGGGCGCCCGAGGCATCGAGGACCCATGCTCGCTTCGGTCACCAGCGTCACCCTCCTCGGCGTGGACGGCCAACTCGTCACCGTCGAGGTCCACGTCTCGGGGGGCCTGCCTGCCTATACCGTCGTCGGCCTGCCCGATACCGCCGTGCGGGAGTCCCGCGAACGGGTGCGGGCCGCGCTGATGAGCTCGGAGCTGACCTGGCCCCTGCAACGGATCACGGTGAATCTCGCCCCCGGTGGGCTGCGCAAGACGGGGTCGGGGCTCGAGCTCGCCGTCGCGCTCGGTCTGCTCGCCGCGGAATCACAGCTCCCCGACGGTTGCCTCGACGGCGTCGGTGTGATCGGGGAGCTCGGCCTCGATGGATCCGTGCGGTCGATCCCCGGCGTGCTGAGCCTGGTCGACGCCCTGTCGCGGCGCGGCGTGCACTCGGTGATCGTTCCGATCGAGAACGCCGCCGAGGCCGCGCTCGTCGGCGGCGTCCGCGTGTACCCGGCGCGGTGTCTGGGCGAGCTGCGCGCGTGTCTCAAGGGCGAAGAGCCGTGGCCCGATGTCCCCACACCATTGCGCCCGCCCGCTGACGAGACAGAGGACGCCGAGCCTCTGGACCTGGCCGACGTCCGCGGTCTGCACCAGGCCCGCAGCGCGCTGGAGACCGCGGCCGCGGGAGGCCATCATCTGTTGATGGTCGGCCCGCCCGGCGCGGGCAAGACGATGCTCGCGCGGCGGATCCGAACGATCCTCGCTCCCCTCGAGCCCGACGAAGCGCTCGACGTCACCCGTATCCATTCCGCCGCGGGATACCCACCGAGCGGCGGGCTTGCTCGTTCTCGGCCGTTCCGGGCACCCCATCACAGCGCATCGGTTCCGGCGCTCGTCGGGGGCGGCAGCCGCCGGCCCCATCCCGGAGAGGTCACGTTGTCGCACCGCGGCTGCCTGTTCCTCGACGAGCTCGGCGAGTGGTCCCCCCGCGCGCTCGAGGCGCTGCGCCAACCGTTGGAGGACGGTGTCGTGCGGATCTCCCGTCAACCCGTGTCGATCACGTTCCCCGCGGCCTTCCTGCTCGTGGCGTGCTCGAACCCCTGCCCGTGCGGGCTCGGGCCGCCCCGGTGCCGTTGCAACGAAACGATGCGGAACCGGTACCGCCAGCGCCTTTCGGGACCCCTGCTCGACCGCTTCGACCTCCGGGTGAGCGTGCAGCCTCCCGAACCGGCCGACGGTCCGGGAGCCGATTCGGTCGACGTCCAGACACGTGTGCTGGCCGCGGTGGCGCGTCAGTCGCACCGCCTCCGCGGCACACCGTGGCGGCGCAACGCCGAGATCCCCGCGGGCGCCCTCGCCCGGCTGCTGCCCCTCGGGCCCAACGCCACCGACGTGTGGCGCTCGACCGCGGAACGACGTGAGCTCACGGGACGCGGCGCGGCGCGGATACGCCGCGCCGCGCGGACGCTCGCCGATCTCGACGACTCCCCGGTCATCGAGCCCCATCACGTCCTGCGCGCCGCCGAGCTCCGCGGCGAGGTCCTCTGATGAAGGCACCAAAGCCCGACCATGCCGCCCCGCGCCCGGAAGCGCACGTCGCGGCCGCGACGCTCGTCTGCCTCCCGCACATGACCCCCGCCCGGTTACGCACGCTCCTCGATCGCTACCGCGGCCCGGTGGGCGCGTTGCGCGCCGTACGTCACGGCTGGTTCGTCCCGCACAACGCGCGCGGGGAACCGCGGCCCGATCTCGGCGCGGAGTGGCGACGCACGGCGATGGGGCTTTCGATGGGTCCGCTGCTCGATCGCCGCGGCACGCGGGTGCTCCTCGACGGCGAGGCGGACTATCCGATCGCCGACGACATCGAGTACCGACCCCCCGTGCTGCTCGCCGAGGGTGCCGGCAGCGGTGCCTTCGATCGCCCGCGCGTTGCAATCGTGGGGACGCGCGCGGCCACGCCCCACGGACTCGCCGACGCGTCCGAGCTCGGAGCGTTCCTGGCCCAGCGCGGCGTGACCGTCGTCAGCGGCCTCGCCATCGGCATCGATGCCGCCGCTCACCACGGCGCGCTGCACGCGGGTGGCCTCGCCGTCGGCGTGGTCGCGACGGGGCTCGACGTCGTCTACCCACGCCGTCATCACGCGCTGTTCGACCGCGTCCGGAGCCGCGGCTTGATCGTCAGCGAATCCGGTTTCGGCGTCACTCCCACGCCGGCCCGCTTCCCGGTTCGCAATCGCATCATCGCGGCGCTCGCCGACGTCGTGGTGGTGGTCGAAGCCACGCTGAAAGGCGGTGCCCGCATCACCGCGGAGCGCGCCCTCGAATACGACCGCCCGGTGCTCGCCGTACCCGGATCACGTCGCAATCCCAGTGCCGAGGGCGCCAACGCGCTCCTCGCCGACGGTGCCCATCCCTTGCTGGAACCCGAAGACGTCCTCCTGGCGCTCGGCCTCACACCTGGCGTGCGGCGGGGGTGGGCCGGTCGTCACGTCGACGATCGTGCGGCGCCGACGGGCCTCGCTGCTCGGGTGTTCCGGGCCTTCGGCGGCGAGCCCGCCACCGTCGATCAACTCGTGACCCGCACGGCGTCGAACCTCGACGACGTCGCTGTGGCGCTCGACGAGTTGGACCGCCACGGCTGGGCGTCCCGCGATCGCGGCCTCTGGTGGCCGGGAGACCCGCCGTGAGCGGCTATTCCGGGCGGACCACTCAAGGTGGGGGGGCGCCGGCGCCGACACTTCGAAGGTGAACTTCCAGCACTGTCCTTACGACGGCACGCCCGTCGACGTCCAGACCTATTCCGGCGGCTCGTTCGTCGTCTCGTGCGATCACTGCGGTGCATCGTGGGAGTTGCACAACGCGCTGATCCGTCGCCTGACGGCCCCGGACCGCGACGCCGTCCGCAACGCCGTCAACCGTACGTTGACCGCGCCCGACGAGCGCCTCCCTCTCTGAGGGCAGCCCGCCGCAACCACTCGGCTACTCGCCGCGGAAGACGGGTTCGCGCTTTTCGACGAATGCGGTCATCGCCTCGGCCGTGTCCTTCGACGCGAACATCATCGTCTGCCCCACCGCCTCCTGTTCGAGCGCCTGGGTCATCGAGAGCTCGAAGGAGTCGTTGAGCGCCTTCTTCATGACGCCGAGCGGGAGCGGCGCGAGCGCGGCGAGCCGGTCGGCGAGGGCGCGCACCTCGTCCGCGAGCGACGCGGCCGGAACGACCCGGTTCACGATGCCGATCTTCTCGGCGTCTGCCGCCGAGATGATCTCGCCGAAGAACGCGAGCTCCTTCGCCTTGTGGATCCCGACGAGTCGGGGCAGCAACCACGTACCGCCGAAGTCCACCGTGAGGCCCCGCTTCACGAAGATCTGCGAGAAGCGCGCCTGCTCGGAGGCGACGATCAGGTCACAACCCAGGGCCATGTTCGCGCCCGCTCCGGCGGCCACGCCGTTCACCGCCGCAATGGTGGGCTTCGCCAACTCGTGGAGCGCGAGCGCCACGCCGCCGATGCGCCGCATGTTCGCGACACCGCCGCCGACCCCCGTCATCCAGGAACGGTTGGACTCGTCCGTGAGATCGTGACCGGAGCAGAAGCCGTCACCCGCGCCGGTGATCACGAGCACGCGGTCGTCACGATTGTCGGCGACCTCTTCGAACGTCGCGTGCAGCTCCTCGTACATCGCGCCACTGATCGCGTTCTTCCTTTCCGGCCGGTTGAGCGTGATCGTCACGACTCCGTCGGTCCGGTCGACGAGCAGGGTCTCCATTGCGCTCCTTTGTCGGCGAGGCGGTCGAACACGTCCGAGGGGCCTCGAGGCGTTGGCTACGGTAGCTCCGTGGGGTTCAATCCGTTCCGTCAGCGGGTCGATCGCAAGAGCGACGTCGTGATCGTCGCGGTCGCGTTCGTTGCAATCCTCGCGATGGTGCTCTGGGCCGCGTTCGGCCACTGACCGCGATGCCCGGCCCTCCCTCACGCCGCGACGACCTCGATGACCTCGATGTTCGCCACGTACAGCCGTACCAGGCCGTGAAGGCCTACCGCTGCCCGGGCTGCGATCACGAGATCCCGCCCGGTCTCGGCCACGAGGTGGTGGTGCCGATCGACGCGCCCGACCTCCGGCGCCACTGGCACACGCCGTGCTGGCACACGGAGCTCCGCCGCCGGAAGGGCCCAACGAAGAAGGCGCCGAACAAGAAGCGGCCGTGACCGTCGACCGGCCGGCGGGGCCGGGACGGCGCCGTTCAGCACACCGCTTCGTACACCTCGATCGCGAACTCACCGCGTGGGTCACGCGTGACCGAGGCGACGTCGATGCGGATCACGCTCGCTCGTATCGATACGTGTTCACGGAGCCACACCCCGGCCAGCACGCGCAGCCGCTGCCGCTTCGCGTGCGTGATCGCTTCGATCGGCGCGCCGAACGCGCTCGAGGAGCGGGTCTTGACCTCGCAGAACACGACGGTGGCGTCGCGCGCCAGCACGAGGTCGAGCTCACCCTCGCGACGACGCCAGTTCCGATCGAGCACCTGATAGCCCCGCTGCTCGTACCACGCGGCCGCCGCGGCTTCGCCGGCGGCCCCGAGTGACCGGCGGTGGTTGGGGCGCGGCGGAGGCGCATCGTCCGCCGCCACGGGCTCAGAGCTCCTTGCCCGCGAGTTCCTCGATGTTCACGTCCTTGAACGTGACGACGTGCACGTTGGCCACGAAGCGCGCCGGCCGGTACATGTCCCAGACCCAGGCATCCTGGAGCGAGAGGTCGAAGTAGACGCGGCCCTGCTCGTTCTTCACGTCCATCTTCACGGAGTTCGTGAGGTAGAAACGTCGTTCCGTCTCGACGACGTACGTGAACATCGGCAGGACGTCTCGATACTCCTTGTACAGCTGGAGCTCGATCTCGGTCTCGTACCGTTCGAGGTCTTCAGCGCTCACTGCGGCCTCCTGGGTCGGGCGTCAGTGTACGCGGGGAGCGACGCCGACGATCGTGTTCATCGGCCGCCGAACGCGGCGACTCGAGGGCAGCCGGTCAGAAGCGCTTTTCCTTGATCTTGGCGGCTTTCCCGATGCGGTCCCGGAGGTAGTACAGCTTGGCCCGGCGCACGTCGCCCCTGGTGACGACCTCGATCTTGGCGATCGTGGGCGAGTGGACCGGGAACGTGCGCTCCACGCCCACTCCGAAGCTGATCTTGCGGACCGTGAAGGTCTCGCGGGCGCCGGTGCCCTGCCGCCGGATGACCGCACCCTGGAACACCTGCACGCGCTCGCGGTTTCCTTCGACCACGCGTACGTGCACCTTCAGCGTGTCGCCCGGAGCGAATGCCGGGATGTCGTCGCGCAGCTGCGCGCGATCGACCAGATCGGTGCGGTTCATGACGAGGACTCCTCGAAGTGGCGCGGGTGAGCAGTCGCCCATGCTAGCGAGGTGGACCGGTCGTTCTCCACATGGGTCGCCGCGTCCGGGCCCCGACCAGCACCGATGCTCCCTTCTCGGCGCGTGCTCTCAGCCCTCGGGGAACTCGTCGAGCAACGCTCGCTCCTCGGTGGTCAGCGTGGATTCGACGAGCAGGTCCGGTCGAGTCCGCAGGGTTCGCCGGATGGCCTGGGCGCGGCGCCACCGCCCGACGCGGGCGTGGTCTCCCGAGCGGAGGATGTCGGGGACCGACCACCCCCGGAACTCGGCGGGCCGCGTGTACTGCGGGTACTCGAGCAGCACCCGGCCGTGGTCGGAGCCGACGGGATCATCCACCTTCTCCAGCCCGCGGAACGACTCCTCGGTTCCCGACGCCTCATTGCCCATCACGCCGTCGACGAGTCGGGTGACGGCTTCGATCACGACGAGCGCCGCGGCCTCGCCGCCCGCGAGCACGAAGTCTCCCACCGACAGCTCCCCGTCGCACAGGTGATCGGCGACGCGTTGATCGACGCCTTCGTAGCGGCCACACACCAACGAGAATCCGCGGCCTTCGGCGAGCTCACGCGCCAAGCCCTGGTCGAACCGGCGGCCGCCGGCCGACAGCAGGAGCAACGGCCGTGGCGGCCCGACCGCTTCGACGGCGGCGAACAACGGCTCGGGCATCATCACCATGCCGGCGCCACCGCCGAACGGCGTGTCATCGACCGTGCGGTGCCGGTCCGTGGTCCAGTCGCGCGGGTCGTGGGTCCGGACATCGAGCAGCCCGTCGTGGCGGGCCCGGCCGAGCAGCGACGCGTCGAGCGGCGACGACAGATACTCGGGAAAGATCGTGAAGACGTCGATGCGCACGGCCGGCGAGTCCCTTGGTGCCCGTCAGTCCTCGGCGCCGGTACGCCCGGGCGTCGTGCCGAGGTCGAGCAGACCTTCCGGCGGGTCGATCACGATCCGCCCGGACTCCTGCTCCACGACGAACACCATGGGGACGAGCGCGCCGCCATCGAGCTCGAGGAGATCGTGCGCCGGATTCGCGATCACCGCGTCGACCCGACCGACGTACCGGCCGGCTCGATCGAACACGACCGAGTCGACGAGATCGTGCACCCAGACCTCGCCCTCGGGGAGCGGGCCGAGGGGATCACCGGTGATCACCAGACCGCGCAGGGCCTCGGCGGCGTTGCGATCGTCGATACCCTCGAAGTGCACGATCCAGTGTTGCGAGTGGAGCCGGCAGCGATCGATGACCAGACGCCGGTCGCCCGCGTAGAGCACCGACCCGACTTCGAAACGCTCGGGGCGATTCGAGGAGGCCGCCACGCTCACTTCGCCGCGCAAGCCGTGGGCCTTGCCGATGCGCCCGACCTCGAGGCGAGTGGTCATCGTGCGGAGACGCCGAACGAAACGCCGAACG
>Ga0209048_10001003_pt1 | contig 29589 bp, 26 predicted proteins | sample FrelakmetCRP12CR_FD_187146 | JGI IMG/M metagenome (GOLD analysis project Ga0209048, IMG submission 187146) | Freshwater lake sediment microbial communities from the University of Notre Dame, USA, for methane emissions studies - CRP12 CR (SPAdes)... | ecosystem: Environmental > Aquatic >... | reverse complement strand
GGTGCGACTGGCCGGCGCGGCCAGCTCGGCCGCCGCCGTTGGCGTCGGTGCGCGCAGGTCGGCTGCGAAGTTGGCCAGCGTCACGTCGGTCTCGTGGCCGAGCCCGCAGACCACCGGCAGCAGGCAGGCGGCGATCGCTCGCACCACGCGCTCGTCGTTGAACACCCACAGGTCTTCCAGCGAACCGCCGCCGCGGCAGACGATCACCAGTTCGACCTCGGCGCCTCGCCGCCCTGCACGGAGCTCGGGTAGACGATCAGTTCGACCTGAGGCGCGCGGCGCGCGAGCGCAGTCGCAACGTCGCGCAGCGCAGCCGCGGCGAGCGACGTCACGACGCTCACCCGACGCGGAAAGCGCGATGCGCCGTGAACTTCGACCTGCTGGCCTTCGGCGGGGCTGAAATCGAGCAGCGCCGAGGCGCGGCGAAACATCACGCGCCGGATCAGCACATCCCGCCCCTCGGCGTCCTTGAGGCCGAAGTAGCAGTGTCCACTCGCGGCACGCGAGAAACCTGAGATCTCGCCCCTGCCGGCGCAGGCGCAGAAGCGCACCACGAGCGCGTCGGCCAGCGCGTGCACGAGCGCCGCAACGCTCCAGACGACGCGCCCCGGCAGCGCTGCGCCGGTCTCTGGCATCGGCTCAGCCACCGCCGCCTCGAGCGAAGAACTCCACAAGCGCGCAACCCGAGGCGTTGCTCGACGTTACCTCTGTCACAAGGCCGTCATCATCGTGCAAGTGACTGATTTTCAACGTGAAATCCATGCCTAAGTGTTGAGCAAACTGTTCCAGGCCCGGTGTCTTCTGAGTTTGCGGGGCATGCAGATGCGGTTACCCACAAAGTTGTCCACAGATCGCGGGGACAGTTCGTGCACGAACTGCGAATGCGGGCAAACCACGCGCGCCGAGTCGGCGGCGCCGAGTGATGGCAGTTTGCCTTCGGGCCATAATCGCGCCTCCACGAAGCGAACCTGCCACCGCCCGGAAGGACTTCCTTGCTGACGATCATACAAGCCGCTGGCTGGCCGATCTGGCCTCTGATCCTGTGCTCCATCGTGGCGCTGACCGTGGTGCTCGAGCGATTGGCCAGCCTTCGAACTCAACGCGTGGCGCCACCTCGGCTGCTCGACGAAGTGGTCTCGGTGACGCGGACGCATCTGCCTGCGGCAGACGTCGTCAACAAGCTGGCCGAGAACTCGGTCCTCGGCGGCGTGCTCGCGGGAGGGCTGCGCGCACTGATCGCCGACCCGCGCATCAAGGAAGACGCACTGCGGGACGGCTTCGAATCGGCCGGCCGAGCGGCCTTGCACGGCCTTGAGCGTTACCTCAACACACTCGGAACCGTTGCCGCTGCAGCGCCGCTGATGGGATTGCTCGGCACTGTGATCGGCATGATCGAGATCTTCGGTTCACAGGCGCCTACGGGCGGCAACAACCCGGCGCTGCTGGCGCACGGCATCTCGGTCGCGCTGTACAACACCGCGTTCGGCTTGATGGTCGCCATCCCGTCGCTGATGTTCTACCGCTACTTCCGCGGCCGCGTCGACGCCTACGCGCTCGACATGGAGCAGGCAGCGGAGCGAATGGTGCCGCACCTGATGCGTTTCGCGGTGCCGCGCCAGGCCACCTGACGGGCAGACGGCTTGCGATGGCCATGATGAACTTCCGGCGGCGCCGGCCCGAAGAGCCCGAGATCAACCTGATCCCGTTCATCGACGTGCTGCTGGTGATCCTGATTTTCCTGATGCTGTCGACGACCTACTCCAAGTTCACCGAACTGCAGGTGACGCTGCCGTCGGCGGACGCCGAGAGGCTGCGCGATCACCCGCGGGAGATCATCGTCGCCGTCGGCGCCGACGGCCGCTACGCCATCAACCGCAGGGCGATCGACGGCCGCGGCGTCGAGTTGCTGGCAGCGGAGCTTGGCGCCGCCGCCGAGGGATCCAAGGACGCGACGATCATCGTCTCGGCAGACGCCAACGCTTCCCATCAGTCCGTCATCAACGTGATGGACGCCGCGCGCCGCGCCGGCCTGTCGCGGTTGACCTTCGCCGCGCAGTCCTCGCCCGGCGCCGATCCGAAACGGTGACCTGCGCCGGCACCTTTCGGCATCGGCGACGGGGACAATCTCGGCATTCAAGGTGCCATCCAGGCAGGGATGAAAGCTTCCCCTGGCAGATTGGCCAGTGCGCGCCTTGCGCTTGCTGAGACGCGGCGGGAGCCGTGCCGGCAATCGCCGCCGGCTTTGCAGCGCCAGCCTACCTCACCCAGGCATAGCCTGATCGTTCCCGTTCGGCGTCCCGTAGTTCGATGACGCCGTCGCCGCGGGAGCAGTCGAATCGAACTGAACGGCCCTGGGCAAGTCCGTTGCGCGCAGCGACGAACGACGCGGACGCGACGTTGTAAGCTGCGGCCTGCCGACCCGGCGTACAGACCGTCGAATCATGCAATCTGCGACCTCTTCAGCCAGTCCACTCGTCGATGCCGCGTCGGTTCTCGAAGCGCCCTCCTGTGTCACGAGCGCAGCCTCGCCAACGAAGGGCGTCACGGCAAGCTCGGGCCCGCAGAACACAGCTTCGGCGCGCGATGCGATCGTGCTGCTCGACGCGAGCTTCGATCTGGCCGACCCCGCGGCGGGCGAGCGCGCATGGGCACAGGGCCACGTCCCGGGCGCGCAATATGCGCACCTCGAGCGCGACCTCTCCGGCCCGCCGCTCGACGCGGGTCCCGGCTTTACCGGCCGGCACCCGCTGCCTCAGCGTGAGGCATTTGCCGCCACGGCCGGGCGCTGGGGCGTGGGCCCGAGCCAATGCGTGGTCGTGATGGACCGTCAAGGCGGGCCCTACGCCGCGAGGCTGTGGTGGATGTTGCGCTGGCTGGGCCACTCGTGCGTTTGGGTGCTCGACGGCGGCATTGCGGCCTGGCTCGCCGCAGGTGGCGCGCTGACTTCGGAAATCCGGGCGCCAAGGGCGCTTGCGCCCTACCCGCTTCGTCCGCGCTCGATGCCGATCGTCTCGGCCGATTCGCTGCAACGCTCGCTCGGCCGGGTGCGCCTGCTCGATGCACGCGCGCCAGAGCGCTTTCGGGGCGAGGTCGAACCGCTGGACAGCGTGGCTGGTCACATTCCCGGCGCGCTCAACCGTCCGTTCAAGGACAACCTGGACGAGAAGGGCTGCTTCAAACCGCGCGAACAACTGGCATGCGAGTTCGCCCTCCTGATCGGCCGCGACGCGCCTGGCACGGTGGTGCATCAGTGCGGTTCTGGCGTCACTGCGTGCCACAACCTGCTCGCGATGGAAGCCGCCGGGATGGCCGGATCCCTGCTGTACGCCGGTTCGTGGAGCGAATGGTGCGCCGAGCCGGCGCGGCCCGTCGCTCGTGGTGCCTGACAGCGTGAAGCGGTGGCACCGGCGCGCAGGCGGTTCACGCCCGCGCCGCCGCGTCATGCTTCCATCCAGCGCGAGGCGCAGCGCTGCGGCTGCTACCGCAGAGTCGAAGACCGGCTTGATGCAAGGCAAACCGAAAGGCGCGTAATGGTGCAACATTGCAGCCTTGGTGAGAATCAGCTTGCAGCCGCACAGGAGGTACGCCATGTTCAAACGCATCCTCGTCCCGACCGACGGTTCCGACCTCACGGCCAAGGCGGCCGCCACTGCGATCAGCCTGGCCAAGGCGGTCGGCGCAACGCTGAACACGCTGAGCGTGAAGGAGCCGTTCCCGTACAGCGCAATCTCCGAGATGCAGCCGGTGCCGCCGCAGGAGTTCTTCGACGCCCAGGAGCGCATCGCTGCCGAGCGCGTCAACGCGGTGCGCGAGGCCTGCAATGCGGCTGGCCAGCCCTGTGAGACCTTCACCGTCGAGGCGGTGCACCCGTGGGAGGCGATCATCGAGCATGCCAAGAATAACGGCTGCGATCTGATCGTGATGTCGTCTCACGGCCGGCGCGGCGTCACTGCGCTGTTGCTTGGCAGCGAGACGCAGAAGGTGCTGACGCACAGCACGATACCGGTGCTGGTGGTGCGCTGAGCGCGCCGGCCGCCGGAGTTCTGCGTTCGCATGGGTCGCGCGGCCGGTCTCCGGCAGGTGCTGCGAGACGGGCCAGCCACGACCCACCGAGTGGGCGCTCAGAGCGGGATTGCGTCGATCCCCGGGCGGAACGCCAATGCACGACCCGCAGCACGACGACGATGAGTGCCATGCCGGCGACGAGCCAGAGCAGTTGCGCGGCGGTGTCCTAGAGCGGCATGCGCTGCTGCAGTTGCGGAGTCAGGTCGGCCACGACGACGTAGATGAAGCGGCTCGAGGCGACGACGAGAAGGTACGGAAGCAGCGCCTCCCACGGCCCGACGACGAAGTGGCCGACGACGCCGACGCCGCGCTATACAGCAAGGCTCTCGTGCGCGACAGGCCGGCATTGAGCAGCACGATGCAGTCGCCCACCTCCTGCGGGATCTCATGCGCGATGATCGTCAGCGCGATCACGGTGCCCAGCCGCAGGTCGGTCAGGAAGCGGCGGCGATGATGATGCCGTCGCAGAAGTTGTGGATGCTGTCGCCGAGCAGCACGCTCCAGCCGCCGCGCCCGGCCTGCTGCTGGTCGAAGTGATGCCGGTGCTGATGACGGTCGCCCTCGTCGTGATGGGTGTGGCAGTAGAGTTCGGCCTTCTCGAGCAGGAAGAACAAGAACATCAGCCCGGCGAGCAGCGTCGCGAAGAGGCTGTGCGGGCTGGCGCGACTCTCTAATGCCTGCGGCAGCACGTTGAGCAGCGCCGTCGCGGGCAGAACGCCCGCCGACAGGCTGACCAGGTTCCTGACCACGCGCGCGAGCAGGCCGACAGTGAGGCTCGCAGCGATCAGTACCGCAAGCAGACCGCCAGCCAGCGTCGCGAGCACGATGTAGAGCAGGGTCATCGAGAGCGTCTCGAGCAGTTTGCAGGAGCCTGGGAAGAAGTGCGCGCAGTTCAACGCGCGACGACCATGGTGGTCCGGGAACGCGCGCCGTGAGATGCCCGCGGCGCCGCCGCGCAGTCGACGCTGTCGGTTGATCTCAACTGATCAACCGTGTCAAGCCGGGCGCCGCCATCTGCCCGGCCTTCGCTCCGCGCGCGGCGGTATGCGTCCGCAAGCGAAGCAAGCGCGGTTGCCCGAGGCCGAGGCGAAACTCCCTGACAATTCCGGCATGGAAACGACCGCTACCCTGCCCGTCGAGACCGGCGAATCGCCGCGCTGGCCGCAGCACCTGGCAGCGATCGACATGGGGTCCAACAGCTTCCGGCTCGAGATCGGCGAGATCGTGCACGACGGCTACCGGCGCATCGACTACCTGAAGGAAACAGTCCGCCTGGGCGCCGGTCTCGACGCCGAGGGCCTGCTGACCGAAGAGGCGGCGCAGCGCGGCCTGGCGTGCCTGGCGCGATTCGCGCGCCGGCTCGAAGGCTACACCTCGCCGCAGTTACGCGCTGTCGCGACGCAGACGTTGCGTGAAGCGCGCAACCGCGACGCCTTCCTCGTCCGCGCGCAGTCGGTGCTCGGCCATCCGATCGAGGTGATCTCCGGCCGCGAGGAAGCGCGCCTCATCTATGCCGGAGTCGCCCGGCTGCAGCCATCGCAAGTGCGTCGGCTCGTGGTCGACATCGGCGGCCGCTCGACCGAGATGATCCTCGGCGCCGGCCGCGCACCGACACAGGCCGAATCGTTCCAGGTCGGCAGCGTCAGCCTCTCGCTGCGGTGCTTCCCCGACGGGCGCCTGACGAAGAACGCGTTTCGGCTGGCGCAGATCGCTGCCGGCGCCGAGTTCGAGGAGGCGCTGGTTCCGTTCGCGCGCAAGCACTGGAACGAGGCGCTCGGGTCCAGCGGCACGGTCGGCGCGGTCTCGCAGCTTCTTCTTGCCAGCGGCGTGACCGACAGCACGATCACGCCCGACGGCCTGCGTTGGTGCATCGAGCGCTGCCTGCAAGCCGGGCACATCGATCGCCTGACACTGCCGGGTCTGAAGGAAGACCGGCGGCTGGTGATCGCCGGCGGGCTGGCCATCCTCTACACGCTCGCCGCGCACTTCGGCATCGAGGCACTGCGCCCGGCACGCGGCGCGCTGCGCCAGGGCGTGATCTTCGACCTCGAGGAACGGCGCGTCGCGGCGCGCGACCCGGCGCAGGCGCACGACATGCGCGATGCGTCGGTGCGCGAGCTGCAACGGCGCTTCATGGTCGACGTTGCGCAGGCCGAGCGTGTCGCGAGCCTGGCCGGCGCGCTGTACGCGACAGTGCAACCGCGCATGGCGCCCGAGCTGGCGAAGGAGCAGCGGCGCGAACTGAGGCGCGAACTGGCGTGGGCAGCGGCGCTGCACGAAGTGGGCATGATGGTGTCGCACCACGACCATCACCGCCACAGCGCCTACGTGCTGGCGCACGTGGACGCCGCGGGGTTCTCGCAGTCGCAGCAGCGCCGGCTCGCCGAGCTCGTCCTGGCCCAACGCGGCAGCCTGCGCAAGAGCGAACCCGCGCTGTCGAGCGTGCCCTTCGCCTGGCAAGTGCTTTGCCTTCGGCTCGCGATCATCAAGTGCCACGCGCGGCGGTCGGTCGACATCGGCGCGCTCAGGTTGCACCGTGATGCCGAAGGCGCCCGACTTGCCTTTGCCACAGGCTGGGTCGAGCGCAATCCGCGCACCAAGTACCTGCTCGACGAGGAAGTCGCGGCGTGGCAGCGCAACGGCCCGTTGCGCCTGCGCCTGAGCGCCTGAGCGTAAGCCGGAGCTGCTGCGAGCAAGACGCCTAGCGGTGCTTGCCGGCGCTCCAGCCCTGGTCGCCAACGGCCTTCTCGGCGACCGCGAGCGGCACCTCCTCGAGCGCAGTCGCCATGCTGTCGTTCCAGCGGTTGAGAAAGCCGAACAGCGCGACGACGCCGAGGATCTCGACGACCTCGCTATCGGACCAGTGTGCCTGCAGGCGCGCGAACAGCTCGTCGGTGACAGCGTTCGGCTGCGCTGCGGCAGCGAGCGCGAAGTCGAGCGCCACGCGTTCGCGCTCGCTGTAGAGCGGGCTGCTGGCGTAGGTCCAGACCGCGGCGAGCTTGTCTTCGCCGATGCCGAAGTTGGCCGCGCCGAGCAGCGTATGTGCCTGGCAGTACAGGCAGCCCGCGGCCTTGCTCGCGACGTGGCCGATCAGGCGGCGAAACCCGAGATCGACGTCGCCTTGCGGATCCATCACTGCCGCGTTGAGCAGCGCCAGCGCCTGCACGAGTCTTGGCTTGCGCTGCATCGTCAGCACACTGTTGGGTGTGAAGCCGAGTGTGCTGAGAAAGAAGTCGAAGTGCGGCTTCAGTTCGGGCGTGGCGGCGGCTGGCAGGGGCGCGAGGCGCGGCATCCTTCGATCTCCCGCAAGGTCTGATGGTCGGCGATTGTCGCGCGCGCCCTCGCTCAGCCGCTCAGCCTTGGGGCCTGCGCGGGCAGAGGCGCACGTCCGGCTCAGGCCTTGTCGGGCGCGTGGACGGCTTGCAGCGTCACCTGCGCGTCACGGTCGCGCCGCGTGAACCACCAGACGGCGCCCTTCCTCACCGACCAGGCCTGGTCGGTTCCAGCCAGCAGCTGCGCCGCGACGATCCCGAGCGTCGGCTGGTGGCCAACGATCAACACCGGCTCGCCGGCCTCGGGCCAACGAGCAGTCTTGAGCAGCTCGTCGGCACCGAACCCTGGCCCCAGCGCCGCGACGGTCTTGAAACGGCGACCCAGAGCCTGCGCCGTCTGCTGTGTTCGCCGTGCCGGGCTGACCAGGATGCGCGTCGAATCCGGCAGCCGCTCGCCCAACCACTCGGCCATGCGCTTGGCCTGGCGCTCGCCCTTGGGCGTGAGGCGGCGTTCCATGTCGTCCTGCCCGAGGCCTCCGACTTCTGCTTCAGCGTGTCGCCACAGAATCAGTTCCATCGCGCTGTCCCCACGGTCTATCGGCTGCCTTGCAGCCGCCGCATCAAGGCCTGCTGCGCGCTCGTGCCATCCCGGCCCACCGGCACGTAGCTGCCGTCGCTTTGCTCCAGCCAGGCGTCCTTGCCGTCCATCAGGTAGGGTACCAGGCATTCGTCGATCAGCCGCTGGCGCAGCGCCGCCTCGCGCACCGGCCAGGCGATCTCGATGCGGCGGAACATGTTGCGGCTCATCCAGTCGGCGCTGGTCAGGTACAGCGCCTCGTCGTCGGGCCCTCGGCCCCAGCGGAAGTAGAGCACTCGGGTATGTTCGAGAAAGCGCCCGACGATAGAGCGCACGCGGATGCGATCGGTCTGGCCCGCAATCCCGGGCGGCAGCGAACACGCTCCGCGAACGATCAGGTCGATCTTGGCGCCCGCCTGGCCGGCTGCGATCAGCGCGCCGATCAGCGCCGCGTCGGTCAGCGCGTTGATCTTCAGCACGATGCGCGCGCGGCGGCCGGCCCGCGCCGCCTGCGCCACCTGCTGCACGCGCTGAAGCATATGGCTGTGCAGCGTGAACGGCGCCTGGACGATCCTGCGCAGCGGCCTGGTCTTGCCCAGGCTCGCGAGTTGCTGGAAGACGCTCTCGGCATCCTGCGTGAGCACGGCATCCGCGCTGAGGGTGCTGACGTCGGTATACAGGCGCGCCGTGTTCGGGTTGTAGTTGCCGGTCGAGAGGTGCACGTAGCGGCGCAGCACCGGGCGCTTGGCCGTGCCTTCGCGGCGCGTCACGAGCAGCAGCTTGGCGTGCGTCTTCAGGCCGACGACGCCGTACACCACCTGCGCACCGATAGCCTCCAGACGCTCGGCCCAGTTGATGTTGGCCTCTTCGTCGAAGCGCGCCTTGAGCTCGACCACGCACATCACTTCCTTGCCGCGCTGCACAGCCTCGATCAGCAGGTCCATCAGCGGCGACTCGGTGCCGGTGCGGTAGATCGTCTGCTTGATCGCCACCACGGCGGGGTCGCGCACGGCCTCGCGCAGGAACTGCACCACCGGCTCGAACGACTCGAACGGATGGTGCAGCACGAGGTCACCCTTCGTCAGCCGCCAGAAGATCGACACGTCGCGCGGCAGCGACGCCGGCCACGACGGCGTGTACGACGGGAAGCGCAGCGCCGGCGCATCCGCGGCGTCGATCAGTGCGTTCATCCGGCCGAGGTTCACCGGGCCGTTGACGCGGTACAGCGCCGCCGGCGGCAGCCCGAACTGGCGCAGCAGGAAGCCCGACAACTCGCCCGGGCAGGTGTTCACGACCTCGAGCCTGATCGCTTGCCCGAACTGCCGCGTCGTCAGCCCCGAACGTAGCGCCTGGCGCAGGTTCTTCACGTCCTCCTCGTCGACGGCGAGTTCCGAGTCGCGCGTCAGCCTGAACTGCGAGAACGCTTCGACGCGGCGGCCCTGGAACAACTCCTCGAGGTGAGCGCGGATCACGCTCGTCAGCAGCACGAACGCCTGCCGGCCGCCCGCGAGCTTGTCCGGCAGGCGCATCACGCGCGGCAACACACGCGGAACCTTGACGATCGCGATCTGGTTCTCGCGCCCGAAGACGTCCTTGCCGCCGAGGCGAACGATGAAGTTGAGCGACTTGTTGGCTACCTGCGGAAACGGGTGCGCCGGGTCGAGCCCGACCGGCACCAGCAGCGGCCGCACCTGGCGCTGGAAGAACTCGCTCACCCAGCGCCGCTGAGCCTTGTCGCGCTCGGCGTGGTTGACGACGACGATGCCGGCGCGCTGAAGCGCGGGCATCACCTCGCCGTTGAAGCACTTGTACTGGTCGTCGACGAGGGCGTGCGCCCGCGTCGCCACCGACTCGAGGTCGCTGTTGACGACGCCAGTACCGGGCTGGCGCGCAGCCTCGATGTAGTCGGCCAGCCGCACCTCGAAGAACTCGTCCATGTTCGACGAGACGATGCAGATGTAGCGCAGCCGCTCGAGCAGCGGGACGTCGGAGCGCCGCGCCTGCGCCAGAACGCGGCGGTTGAACTCGAGCACGGCCGTTTCGCGATTGAGCAGCGCGGGAACGCGGTTCGCGGGGGTCATTCGCCGAGTCTAGGAGAGTTTGGCGATGCGGTCATGGCGGCGCGCAATGCTCACGATCCGAATCGCCGGGGGCGGACTGGGCGGTCGGGCAACGGCGCGACACTCGCCGCGCTTCGCAGCCGCAGCTGCGCCCCGCCAAACCGTCGGGTCTCGCCTCGACCGAGGAGACAAGCGGCATTCCCGCCCTGGTCACGGCGATGGTCATCCTGGCCACTGAAAGGCGAGCCGGGTCCAAGTGACTCCGGCGGCACGATTGACTGCCTGCGACGACTCGCCATGTACGTTCAGCACGCACCTGAGTCCTTGCGCTCGTGCGAGCGCAATGGTCTCCGACCCGGAGACTTCGAACGTGCGCCGACCCTCGGGCATTGGTCCATGCCTCAGCGAAAGGACAAGAGCGCCATCGCGGGCGAGCAACGAGGCCAAGGTGGCCATTCCTTCTTCCCGCTCCGGCGCCTCCAGGTGCATCCAGACTGCGGTCAGCATGATGGCGTCGAATCGCCTTCCTAGGCTTCGTACGGACTGAAGCAGCGGCAGGCTGTCCTCGAACCATTCGATGTTGGGTTCGTGATGAAACGCCACGGCGGCTTCACGCAGGCGCGCGGTGGGTTCCACTGCGAGTACCGAATGCCCGCGCGAAGCGAACCAGGCCGCGTCGGTTCCGGTTCCAGCCCCGACATCGAGGACGAAGCCGGGTGACTTTGGAAGGAGGTGAAGTCCGGCCCCATGTTTGTGTTCGAACGGCACCGCCTCGTAGCGCGGGATCAGATCCGCGGCCTGTTCGGCGTATCCCCGTGTGCCTGCAGTCACGCGACTGCTGCTGTTGTGGCAGCGGGCATCCGATGCCGCACGACATGACGCCGGCTCGCGCCCGACCCGGATTCCCTGCTCAATCGCCCACCAGCCCGTTGCGGATCGCATAGACCGTCATCTCGGAGTTGTTCGTCAGGCCGAGCTTCTCGAGCACGCGGGCGCGGTAGACGCTGACGGTCTTCGGGCTCAGGCTCAGCTCCTCGGCGATGTCGGACAGGCGCTTGCCCGAGGCGATCATCACCAGCGTCTGCAGCTCGCGGTCCGACAGCTTGGCGTGCGCCTGCGCGCTGACCGGCGTGGTCAGGCTCTCGACCAGCATCTGCGCGATTTCGGGCGTGACGTACTTGCGCCCCTGCGCGACGGTGCGCACCGCGGCGACGATGAGTGCCGGGTCGCCGCCCTTGTTGACGTAGCCGAACGCGCCGGCACGCAGCGCGCGGATCGCGTACTGGTCTTCGGGATACATGCTGACCACCAGCACACGCAAGGACGACCCCTCGTCCTTCAGCACGTGCAGCACGTCCAGGCCACTGCGGCCGGGCAGGTTGATGTCGAGCACGAGCACGTCGCAGGTGGCGTTGCGCAGCAGAGTACGCAGTTCGCCATAGTCGCCGGCCTCGCCGACGACCTCGATGTCGGGCGCGTCCGACAGCGTGTCGCGGATGCCGCGCCGGATCAGCGCGTGGTCGTCGCACAGCATCACCTTGATCACAGCTCGCCCCAGTTGCTCGGATCGTGTTGCGCCTGCGCCAGTTCGTCCGGCGCTTCCATAGCCGCGGCCGCCGCCGCCGCATCGGCCTGCAGCAGCGGCACCGTCAGGATCAGTGTCGTGCCACCCGCATGGCTGCTCAGGTCGACCCAGCCGCCGACGGTACTGGCGCGCTCGTGCAGCCCGCGGATGCCGAAAGAGCGCGCCTTGGCCAGATCGTCGCGGTCCAGGCCGCGGCCGTTGTCGGCGACCTCTAGCGTCAGCGATCCCGCGGCCACCGTGAGTTCGACCGCAACGCGCGTGGCCTGAGCATGCTTGGAGACGTTGGTGAGCGCCTCCTGCGCCGTGCGGTAGGCAACCAGCGGCACACCGGCCGGCAGGTCGAGCGTCTCGCGATCGCAGCGGAACTCGCACGCGACGCCGGTGCGGCGCTCGAAGCGGCTCGTCATCCACTGCAGCGCCGCGACCAGGCCTTGCTCGAGAATGGCCGGTCGCAGGTTGTGCATCATGCGCTGGCTCGCCTCGATCGCCTGCGCCAGCGTCTCCTGCGCCGACGCCACGCGCTCGCGCACCTCGGGCGACTCGGCTCGCCGCGCGATCCACGCCAGGTCGAAGTTCAGCGCCGTCAGCGAGCCGCCGACATCGTCGTGGATTTCGCGCGCGATCGCTGCCCGTTCGCTCTCGACGCTGGTCTGAAGGTGCTGCGCCAGCTCGCGCAGCCGCTGCTTGCTCTCGCCGAGCTCGCGGTCGGCCAGAAGGTGCGCGCGCCGAGTCTCGTTGGCCTCCACGACGTGCAGCAGCGCCGGCACCAGGCGCGCCATGTTGTTCTTCAGCAGGTAGTCGGCGGCGCCGTTGCGCATCGCTTCGACCGCTGCGTCCTCGCCGATCTCGCCCGAAAGCAGCAGGAACGGCACGCCCGAGCCGCTCGCCTTGAGCAGGTCGAGCGCGACGAGCCCGGAGAAGCCCGGCAGGTTGTAGTCCGAGATGATCGCGTCCCACTCCTGCTCCAGCGCGCGCAGGAACTCGGCCTCGGACTCGACGCGCAGCATCAGCACCTCCAGGCCGCCGCGACTCAGCTGCGCCAGCGTCAGCCGATGGTCGAGTTCGGAATCCTCCAGATGAAGCACGCGCAGCTGGCGCTGCGTGGCGGGCGGTCTCATGGTGCGAAGTATGCCGTGTCGACACGGCAAGCGTCGGCTTGCGGTCGACGCGACGCCGGCTCGCCGGAAGACGAATTCATCCTCATGATTCGCACTGCGCTGCCGAAAATCCGGCAGCACGGCATCCACGCCCTTCGGCGCGGAACGGCGGGCATCGCGGTTGCCGCGTGGAGCCCGCGGCAAGCCCTGGAACCCGAACATGGAGCAACGATGCTGACCCACGTAGACGGCCCGCATGCGCCCTATCGCGGCCTGCCTGTCCTGGCCGCAGCCGATCTTCAGGATCACCTGATGATGGTCAGCCACGATCTGGACCGCCTGCAGACGCTACTCACGCATGCCTGCGAAGCGCTTCTGCAGAGCTTCCACGGGGCTTCGCAGCGGTTGCACGTCATGCGCTGCGCGCCCGACGCCCGGAACGGCGCACCGGCGACGCTCGAAGCCGCGCTGAGCGAGCTCGGCAGCGCAGTGGTCGCGCTGCAGTTCGAGGACATGGCTTCGCAACTCATCGCCCACACGCACCGCCGCCTGCGAAGCTGCATCGACCGCATCGCGAGCCAGGCCTTTGGCGACGACGAAGACGGACCGGCCGAGGTCGAGCCGGCGCCGCCGCACCCCAATCCGGTCACGCAGGACGAGATGGATGCCGGTTCAGTCGAGCTGTTCTAAAGCGGCACTGGGCCTGAACCGATATCAACCGAGACTTGCGGAGAAAGCAATGCATTCAATCCTTGCCGTCGACGACTCTGCGTCGATGCGCCAGATGGTGTCGTTCACGCTCAAGAGCGCCGGCTACAACGTCGTCGAGGCGGTCGACGGACAGGACGCGTGGGAGAAGTCGGGCAGCCGTGACTTCGACCTCGTGCTGACCGACCAGAACATGCCGCGCATGGACGGCATCGGCCTGACCCGCAAGCTGCGCGAAAGCCCGAAGTTCAAGTCGACGCCGATCCTGATCCTGACCACCGAATCGAGCGACCAGATGAAGATGGCCGGCCGCAACGCGGGCGCCACCGGCTGGCTCGTCAAACCCTTCGACCCGACCAAACTGATCGAGGTGATTCGCAAGGTCATCCGCTAACCCGTTCGCGCCGCGGCGGCAACCGCAACCGGTTCATCCGCCCCGCCGCGCGCAAAGCCCAACCCCAGAATCGCAGGAGTACGCATGGGCGATACGACCACCGGTGCCGCCCCGTCGAACCCGGGAATCGACCTGAGCCAGTTCTACCAGGTCTTCTTCGAGGAGGCCGGAGAGAACCTCGACCTGATGGAACAGCTCCTGCTCGCGTTGGACATCCAGAGCGCCGACGACGAGGAACTCAACGCCATCTTTCGCTGCGCCCACTCGATCAAGGGCGGTGCAGCGACCTTCGGCTTTGCCGACGTGGCGGAGCTGACGCACCAGATGGAGACGCTGCTCGACAAGCTGCGTCGCCACGAACTCGCGCCAACCGCGGCGATGGTCGACGTGCTGTTGCAATCGGGCGACGCGCTGCGCGCCCAGCTCGCGCGCCATCAGGGCGCCGGCGGCGACGGTATCGACACCGCCGAATTGCTGCGCAGCGTGCGCACGCTGGTAGCCGGTCAATCGGTAACCGCGGCCGCCGCACTGCCACGCAAAGCCGAGCCCGCCCCCGCCGCACCGCGCCCGGCTCAGGAGGTTCCCGCCGACGTTCGCCAGCTCGAGCTCAAGGTCGGCCCGCTGCAGCGCGTGAGCGACGCCGACGACCTGCTCGAACTGTTCCGCGAGATCACCGACCTCGGCACGATGGAACCGCTCGACGGCGGGCAAGGCGCCGACGGCATGCGGCGCTTCAAGATCACGACGACCAGCAGCGACAACGACCTGCTGGACCTGTTCACCTTCCACGTCGCGCGTGAACACCTGGCCCTGATGCCGCTCGGCAAGGGCTATGGTTTCCACGACGGCGCCCCCGGTGCGCCGCCGCCCGAGGCGAGCGACCCCGGCTACGGCTTCTTCGACAGCGCGCCCGGCGCGCCGACCGCGACGAGCGCGAGCTGCGCACAGGCGGCGCCCGCCGAACCCGCCGCGCCAGCGTCCAGGCGCGCCGAGCGCACACCCGCGGCAACGCACGAGACCTCGACGCTGCGGGTGTCGGTGGAAAAGGTCGACCAGCTGATCAACCTCGTCGGCGAGCTCGTCATCACCCAGGCGATGCTGGCGCAGAACAGTGTCGGCCTCGACCCGGCGTTGCAGCAGCAGTTCGCTGCCGGCCTGGCCGACCTCGACCGCAACACGCGCGATCTGCAGGAATCGGTGATGTCGATCCGCATGATTCCGATGTCGGTCGTATTCAGCCGCTTCCCGCGCATGCTGCGCGACCTGGCGGCCAAGCTCGACAAGAAGGTCGAGTTCGTGACGCTGGGCGAAGCGACCGAACTCGACAAGGGCATGGTCGAGAAACTCACCGATCCGCTGACGCACCTGGTGCGCAACTCGTGCGACCACGGCATCGAACTGCCGGCCGAACGCCTCGCGCGTGGCAAGCCCGAGCACGGAACGATCACGCTCGCGGCTTCGCACCAGGGCGGCTCAATCATGATCGAAGTGCGCGACGACGGGCGCGGACTATCGCGCCAGAAGCTGCTGACGAAGGCGCGCGAACGCGGCATCGACGCGCCCGACTCGATGCCCGACAGCGAGGTCTGGAACTTGATCTTCGCACCCGGCTTTTCCACCGTGGAGCAAGTCACCGACGTGTCGGGCCGCGGCGTCGGGATGGACGTCGTCAAGCGCAACATCACCTCGCTCGGCGGCACGGTCGAGATCGACTCGGCCGAGGGATACGGCATGCGCGTCTCGGTGCGCCTGCCGCTGACGTTGGCGATCATGGACGGCATGTCGATCGGCGTCGGCCGCGAGGTCTACATCGTGCCGCTGTCGTCGGTGATCGAGTCGTTCCTGGTCGAACCCGGCATGCTCAAGACGATCGGCGGCAACGGACGCGTGGTCGAGGTCCGCCACGAGTTCATGCCGGTGCTCGAGCTCGAACGCGTGTTCGACGTGCCGCGCTCAGGCGCCGCCGGCGCCGGCTCCATCATGGTCGTGGTCGAGGCCGAGGGTGGGCGCGTCGCGTTGCTGGTGGACGAACTTCTCGGCCAGCAGCAGGTCGTGGTCAAGAACCTCGAGGCGAACTACCGCCGGGTCGATGGCGTCTCCGGCGCGACCATCATGGGCGACGGCCGAGTGGCGCTGATCCTCGACGTCGGAAGCATGGTGCGGCGCTCGCGCCACTGAAGGTCGACATGCACCGCAGCTTCGCACCCACCGCAGCGCCACCGGCGCCGGGCTCACCCGCCAAGAAAGACCTTAGTTCCGGCATGGCCGGTGTCGATATGGGAAGGAGCCCACACGCCTCGCACGTGTACGCACACCACCACTGCAACAACCCGATGCCAGGCCCGTCGACCGGCTCGGCCTCGCTGACTCGAGAGGAATGCGTCATGAGAAACGTCCACTTCTTCAGGCTCGCCGTCGCAACGTCGATCGTCGCCTGCACCACCGCGCTGACACCGGCCGCAGCCAAGGACGGCAATGCGACCGCCGCCGAAGCGACCGCGATGGTGAAGAAGGGCGTGGCCTACATGAAGTCCAACGGCAAGGACAAGACCTATGCCGCGATCAGCGACAAGCAGGGCCAGTTCGTCGACCGCGACCTCTACCTCGTCGTCTACGGCCTGGACGGCACGGTGCACGCGCACGGTGCCAACGAGAAGATGATCGGGAAGAACCTGATCGACCTCAAGGACGTGGACGGCAAGCCTTTCGTCAAGGAGCGCGTCGAGATGGCGCAGGCCAAGGGCAGCTTCTGGCAGGACTACAAGTTCACTAACCCGCTGACGAAGAAGATCGAACCCAAGAGCATGTACTGCGAGCGGCTCGACGACGCCGTGCTCTGCGGCGGCATCTACAAGTAGCGGACGGGCAGGCCGATTCCCTCTGCCGCGGCGCGCACTCCAGCCGCCGCCCGGGGCAAAGCAGGAGAAACAATGAAGTTGGGATCCAAGTTACTCGCCGCGCCGCTACTCGCCGCCACCATCGTGCTGACCGTGGGCGGGCTGAACGCGCTGCTGGTGCAACGCGAGTCGGTCGACAACCAGGCCGCGTTCAAGGCCACGCTCGGCCAGGCGCGATCACTCGCGGCGGCACAGGACCAGGTCGGACAGATCCACGCCGGCGTGTACCGCACGGTCGCGGTCATCGGATCGTTGGACGAAGCGAAGATCAAGGCCTACCGCGCTGGCCTCGCGAACAAGCTCTCGGCGGTCAAGCAAACCATCTCCGACGGCGTGAAGCGGGCGGCGGCCGACCAGGCGCTGAGTGACGCCCTGAAGCAGGCCACGGCGCAGCTCGACAGCTACCAGAAGCAGGCCGATCAGGCGATCGACCTCTCGTCGGTCGACCCGAACACCGGCGTCGCCGCGATGCAGAGCGCCGACGCCACCTTCTCGGCGCTGGCGAAGACGCTCGCCATCATGTCTGACCGCATCGACGCGCTTGCCAGCGCTTCGCTCGAAGCATCGGGCGCTCGCTCCGAACGCAACTACCTGCTGCTCGGTTTGCTCGCGGTGATCGGAGGATGCGCGGCGGTCGGCATGTCCTGGCTGATGCAGCGCAAGCTCGTCGCCGAGCTGCGCCGCGCCGCCGTCGTAGCCGACGCGGTCGCATCGGGCAAGCTCGACGTCGATGCGCGCACCGAGCGCGCGGACGAAGTCGGCGACGTGATGCATGCGCTCGAGAAGATGGTCCGCCAGCTCAACACGTCGCTCGGCTCGGTGTTGCAGTCGTCGGAGTCGATCCGGATCGCCAGCGCCGAGATCGCCAGCGGCAATCAGGATCTGAGCCAGCGCACCGAGCAGGCGGCTTCGAACCTGCAGCAGACCGCGAGCTCGATGGAGCAGCTCACCGGCACCGTCAAGCAGTCTGCTGATTCGGCGCGCCAGGCCAACCAGCTCGCTTCATCGGCGGCCGAGGTCGCCGCGCGCGGCGGTACGGTCGTGTCGCAGGTGGTGACGACGATGGACGAGATCAATGCGAGCTCGAAGAAGATTGCCGACATCATCGGCGTGATCGACGGCATCGCGTTCCAGACCAACATCCTGGCGCTGAACGCCGCTGTCGAGGCCGCCCGCGCCGGCGAGCAGGGGCGCGGCTTCGCCGTCGTTGCGAGCGAAGTGCGCAGCCTCGCGCAGCGCTCGGCGCAGGCGGCCAAGGAGATCAAGGGCCTGATCGGTGCTTCGGTCGAGAAGGTCGACTCGGGCTCGCGCCTGGTCGCCGACGCCGGACAGACGATGAAGGAGATCGTCGGATCGGTGCAACGTGTCTGCGACATGATCGGCGAGATCACCGCCGCTGCCGCCGAGCAGTCCGACGGCATCGGCCAGGTCAACGGCGCGGTGACGCAACTCGACCAGATGACGCAGCAGAATGCGGCGCTGGTCGAACAGAGCGCAGCCGCCGCCGAGAGTCTGAAGGAACAGGCCTCGCGCCTGGCGAGCGTGGTAGGGGCGTTCAGGCTCGACGCGCACGCGGCGGCGGCCCCGGCACGCGCCGACACCGCGCGCGGCACCAGCACGCCGCGCCAGCCCGCACCGATGGCCTCGCGCCGACCTGCGCCGCAGCGCATGCGCGAAGAGCTGCCGACGCTGACACGCCAGTTCACGTCGCCAGCGCCGAGCACGCCCGCGCCTGCCGCGGCACCGCCGCCATCTGACGGCGACTGGGAGAGTTTCTGACCGTCGAATCCCGTCGCAACCCAACCTTCAGACCGCGACCGCCCGCCTACGCACTGCGCTCCCCGAGAACGCAGTGCGCCCACCCGACCGAACGTGAGGACCGTTCCATGGACATGATCGCCGATGCCACCCTGGTGGCGCGCCACGAAGCCGCCCGCGCACAGCACCTGGTACAGACCGCGGGCGAATTCCTGACCTTCCGCCTCGGCGCCGAGGAATACGGCATCGATATCCTGAAGGTGCAGGAGATCCGCTCCTACGAGGCGCCGACGCGAATTGCCAACGCCCCGGCCTTCATCAAGGGCGTCGTGAACCTGCGCGGCGTGATCGTGCCGATCGTCGACCTGCGCCTGAAGCTCGGCTGCGACAGTGCTGACGTCAACAGTTTCACGGTGGTGATCGTGCTCAACGTGAAGGGACGCGTCGTCGGGGCCGTGGTCGACTCGGTCTCGGACGTGCTCGAACTGTCGCGCGAGGCAATCAGACCTGCGCCCGAGATGGCGTCCTCGGTCGACGCGAATTTCATCACCGGCATCGGCAGCGTCGCCGACCGGATGCTGATCCTGATCGACATCGAGTCGCTGATGGCGAGCGAAGAGATGGGGCTGGTGGACTCCAGCCGCTGAGACGGCAACTCCGTCGCGCCGTCGGCGCAAAGACTGAACGCTACTCGGCGGCGCGGCGCAGCGTATCCACGACGGGGCGGCGCAACACGTCGCGCAGACCCCACCAACCGGCGCCGAGGGCCAGCAACGCTCCGGCGACGCCACCCACCAGAGGCACCCAGGGCGACGGGTTCCAGCTGAATTCGAACACGTAGCGCGCCAGCGCCCAACCGACAACCATCGCGGCCAGCGAGGCGAGCAATCCCGCCAGCGCGCCAACGCCGAGTAGTTCGGCCCGCTGCACGCGCGCCAGCAAGGCAGATCCCGCGCCGAGCGCACGCATCACGGCGAATTCGCGCGTCCTCGCCTCGCGGGTCGCCGTGATCGCGGCAAACAGCACGACCAGGCCCGCGGCGAGCGTGAAGCCGAACAGGAACTCGACCGCGCGGATCACCTGGTCGAGCACACGCTGCACCTGCGCGATCGAAGCCGACACGTCGATGCTGGTGATGTTCGGGAATTCGCGGCTGAGAGCGTTGTCGAAGCCCGCGCTATCGGGCGCGTGGAAGGCGGCGATGTAGCTCGCTGGCAGGTCGGGCAGTCGCGCGAGCGGAAACATGACGAAGAAGTTGACCCGCATCGAGCCCCAGTCGACCTTGCGCAGGCTGGTAATGCGGCCCTCGGCCGGCATGCCGGCGATGTCGAAGCGCAAGACATCGCCGAGCTTGAGGCCCAGCGTCTGCGCAAGGCCTTGCTCGACGCTGACCGCGCCGGTCTCCTCGGCCTGCCAGCGGCCTGCACTCAGTTCGTTGTGCGGCGGCAGCTCGGCCGAGTTGCTGAGGTTGAACTCGCGCTCGGCGAGGCGCTTTGCGCGCTCATCCGCGAAGTCCTCCGGCGCCACGCTCTTGCCGTTGATCGCGACCAGCCGGCCGCGAATCATCGGGTACCAGTCGAACTTGCCGACGCCGCTCGCGTGCAGGCGTGCGCGAAAGCTCTCGCCCTGCTCCGGCTGGACGTTGATGACGAAGCGGTTCGGCGCGTCGGCCGGCGTCGCCCGCCGCCATGCGGCGACGAGGTCGGTCCGCAGCAGCACGAGCAACACGAGCGCGAGCAGGCCAACGCTAAGCGCGGACACCTGCAGCACCGCAAACGCTGGCCGCGAAGCGATCTGCCGCGTCGCCAGCACCATCCAGCGCGGCGCACTCGCCTCGGGCAGCGCGCGACGCAGCAATTTCACGGCAAGCCAGGACGCGGCGGCAAACACCAGGGCCGCGGCGGCGAAGCCACCGACGGCGATCAAGCCGAGCTTGGCGTCGCGCGCGACCGCGAGCAGCAGCGCGACGAAGCCGAGCGCGCCGGCAGCGAGCACCGCCAGCGACGCCGGTTTGAGCGCTCCGAGGTCGCGCCGGATCACGCGCAGCGGCGGCACGCGCGCAAGATGCAGCACCGGCGGCAAGCCAAAGCCCATCAGCAGCGTGAAGCCGACGCCGATGCCGAACAGAGCTGGCCAGGCACTCGCCGCGGGCAGCGAAGTGTCGACGAGCCCGGCGAGCAGCCAGATGAACACATGGTGGACCGCGAAGCCGATCGCCACGCCGGCCAGGCTCGCGGCCAGCCCGACGGCGGCGAACTCGGCGAAGTACTGCAGTGCAATCGTTCTCTGCGGCTGGCCGAGCACCCGCAGCATGGCGCAGTCGTCGAGGTGCCGGTTGGCGAACTCGCGCGATGCGATGCCCACTGCCACCGCGGCGAGCAAGGCGGCGAGCAGCGCGACAAGGTTGAGGAATTTCTCGGCCCGGTCGAGCGTCTGGCGCATCTCGGGCCGGCCCGATTCGAGCGATTCGACGCGCAGGCCGCGCAGCGACCGTGCCTTGATCTGCGCCTCGGTCCAGGCGACGAACTCGCGCACCGCGGCTTCGCGGCCGGCCGGCGCCGCCACGGCGAGGCGATAGCCCACGCGGCTCGCCGGCTGGATCAGCCCTGTCTCCTCCAGATCGTCCTCGCTGAAGAGCACTCGCGGCGCAAAGGCCGAGAAGCCGGTACCGCGATCGGGTTCGACGACGATGATCTGCGTCAGGAGCAGCTCCGCGTCGCCGAGCAACAAGGTGTCGCCCAGCTGCAGGTCGAGCGCGTCGAGAACACCCGCATCGACCCAGGCCTCGCCCTTGGGCGGTGCCTGCGCAACGCTGCGCGGCGCCGCGCCGGCGGAGGCCTTGAGCTTCAACTGACCGCGAAGCGGATAGCCTTCGCTCACGGCCTTCGCGGCGACGAGCGTCGCACCGCCGCCGCTCTCGTCGGGTGCGCGCGCCATGCTCGGAAAGCCCGCGCTGATCGCGACCTGCAGGCCGAGTGCGCGCGCCCGCTCGGCGAAATCCGCTGGCGCCAGCTGATCGCTGGCAACGACCGCGTCGCCGCCGAGCAACTGGCCGGCGTCGCGCGCCAAGCCGCTGCTCAGCCGGTCGGCGAAGAAGCCTACCGCGGTCAACGCCGCCACCGCGAGCGTCACCGCGAGCGCCAGCAGGCGCAACTCGCCGGCGCGAAAGTCGCGCCCCATCTGGCGCGCGGCCAGGCCCCACCAGGTCGGGAATCGCGGACTCGCAGGGCTGGACGTCATGTGTGCCGGGTGCAGGGAGCGGTCACTCGACGATAGCGCAGTCGCACCGCAAGCGCCCGCACAGGGGCACTGGCGCAGCGGCAGCCTGGATGCTGCCGGAGGGACTGAACCGTGAGTGCAAAGCGCGCGAACGCAGGTCGCTATGGGCAGTGCTCCAATGCACCCGATGGACACGTTGCCTTCACTCTTCGTCTCGCATGGTTCCCCGATGATCGCCCTCGAGCCCGGCGCAGCCGGCGCCTTCCTGCAGCGACTGGGCCCGGCGATCGACAGCGTGTTCGGACGACCACGCGCGGTACTCGCTGTCTCGGCGCACACCACCGCGCGCACACCGTTGCTGCTCGCCGCTGCAAGGCACGACACCGTGCACGACTTCGGCGGCTTTCCGGATGCGCTCTACGCGCTGCGCTACGACGCGCCGGGTGCGCCAGCGCTAGCCGACGAAGTGCAAACACTGCTCGGCGCGGCGGCGATCGCAGCGACGCGACTGGATCAGGGCGGGCTCGACCACGGCATCTGGACCGTCCTGCGCTACCTGTATCCCCACGCCGACGTGCCCGTGCTGCCGTTGGCCCTGGTGCCTAACCTGCCGCCGGCGCGGCAGTTCGCGCTCGGCGAAGCGCTCGCCGGGTTGCGCCGCGCCGGCGTGCTGGTGCTCGGCAGCGGAAGCATCACGCACAACCTGCGGCTCGTCTTCGCCCAGCGGCCGGACGACGCAACGGGCAAGCACGCGGCAGACACCGCAGCCAGCGCCGAGATGCCCGAGAGCCGCGCCTTTCGCGACTGGATGGCTGGAATGAGCGCCGCGCGCAACTGGAACGCCCTGTTCGACTACCGCCGTCTCGCACCGCACGCTGCCTTGATGCATCCGACCGATGAGCACCTGCTTCCGTGGTACCCGGCGGCTGGCGCCGGCGGACGCGAAGCGACACCGCTGCGCCTGTACGACGGCGTGACGCTAGGCTGCCTCGGGACGGACAGCTATGCCTTCGGCACCGGTGCTTCGGCGTTGCAGGCGGCTCTGGGCTGACTCGCAGGCGCCGCGGAGCGTCTGCTCATGGCCCGCCCGCCTCGAGCATCGCCTCGCGCACCGCGGCCACCTGGCGCCGCGATACCGCGAGCCATTCATCGACCGGGCTCACCCGCACGGCCCATGCTTCGGCGCCATCGTCGTCGGCCAGCGCGCGGCGCTCGAGCGAGCGCATCGCGTGGCGGGCCACGAGCGCATTGCGGTGCACGCGCAGGAAGCGGTCGCCCAGACGCCGCTCCAGATCGCTCAGCGCGTCATCGAGCACGTAGGTGCGCTCGGTGGTGCGCAGCGTCACATACTTCAGCTCGGCCTTGAGGTAGAGCACCTCGTGCAGCGGCACACGCACGATGCGGCCGAGCTCGGTAACGACGATCGCCGGCGTGGCCGTCGCATCGGCAGCGGTCGCGGCCGGCGCGAGTTGCGCCAGGCGCTGCTCTGCACGCTCGAGCGCCAGCTGGAGCCGCTCGCGGCGTACCGGCTTGGTCAGGTAGTCGACCGCGTTCAGATCGAACGCGCCGAGGGCGTGCTCGGCGTGCGCGGTGACGAACACCACGGCAGGCGGACGCGCACCAAGGTTCAGCGCTGCCGCGAGTTGCAGACCGTCTCTGCCCGGCATCCGCACGTCGAGCAGCAGCACGTCGCACTCATGCGCCGCCAGCCAGGCGAGCGCCTGCGTCGCGCTCGCAGCCTCGCCGGCAACCCTGGCCTTGGGTGCCGGGCATTCCTCGACCAGGCTGCGCAAACGCAGCCGCGCCAATTCTTCGTCGTCGACGAGCAGTACGCGCAAGGGCTCGTTCATGGGCTCGCTCGATCAGCGCGGCGCCGAGGGTCGCGTTTGCCTCGCGCTGCGACATCGTGAACGCATGCGGATTGTCATGTCACGTCGGCACCACGATGCGCACGCGAAACATGCCCTGCTCGGGGCGGGCGTCGAACTGCGCGGCGACATCGTGCATCAGGTGCAGGCGTTCGCGCACGTTGCGCAGCGCGATGCCGGCGCCCGGCCGCGACGGCTCGCCGTGCATGGTGTTGTCGATGTTGATTACCACGCTACCGCGCTTGAGCCGCGTCCGCACCCGGATGACGCCGCCCTCGGTCGACGGCTCCACGCCGTGCCGAACCGCATTCTCGACCAGCGGCTGCAGCAGCAGTGGCGGCACGCGCGCCGAGACGGCGCCGGGGTCGAGATCCCAACTCACCTTGAGCCGCGCGCCGAAGCGGATCTGCTCGATCGCGAGGTACCGCTGCGCGAGCTCGACCTCCGCGCCGAGGCTGACGGCCTGGTCGAAATCGGCGAGCGCGACCCGGAACAGCTCGGCCAGGTCTTCGAGCAGGCCTTCGGTACGCGCCGGGTCGATGCGCGCCAGCGTGATCGCCGTGTTCAGCGTATTGAACAGGAAGTGCGGCCTGATGCGCGATTGCAGCTCGGCCAGGCGAGCGCTCGTATCGGCCGGGCCCTGTGCGATCGCGCGCAGGCGCAGCCAGTAGAACAGCGCTGCGGCGAGCGCTGCGCCCGACAGCGCGGGGGCCAACCAGCGCCCTGACGCAAAGGTGCTGCCTTCGGCCAGTAGGCCGAGGCCTAGCGTGGCCTGGAACCCCCAGCAGCCTGCGGCGCAGGCCGCGCCCAGGCCTGTCGCTGCGGCCCACTGCACCGGGCCGGGCAGGCGCACCAGCGCGTCCTTGAACAGGCACGACAACACCAGCCAGAGCAACACGCCAGGGAGCGCGACGCCGGTGCCGAGCGCGAGCTGCGCCAGCCACTGCCCGAAACTCGCTGCGCCGTACATCAAGGCCAGCGCCAGCACCGCGTGCACGAACAGCACCGCGCGCAGCACGACTCCACCGTGGCACATGTCGAATGCCGAGCCCGCGCCCGCGGGCCTGCGCCGGGCGGCTTCTCCCGACGGCAACCAAAAGCCGGTGCTGCCAAAGGCGCTCGCCAGGCTGTCGCCTGGCAGTGTCGGCAGAGACCACTGGCTGTCGGTACGGCTTTGCTTCGGCGCGAAGCCGGGTTCGACACGTGGCGTGGGGTCAGGCACCGGATCAGGCATTGCGATGGGCACCGATAGAATCGTCAGCCTCTCGGTGCCTGCGCATTGTCGCCAACTCCGGGCTCCGCGTCCGAGCGCGTATCGCATCATTCTCCCCACGTCATGGCCAACAACCAACTCGATGCCAAGTCGACCGCATGGTCGGCCCTGTTCTCCGAGCCGATGAGCGAGTTGGTCAAGCGCTACACGGCCAGCGTGGGCTTCGACCGCCGGCTTTGGAAAGCCGACATCGCCGGGAGCCTCGCGCATAGCGAAATGCTCGCCGCGCAGGGCATCCTGAGCGCGCAGGACCGGCGGGCGATCGAGGGCGGCCTGGCCGCGATCGCAGCCGAGATCGAGGCCGGCACGTTCGAGTGGAAACTCGAACTCGAAGACGTGCACCTCAACATCGAGGCGCGCCTGACACAGCGCGTCGGCGACGCCGGCAAGCGGCTGCACACCGGGCGCTCGCGCAACGACCAGGTCGCGACCGACGTGCGGCTTTGGCTGCGGGACGAGATCGACGCCATCGCCGCGCTGCTGTCCGCGCTGCAGCTCGAACTGGTCCGCCTGGCCGAAGCGAACGCCGACGTGATCCTGCCAGGCTTCACCCATCTGCAGGTGGCGCAGCCGGTGAGCTTCGGCCATCACATGCTCGCCTACGTGGAGATGTTCGAGCGCGACGCCGAGCGCATGGCCGATGTGCGCCGGCGCACCAACCGCCTGCCTCTGGGCGCTGCCGCGCTGGCCGGAACGAGCTACCCGCTGGATCGCGAGCGCGTCGCCCGCGCGCTGGGCATGGTCGACGCCGAAGGCCGCGCCTGCGTCTGCCAGAACAGCGTCGACGCGGTGAGCGACCGCGACTTTGCGATCGAGTTCACCGCGGCAGCGAGTCTGTGCATGGTGCACTTCTCGCGCCTGTCCGAAGAGCTCGTGCTCTGGATGAGCCCGTGCTTCGGATTCATAGAACTCCCCGACCGCTTCTGCACCGGCAGCTCGATCATGCCGCAGAAGAAGAACCCCGACGTGCCCGAACTCGCCCGCGGCAAGACCGGCCGCGTGGTCGGCCATCTGATGGGGCTGTTGACGCTGATGAAAGGCCAACCGCTCGCCTACAACAAGGACAACCAGGAAGACAAGGAGCCGTTGTTCGATACCGTCGATACACTGAAGGACACGCTGCGGATCTTTTGCGAGATGGTCGCCGGTACCGTCGTCAGGCCGGAGGCGATGGAGCGCGCCGCGCGCATGGGCCATGCGACGGCGACCGATCTGGCCGACTATCTGGTGAAGAAGGGGCTTGCGTTTCGCGACGCGCACGAGGTGGTCGCCCATGCGGTGAAGACCGCGATTGCCGAGGGGCGCGATCTGAGCGAGCTTGCGCTGGCGACCCTGCAGCGCTTCAACCCAACGATCGGCGACGACGTATACGACGTGCTGTCGCTGCGCGGCTCGCTCAACGCGCGCAATGTGCTCGGCGGAACCGCGCCAGCACAGGTGCGCGCCCAGGTGGCGCGGCACCGCGCGCGACTGGCGCCAACCGGCACGGCCTGAGAGTCGTCAGCCGGACGCCTTGGGCCGTGCATCGCGTAACGGCGCCCGCAGCAGGCCGAAAGCGTCTTCGCGCAATCAGTTCACAGTGCTTGACGACGGGTCACTTCACCCCCTCCTCCCGCATGGTGCTCCCGGTCCTTGGCTTGCATTCAAGGAAGATCGCATGCTCGAAATCGTCACGATCTGCCTCGTCATCACGGCGCTGCTCGCATACCTGAACCATCGCTTCCTCGGGTTGCCCACGGCGATCGGAATGATGGCGGCCTCGCTGGCGATTTCGCTCGCGCTCGTCGCTCTGGACTGGGCCGGCATCACACGCGACCTGCGGCAGTACGAGGAATCGCTGCTGCGTTCGATCGACTTCTCGAACGTCCTGATGCAGGGCATGCTGTCGCTGCTTCTCTTTGCCGGCGCCCTTCACGTCGACCTCAAGAGGCTCAAGGCGTACCGCTGGCCGGTAGCGGCGCTCGCCGTGCTCGGCACCACGCTGTCGACGCTGGCGGTGGGCTACGGGATGTGGCTCGTGCTGCCGCTGGTGGGCCTGCACCTGCCGCTGATCTACTGCCTGCTCTTCGGCGCGCTGATCTCGCCGACCGATCCGATCGCGGTGATGGGCATCCTTAAGTCGGCCGGCGCGCCGAAGGAACTGGAACTCGTGATCGCGGGCGAATCGCTCTTCAACGACGGGGTGGCGGTGGTGATCTTCTCGTTGCTTCTGGGGATGCTGGCCAGCGGCGTCGCGCCGACTGCGGAACAGGCGACCTGGTCGCTGGTGCACGAAGCCGGCGGTGGTCTGCTGTTCGGGCTGCTGTTGGGCTACGCGACGTTTCGCCTGCTCAAGAGCGTTGACAACTACCAGGTGGAGGTGCAGTTGACCCTGGCGGCGGTGCTGGGCGGTTACGCGCTGGCGAGCAGGCTTCACGTGTCCGGGCCGCTTGCCATGGTGGTGGCCGGCCTGATGATCGGCAACCAGGGGCGCGCGCTGGCCATGTCGGACACGACGCGCCGCTACCTCGACATGTTCTGGGAACTGCTCGACGAGATACTCAATGCGGTGCTGTTCGTGCTGATAGGGATGGAAGTTCTGCTCTTCACCTTCGGCCTCGGCGAACTCGTCGCTGCAGGCGTGGCGATTGCGGTATCGCTGCTCGCAAGGGCGCTCATCGTCGGCCTGCCGGTGGCGATGCTGCCGCGCGCGTTCAATCTGCCGCGAGGTTCTTGGAAGGTGTTGACATGGGGTGGCCTGCGCGGAGGCATCTCGGTCGCGCTGGCGCTGTCACTGCCCCCCGGATCGGGGCGCGACACCGTGACCGTGTTGACCTACGGCGTGGTGGTGTTCTCGATCCTGGTTCAGGGGCTTTCGATCGGCCGTGTCACCCGCGGCGCCGTTGTCCCGCAAGATCTACCGTAGAAGCACAGCGGACCGCCACCGCGATCCGCCTCCATCGAACCCGGCTGCACTCGGCCGGATCGACGGGTCAGGTCTTACTTGCCGAGCGGTGGTATCGGGATCATCCCCGGGAAAACATAGGCCTGCAACATCGCGATCACGCCGATGACCGCCGCGCCGGCGATCGAATGCCAGAACACGGTGCGGAAGATCGGCCCGAGCGCGAACGAGCGCTCCTTCGGATCGTCGTAGCAGGCCGCGCACGCGACCATGATCGATTGCGCGTCGATCATCTTGCCCATCACGCCGCCGGTCGAGTTGGTGGCCACGATGAGGATCTCGTTAAGGTGAAGTTGCTGCGCGGTGATGCGCTGCAGGCTGCCGAAGAGCGCGTTTGACGCCGTGTCGGAACCCGTCAGGAACACGCCGAGCCAGCCCAGGTACGCGGCAAAGAACGGGTAGAAGAATCCGGCGCCGGTGAAGGCGAGGCCGAGCACCGCGTCGGTGCCCGAGTAGCGCGTCAGGAACCCGAGGCCCAGCACCTGGGCGATGACGAGCACCGGGATCTTCATCCGGTGCATGGTCTGCATGAACGCGTCCTTCCACTGCGTGGCGTTGAGCTTGAGCACCAGACCGGACAAAAGCGCCGCGGTAAAGACGCCGGTGCCGGCGGCCGACAGCCAGTTGATCGCGAAGCGCGCCGCTTCGGGCTTGGCGCCCTCCAGCGCTACCGGCGGCATACGCTGCACCAGGTTGTGCAGCGCCGGCATGTCCCACACCGGCAGCGAGAGCGAGCCGCCGAACTTCGAGCCGAGCAGCGTCGTCGAGAACGTGACCCCGGCGAACAGGTTGTTGAGGAACTTCTTGAAGTCCGGCACGCCCCACAGCGCGCAGCAGGCAATCAGGACTACCCAGGGCAGCCAGGCGTATGCGGTCTCGGCGGCCGTGTACTTGTACTTCCACTCGGTACTGTCGCTGGTCGCGGTGGCGGTGCTCTTGCCGGCCTTGGCCAGCGCGTCGCGCTCTGACCTGAGCAGGAAGCGCGTCTTCGGGTGCCAGACGAAGCGCAGGAAGAGCGCCGTGCAGATGACCGAGAACACGCCCGAGACCACGTCGGTCATCAGGTGAAGCTCGTTCGTTCCGGACGCGAACCACTGCATCAGCGCGAACGACCCGCCGGCGCAGAGTGTCGCGGGCCAGACTTCGAAGACTTCCTTCCAGGTCCCGCCTTCCATCTTGACGAAGGTCGCGACGAGCCAGAAGGGAACGAGGATCGAGACGAACGGAAGCTGGTGGCCCGCCATAGCCGACAGCGTGACCTGATCGAGACCGCTCACTGCAGCGAGCGTGACGATCGGCGTGCCGATCGCGCCCCACGCCACCGGCGCGGTATTGGCGAGCAGGTTCAGCACCGCAGACTGAAACGGTTTGAAGCCCAGGCCCACCATCACCGCGCCCGCGATGGCCACCGGCGTGCCGAAACCGGATGTGCCCTCGATGATCGCGCCGAACGAGAAGGCGATCAGCACGCACTGCAGCCGGCGGTCGAACGAGATGTGGACGATCGATTCCTTGACGATCTCGAACTTGCCGGTGACCACGCTCATCGTGTAGAGAAACATCGCGGCCAGCACGATCCAGATGATGCCGAGGAACCCGGAGAGCGAGCCGAGCGCGAAGGCCGAGACGGCCGACGCGACCGGCATCCTGAAGACAATGCAGGAAACAGCGAACGCGGCGATGACGCCGAAGAACGCGGCATAGGGCGCCGAGATGCCCAGGTGCACGTTGCCCTGCGTATCGCGGTGGCGATGCAAGGCGATGAAGTAGAGCAGCGTCAGGATCGGGATCGCTGCAACGATGGTGGAAAGGAATGCATTCCCCAACGGGTCATAGGTCTGCTGGAACATGGCTTGCCCTTTCGCTTCAGGA